>ENA-UOJE01001888-UOJE01001888.1-human-gut-metagenome-genome-assembly--contig:-C23-NODE-1888-length-17356-cov-8.928501_pt1 | contig 17356 bp, 15 predicted proteins | sample MGYA00242341_ERZ723888 | MGnify/ENA metagenome assembly ERZ723888 | reverse complement strand
TAACGGTATTCGTGCCAACCAGTCCCTATCCTCAATTTATCGGGACGCTTAAATATATGCAGTTGATGTTGAAGGATCCCGCATTTCTAAGATATTGGCTGAACACTTTAATCATAGGGGCACTCTATCTGATACCAACGCTTTTGCTGGCGTGGCTGGCGGCCTGGTTTGCAGCCAAGCATACTTGGTCTACTGTGGCCACGGCTGTTGCGGCCATTTTGTTTGCTGCTATTTTTGTGCTGTTCCGGCAGTCCCTGCTATCCAATATTTCACTTTTATCGTCGTTGCCCGAATTGTATATGCTGAGGCTAAAGCTGTATCCTTATATGAGAAGTCTGCCGATGAGTCTGGCAGCTTTGGTGTTGGTTCCCATGGCCCTGGAAACGGCGGCTCTCCGCCTGGTGGAAAAGCCGGCCATTTGCATGCTGCTGCGCACCTTATCCACTGTACTGGCAGTGGTGATGGTGATACAGATGAACGGGGATATACAATGGAATGCGGCCACCTTGATCAGCTATATCCTAACGGTTGTGATCTGCGCGGTCCCAGCGCTGATTCTGCTGCGGCTGCGGAAAAGAAAAACATCTGCAAAACGGGTCCCGCCGGCATAAATAAGGGAAAAGGCCTCTGTTCTGTGAAGAACAGAGGCCTTTTCCGATCAATTGCTTATTTTCTCAGTTCAAAAGATTTACAGTCGGTGCACTGGTCCATGGTGGGGTTCATCTCATGAGTACCCACGGTGATGCAGTCCAGGGCGCAGTAATTCTCGTTCTGGCAGTGGTTGGCGCACTGCTGCACGGTGCACTTGATGCAATGATTGGCACGACAGGATTCCATAATGACAGTCTCCTTTCTTTTGACCGATTCCGCGGCAGAGTCATGGCGCCGCGTCCACCTGCGGACGCGATGGCGTCATGATCCTGCCACGGAATATAGCATTCCCCATCTGACGAAAAATACCCGCTTCTGCCCGTCCTTTTTCCAAATCCGATCATGACCCGCTTCCGCCGGCCATATATTGGTAACAAGATTTGCGGAGGATGGTGTTATTGGTGATGTTCCTTATTTTGAAAAAGCAGCATATTCTGGCGGCGTTAGCCTGTACGGCTCTATTCATTGGTCTGCCCATTTTATGTCTGGGTGGAAAAGGAAAGGATGTGCCAACCACGGCGGCCAACACCAACTGGGGACTCAGTTTCCCGGAAAAGGGAAAACCGCCGGTGGGCAATGCCTCGGCGGATGCGCTCAAGCAATATAACGCTTATTTTTACGACAGCGCGGACAAGGAAAAAAAGATATATCTCACCTTTGACGCAGGCTATGAAAACGGCTATACTCCCGCTATCCTGGATGCGCTGAAGAAGCACAACGTTAAGGCAACCTTTTTTGTTGTGGGAAACTATATCCAGACCAGTCCGGATTTAATCAAACGGATGGTAGCGGAGGGCCACACGGTGGGCAACCACACCTTTCATCATCCGGATATGTCCAAAATTTCCGACGAGGCAGCTTTTCGGGAGGAATTGGAATCCCTGGAAAAGCTGTACAAAGAAACTACCGGCCAGGATATGGTGAAATTCTATCGTCCGCCCCAGGGAAAATACAGCGAACAGAATCTGAAACAAGCCAGCAATTTGGGCTACAAGACCTTTTTCTGGAGCCTGGCCTATGTAGACTGGTATGTGGATAAGCAGCCAACCCATGCACAGGCGTTTGATAAGCTGACCACTCGTATTCATCCCGGCGCTATCGTACTGCTGCACAGCACCTCCAAAACCAACGCGGAGATACTCGATGAACTGCTGACCAAATGGGAGGCAGCCGGTTATACCTTCGGCACCCTTCAGGAATTGGTCTGAACCCGGGACAAATCTTCCTGCCAGCGGCGGCTGACAGCCCGATGGATGAAGTAGATGTAGGGAAGCCCCAGGTTGGTCTCCAACAGGGAATCCACCACCAGCGGACCCAAGCCCTGGGCGCGGATACCGGTGATAAGCAGCACAAATTCCCAGGAAAACTGCACCAATACGCCGATTGCCAGGATCCAGGGCAGGTTGATCCGCTGTCCTGGATCCTTGGCGCGTATATTGCGAATACAGAGGATGGCATAGCCGACAAACAGAATGGCGGCCATGATGCCGTGGTAGCCGCCGGTACCCCGGGAGATCGTAATTTCCTTGAAGCCGCCGCCGAAATTTTGGCTCAGCAGAGCGGTGGCGAACCAGCCGGCAATGATGAGGACAGACCATTCCAGCGCCCGCTTATCCCGGTCCAGCCACAGCCAGATCCAGACAAAATTGGTGAAGCCGTAGCTCATGCTCAGCCAAAGCAGAAACCAAAAGGGGTCGGCGCCACTGACCGTGCGGGTGTCCAACAGCAGATAAAAGCCGCCGTAGTCCACCAAAAAATACAGCAGTCCGCCGCATAAGCCGAAGATGGCGGCCAGATATTTTCGGCAGTAGATCAGAATGACGAAAAGAAAGAGAAGAAAACCGATGTCCAGAAAGATATACAGCTGATTAAGCACCCGAGAGGGAACGACTTCCATAAACTGCATACGGCAACACTCTCCTTACTGTGATTCCACGCTTTGATTCTTCAGGGCAAGGGCAGCTTCCGCTTCTCTCAGCCGGCGGCGTCCGGCTACCAGGATGCATCCGCCGATGAGGAAGAGCATCATCAGACTGAGAATCCCCACCGAGGCCCGGCCGGTAAGCATATAGAAGAAAGAGTAAAGGAAGGGCCCGATAACGGCGGCGAATTTGCCGAAGATATCGAAGAAGCCGAAAAATTCATTGGAGCGTTCGGGTGGGATCAGCTTGCCGAAATAGGAGCGGGAGAGGGCCTGGATACCGCCTTGCACCATCCCTACCAGTACCGCCATCATCCAAAACAGCAGAGTGGAAAAGGCCAGCGCGCCGTGATAGGCGTCCTGCATCTCACCGTCGGCGGCAAAGGCCAAAACCGCGGCCTTTAGGCGGTCCGCTGCCTGGACGGCGGTCTGCCGAGCCTCTGAAGACTGAAAAGTATACTTACCCTGCGGATCGGTCAGTTTTTCCGTGATGGTGCCCAGTGCCCCGGATGCGCCGCCTTCCTCGTTCACAGCGTAAAAAGCGGCCGGCCAGTCGGTTTCCGCCATGGCATCCCGTCCGGCTTCCCGGAAATCCCGGGCCAGCTGTTCCAGCTGCTGAGTGTCGTGCTTACTGTAGCCGTAGGAACGGATTTCCTCCTCCGGCAGGACCTCATCTACTAAGCCGGTGAGTTCCAGCTGATACGGTTCGATATGATGACCCATAAAGAATCCCACGCCGCAGATGACGAAATAGACGGCGATGGCGGCGATGATCATGGTGATGGAACCAAATCGATTGGCCAGCCGGCTGAACAGGATGGAGAAGGGCACCGCCACCAGCTGGGTCACCAGCAGCGCCAGAATCATGCCGGTGGATCCCAAGCCCAGAGTGGCGCCGTAGCTGGTAGCCAGGGAAATGATGGTGTTGACGCCATCGATATAGAAGAAATACGCGATAATGAACAGCAGAAGCCCCCGGTTGAGGGCGATTTCCTTCATGGTTTTCCACAGGTTGCGGTTGGCTTCTCCGATCAGCTGAGCGGGCGGTGTTTCCACATAATGCTTCTGATGCACGTTTTTCAGGAGAGGGATGGAAAACACCACCCACCAGACGCAGGTCAGCAGTATAGACGCTTTCACCGCGGGAATGCTGAAATCAGTGAGCAGCAGAAGGACGATGGATAGGACAAAAGGAATGGTGCTTCCGCCAAGATAGCCCATAGCATATCCCCATGAGGAAACCCGGTCCATCCGGTCGTTGGTGGTGACATCCGTCAGAAAGGAATCATAAAACACATTGGCGCCGGAAAAGCCGATGTGGGAAAGCACGTATCCCACCAGCATCAGCTGCCAGCTGCCGGTGAAGGCTGTTACGGCAGTGAAGCTCACGCCCAGAATCAGAAAAGCGATCAGCAGCTTTTTTTTCATACCGCGGAAATCGCCGAAAGCGCCCAGAAAGGGAGCCAGAACCGCTACGATCAGGGACGCGGCGGAAACGCCGATCCCCCACCATTTATCTCCCGCATCGCCGGCCACACCGGCATAATAAATCGGGAATATAGCCGCCATCATATTGGTGGCATAGACGGAATTGGCCCAATCATAAAGAATCCAGCTTTTTTCCGCTTTGGTAAATTTTTTGTTTTTGATTGTTTCCATGCCAACACCTCCCTACATTATATTGTCTCATTCAGTCCTGGGAATGTCAATGAAACTGCTGTAAAGTTCTGCTAGGTTTATTGCATGAATTTTCCCGCGTTTTTTCGGCGTTTTTCGCATATCCTATAGGAGCCGCAACTCAGGAAGGCGATCCGTTCGCCGGCGGACCGCTTTTCTTCATTTTCGCCGGCGAAGAAATGGGGCTGGCTATGAAAATGCTGCTGGCGGCTCTTTTGGCGCCGGCCCTGATGCTTTCCGTGCCGCCGGCCAATGTGGGAAGCGTCACGGTTTACGGTGTGCAGAAACAGGAACAAACGGATACGATTCATTTCGATGGTGTTTATCCCCAGTTTAACGGTGTGCAGGACAGAGACAGACAAACGGAACTCAACAACCAGATGCGGGAATGGATGAACTGTGCTTTAGCCAGAGCCAAAGCCGCTGTGCTGACACTGCCAAACGGCGACGGGCCGAAGCGTGTCGTGGAGAGCGTTTATCATTACGAGGTCAAGCGCAACAGCGGCGGTTTCGTGAGCCTGCTGTTCAGCGATTACCTGTATGCGGGCGGCGCCAACGGTCTGGATGTCAAAACCGGTCTCACCTTTTCATCCGTCACCGGTCAAAAGCTGCTGATGGAGGATCTTTTTGCCAGTGATGCATCCTATAAGGAGGCGCTGAATCGGATCCTGCGTGAACAGCTGAAGGATCGCGGACTGGAAGGACAGCTGCTCAGGCCGTTTGAAGGCATCAGCGGCAGTGAGAACTTCTATATCACGGATTCAGCCTTGGTAATCGTGGTTCGAGAACTGGAATGGTTTCCTCATTCCATGGGAACGGTGGAATTCTCCATTCCATTTTCCGATGTTCAGATGTACTTGAAGGAAGACCTCGCCTTATAATATAGATTTGGTTGCGGCAATAAAGGCCGGACACAAAATGGCAGCATTTTGTGTCCGGCCTTTTCATCGCCAAAAAATGGAGTCAGGTAATGGAAGATAGGTCATAGGGGGTTTGCTGATACACAAAATAGTTCAGCCAGTTGGAAAACAGCAAATTGGCGTGACCTCGCCAGACCATGGGTGGCACCGCGTCGGGATCGTTTCCGGGAAAATAGTTTTGCGGCAGAGCGGGATGAATCCCGCGCGTCACATCCCGCTTGTATTCGTTGGCTAAAGTATAGCGGTCATATTCACAGTGCCCGGTGATGAATACCTGTCGGGCATCCTTTGTAGCGACAATCGCCGCGCCTGCCGTCTCGGACAGCGCCAGGATCTGCAGGGTTTCCCGCTTATCAATATCATCCTGATGAACTTCGGTATAGCGGGAATGGGGGATGTAGAACATCTCGTCAAATCCCCGAGTCAGGGGATGGTTGGGATCAATCGGACGGTGGCGGAAGATACCGGACAGCTTCTGCGGCAGAGGATATTTGGGAATGCGATGATGGTGATACAGTCCGGCCTGGGCTCCCCAACAGATATGAAGAGTCGAATAGACGTTGGAAACCGACCAATCCATGATCTCACACAATTCATCCCAATAATCCACCTGGGTGAAATCTAGATTTTCCACCGGGGCGCCGGTAATGATCATACCATCATACTTGTTTTTTCTCACGTCATCAAAGGTCTGATAGAATTCCAGCAGATGTTCTTTAGAGGTGTTTTTGGATACATGAGTGACGGTTTGCAGCAGGTCGATATCGATCTGCAGAGGGCTGTTGCCCAGCAGACGCAGCAGCTGGGTTTCTGTTTCAATCTTGGTGGGCATCAGATTGAGAATCAAAATCTGCAGGGGCCGAATGTCCTGATGGGTCGCCCGATCCTCCGTCATGACGAAGATGTTTTCCGACTCCAGAATTTTTGCCGCCGGCAGGTGATTGGATATTTTAATTGGCATGCCATTCGCCCCTTTTGTATCGATTTCTCCAGTATAGCAAATCTTGACCGCATCTTCAAGGGATTGGCGGATTTTGTTTGTTCATCAGCGTCTCAATCCGGTTGACAAGGTTGAAAGACCATGTTATGCTGAAAGCATCGATTTCGGAAGGGAGTGTGGGTTGATGTCTGCCGCAAACAAAAAAATGGTGATAACCGTCTGAAACCGAATAGAGTGCAGTGGAATCCGCGGCGTTTGCCGGGGGTTGGCATTGCCATAGGAAGGAAACCTTTGAATAGGGTGATAACGGCGAACCCGCCGATGGGGAATGCCGCGGTAACAGCCTGCAAGGGCTGCTTTCCGCGGCATTTTTGCATCCTTTGACGGGTCCGGCTGAAAGGGTTATCACAGAAATGGAGGTATGCAGGATGAAAGAAACAATAACAAACCAAAAGATAAAGACGATATTACAGGAGGTAGGTCATGATCGATCTGCAGGATTACGGTTATATGCCCACAGGAAACGACGATGAAAATATAGCGCGGGTGACCGCGGTGTTCAAGGAGCGTTACGGGATTGCCTGCCAACAGGGAGAGAGCTTTGCCCGCTTAAAAAGCGCGGTCTATTACAGCGGCAAATCGGAAATGAGCTTCCCCACCGTGGGGGATTTTGTCCGAATTCAGTACAACAGCGAGGGAGACAGCCTGATTGCAGAGACGCTGGAGAGAAAATCCTTCTTCTCCCGGCTGAATCCCACCCCCGGTATGGGGGAACAAGCGGTGGCCGCCAACTTTGATTATGTTTTTATTCTCACATCCCTGAATTACGATTTCAATGAGAAACGACTGCAGCGCTATCTGACACTGGCTTGGCAGAGCGGCGCGCTGCCGGTGGTGGTGTTAACCAAATCGGATTTGACGGGGGATTACGCTGTTCAGCAGCGGCTGGCGGAAGCGGTGGCTCCCGGCGTGGGAGTGTTCGCAGTCAGTGCCCGTACGGGAGCGGGACTGGAGCAGCTGACACCCTACTTGGGCCGGGGGAAAACCATCGTGTTCCTGGGTTCCAGCGGTGTTGGTAAATCCAGTCTCTTGAATGCGTTGGCAGGAGAAGAACTGATGAAGGTGGGGGAAATCCGGGAGGATGACAGCCGCGGCCGTCATACCACAACCCACCGGCAGCTGTATCGTCTGAACGGCGGGGCGATGGTCATCGATACCCCCGGCATGCGCAGCGTCGGCATGTGGGACGTAACCCAGGGACTGAGCGAGGCTTTCACCGATGTGGAGGATTATCTAGGGCGCTGCCGGTTCAGCGACTGTACCCATGGCGGCGAACCAGGCTGTGCCGTGCAGGAAGCGATTATTGCGGGCGAATTGTCCCGGGAACGATGGGAAGCGTATCTTCAACTGAAGCGGGAAGCCCGTTACAGCGATGACAAGGGCGGCTATCTGCGGGAGAAACAGCAGTGGCATAAGACCATCAGCAAATGGAACAAGCAGCGGCGAAAAACGGAGAACCGGCGGGATTGATTGACAGAAAGAAAGGCTGCGGAGACAAAAGCTCCGCGGCCTTTCTTGGGATCTCAGGACGCTTTTTCTATTGTTCCTCCGTCACCGAAATTCGGGACACCCGGTTCATCGTCAGCATGACCGCCGCCATCAGAAGCAGAACCAATACGCCGACACCCAACAGCAGCAGAGAGGCGGCGCAGGCAACGTTCATGCGGGCCAAGCCTCCGGACGACAGCTGGGAAAGTATTTGGATGGGTGTTCTTTTGAACTCGTTATAGATCAGCGGCTGCATGGCGTAAATCACAGAGACAGAAGTGCTTAGTGCGGTGATCAGCAGTGAAGCAATGGTGAAAACAAGCCGCTTCCTCTGGCGAAACCATACGGAGAAGCTGGAACAGCCGGCCGTGCTTTTCCGCAGTATCCATACAGTAAGCAGGACGCTTAAGGGCAGCAGCGGGCTGGAGGTATAAGCGGCCGCAGAGGAAAGCAGCAGCGAATTCGATAGGGAAGCTTTCCAGAGATAAGACTGCAAAACAAACGGACAAGCGGCGCAGGTGAGGAACCAAACCACCGCCGCGGCGCGTTTCCCGCGGCCCTGGAGGAAGGTAATGCCCACGGCAGTGGGCAGCACCAACAGAATAAAGAGGAAGAGAGCAATCAAAAGATAGTAGGGAATATTCCACGATCTACCCGGTAATCCCCATACGTTAGCTTGGAATTGGTATATCCCTGCAAAGCCCTCGCTGCTGGGATTTTGAGGAAAAAAGCGTGGAGGGAAGAGGAAAAGCTCATCCGTGGATTTCAGGGCGTAGGTTACCAGGATCAAAAGCGGAAACTGCAGCAGCAGTCCGCAGAGCAGCCCGGCCCCGCCGCCGCACCAGTGATAAGGCCGTCTCTTGGATAAAAGAGCTTTCCTGCCGCGCAGAGCCGAAGAAAGATGGGACACGCCCCAAACCAGCAGATGCGCCAGCGTCACCAGTACCATTGTCAGCCACAGGCAGATCATGAGCAGAGCGCAGGAGGTACCGATTTCAAACCGTATACCGCCATAATCATAGATCATACCGGGCAGCCAATGGGCCTGATAATTGACGGAGGGATACCCTATGGTGGAAAGGGGAACCATCCATCCGGCCAATATGATCACCGGCACGGCGGTGACGGCGATATGCCAGGCGGCCCGCCGACGATTGCTGCGGCCGGCAATGAAAAAGATCAGATAGGAGGGGGCCAAAGACAGCAGAGCCAATATCAGCACCTGAATCTCGTTGGCATGCAGCTGCGTCCACAAAATAGGTGTCTGAATGATTCCCTTGTCCAAGAGCATGGCATTGAGAAGACCATAGCTGTCGGATGAGAAAAGCAGGGATATCCAGGATGGAAACAAAGCGCATAGGGAACCGATGCTCAACAATATCCCGATTACAATTCCTATCGGCAGCGGCAGCCGGGCCGCCGCACTGCCGAACAGCCAACCCAGCAGCAGCGCGATGCCTCCCGCCAACAGAAGGATAAACAAGGTGTTGAGAAGGGACTGCTGCATCAACGGATCTTGCAGCATGGTGATATAGTTCTGCAATCCTACGAAACGAGGGACTTCCAGCACGTTAAAGGCGGTGAGGCTGAGATAGCCGATTTGCGCTATGGGAAGCAGTCCCAAAAAGACAGCCGCCAGAATCGCCGGTATCCAGAACAGCCAGCCTGCCGCACGACGGATAATCGGATGGTGCTCGGGTGGCTGGCTGGGAACGTTTTTCTGAAACACATAAACCGGGCCGCTGACAGGCGCCGGTACCTCCATTGGAACAGGAGGATCCGTCGGGACGTCCTCCCCGCCTAGGATTTCTTCCACTGTCACCTGAAACAGTGCCGCCATGGCCAGCAGCGTTTCCGGGTCAGGCACCGATTTTCCGGATTCCCATTTAGAGACCGCCTGCCGGGTGATGTGCAGCTGCTGTGCCAGATCTGTCTGTGTCATCTGCCTTTCTTTCCGTTTAGCGGAGATATAAATTCCCATCTTCTGGTTATCCAACTTCTGATTTCCCCCTCTGCCTGCTGTTAAGGTTTAAGACTATGGTACCATATCCTTCGGCCGCCGACAATACCAAAACAACCGGGCAACCAACAGTTGCCCGGCTGTTTTGTGTGCTTTTTATTCACTTTTTCTCTCGGGAACCACAGTTTAAACGATAGAATTCATCGGTAGCGATAAAAATAGGAATTTTCCACTTGGTATAGAGATGAATCGCCAGCAGAATACAGGTAATCACCGTGCCTGCCAGGCAGATCATCATATCCTCCATGGTATCCCCCACCCCGGTGGCCGCCACATTTTGAGAATCATAGCCGAACAGGAGGAAACCGGTGTATTCGATGATTTCCCACATGGCGGCGCACATCATGGAGAAGCAGAAGCCAAAGCCTACGGCGGTCTTGCCGTTGTGGGAGGGGGATATCCCCTTATCGTCCTGAAGCATGTAAAAAGCACACAGACCAATCATCACAAACACGCTGCCGCTGAGGGCATGAGCAAAAAGATCATACCACCAAATTACCGTGTACCAACGCAGCGATACCCCCAATGTGAAGGCCAAAAAGACAAAAATGACGAATTCCGCGTATAAAAGATAGGAAGGCCGCAGCCGCAGGATCCGGAACAACAGCGGCATAATCAGCAGATAAAGCAAGGATAGCAGCACGATGACAGTGGGAACGATTGCTTTGGTCTGCAAGAAGCGCACTGCCGCACAGATCAGAGTGCCTGCTATATAAGCCGCCACCACCCAATGATAGATGCGCTTGCTGCGGCGGTTATCGTCTTGACGGATGATCATTGGCAATTCCCTCCCATGGTTTCATCCTATGAGTCAGTGTGTTTTATTATGTCCCATAATTCTCCCGCCGTCAAGCGTCTTTTCAGGACGGAGGAGAAATTTGGAGGTTTTCTGTTTTTCCGAGGAAAATCAGTTGAAAAACGGGCGAGGATTCTATATAATAAACTATTAGTCCTGATAGTATAGAAAAAAGGAGCGTCTGCGTTGGACATTCTACAGCATTTTAGTTTTCTTACCGACGGCATTGTCTATCTTTTTTCCGCCGACGGCTGGCGGAACCTGGTGATGATCCTAATAGGAGGCCTGCTGATCTGGCTGGCCATTGCCAAGGATTTTGAACCCGCTCTGCTGATGCCTATGGGCATCGGCGCCATCCTGGTAAACCTACCCTTTTCCGGCGCCATCGGCGTTGCCGAAGACGGGTCCACGGGTATCATCGAATGGCTGTTTAATGTGGGAATTGCGGCTTCGGAGGCGATGCCGCTGCTGCTGTTCATCGGCATCGGCGCCATGATTGATTTCGGACCGCTGCTGTCTAATCCGAAAATGTTTCTTTTTGGCGCGGCGGCTCAATTCGGCATCTTCCTCACGGTTCTCATCGCCTGTCTGTTCTTCCCCTTCAAAGAGGCGGCCGCCATCGGTGTCATCGGTGCGGCGGACGGCCCCACCTCCATTTTGGTATCCCAGGTGTTTCAGTCAAAATATATGGGAGCCATAGCTGTGGCCGCCTACTCCTACATGGCGTTGGTGCCCATCATACAGCCCGCGGCTATAAAAGCGGTGACCACTAAAAAAGAGCGGATGATCCGCATGCCCTATAATCCCACCAGCGTGTCCCGCCGCACCCGTATCTTCTTCCCCCTGTGTGTGATGGTTATCGCCGGGTTGGTGGCGCCTAAGTCCGTTTCCCTGGTGGGTATGTTGATGTTCGGCAATCTGCTGCGGGAATGCCTGAAGCTGGATAACTTGTCTCAGACCGCGCAGACCACCTTGGCGAATCTCGTTACCATCCTGCTGGGTCTCACGATCTCCTTCACCATGAAGGGGGAAAAGTTCGTGGATCTGGCGACGCTGGTGATTATGGCTCTGGGGCTGGTGGCCTTTGTGTTTGATACCATCGGCGGCGTGCTTTTCGCCAAGCTGATGAATCTCTTCCTGCCGGAGGGAAGAAAGATCAATCCCATGGTGGGCGGCGCCGGTATTTCCGCTTTCCCCATGTCCGCCCGGGTGATCCAGAAGATGGCGCTGAAGGAAGACAATCAGAATCATCTGCTGATGCATGCTGTAGGCGCCAATGTGGCGGGCCAGATCGGTTCGGTGGTGGCCGGCGGCATCATCCTCACCGTGGTGCCCCGTCTGGCGGGTCTATAAGAAAGGAGCGCGGAAATGGATATTCAGTTTCATACCAGTGATGTACCCGACGCCCTGCTGCTGATGCTTCTGGGCATGGTGGGAATCTTTGTGGTGATGGGTCTGATCATGGGAGCGGTATATCTGCTCAATCGCTTTGCCAAGGATAAGCCAAAGGATAAGGATCAGCCGGAGAAGAAGTAAAGAATCAATTATCCGAAAGGATGTACCGACATGGCCGATAATAAGAAGATGGTGGAAGCTATTACATCTATGGACGAGGATTTCGCCCAATGGTATACCGACGTGGTAAAAAAAGCAGAGCTGGCAGATTATGCCGGCGTGCGGGGATGCATGATCGTGCGGCCCTACGGCACCGCGCTGTGGGAGAATATCCGCAACGATTTGGACGCCCGTTTCAAGGCGTTGGGCCATGAAAACGTCATGATGCCCATGTTTATCCCTGAAAGCCTGCTGCAGAAGGAGAAGGATCATGTGGAAGGCTTTGCGCCGGAGGTGGCATGGGTCACCCACGGCGGCGAGGAGGAACTGCAGGAACGGCTGTGCGTCCGTCCCACCTCGGAAACGGTTTTCTGCGAACACTACGCCAACATTATCCATTCCTATCGGGATCTGCCCAAGCTGTATAACCAGTGGTGCTCGGTGGTGCGGTGGGAAAAAACTACCCGCCCCTTTCTGCGCACCATGGAGTTCTATTGGCAGGAAGGCCATACCATGCACGAAACCGCCGCGGAGGCCATGGAGGAAACCGAGCGGATGCTGAATGTGTATGCGGATTTCTGCCGGGAATCCCTGGCCATCCCGGTGGTGAAGGGACGCAAGACGGATAAGGAGAAGTTTGCGGGAGCGGAAGCCACCTACACCATCGAAGCCATGATGCACGATGGGAAGGCGCTGCAGAGCGGCACCAGCCACTATTTCGGCGATGGTTTCGCCCGGGCTTTCGATATTCAGTTCACCGACCGGGAGAATAAGCTCCAGTATCCGCATCAGACCTCTTGGGGTATGTCCACCCGGATTATCGGCGCTATCATTATGACTCACGGCGACGACAACGGCCTGGTTCTTCCGCCCGCGGTGGCTCCCATCCAGGTGGTGATCGTTCCCATTGCGCAGCATAAGCCGGGAGTGTTGGAAAAGGCGGCGGAGTTGAAAGCGCGGTTGGAGAAGTTTGTGCGGGTAAAAATGGACGTGTCGGATAACTCTCCGGGCTGGAAGTTTGCTGAGTATGAAATGAAAGGCGTACCCCTGCGGCTGGAAATCGGCCCCAAGGATATGGAAAACAGCCAGTGCGTTTTGGTACGGCGGGATAACCGGGAAAAAACCATTGTGCCGCTGGATGAGCTGGAAGCACGGATTCCGGAACTGCTGCAGGCGGTTCACGATGGGCTGTATGAAAAGGCCCTCCAGCGGCGGGAAAGCATGACCTATACCGCACATGATCTGGACGAGATGAAGGAAATTGCCGATCAGAAACCCGGTCTGATTCGAGCTATGTGGTGCGGCGATTTGGAATGCGAACTCAAGCTGAAGGAAGTGGCGGGCGTGTCCAGTCGCTGCATGCCCTTTGAGCAGGCGTCGGTGGGAGAGACTTGCGTATGCTGCGGCAAACCGGCGAAGCGTTTGGTTGTCTGGGGTAAAGCGTATTAAGTTTAGCACACTCTCTTTCTCCGCTTTTTGGAGCCAAAGCGTTTAAAAAAATTTGTCGAAATAATCGATCACGATAGGTGCAGAGACAAGTTGTTTCAACTTGTCTCTGCGCTTTTTTGATGAAACTGGATGCACAAGGGCGGGGACGCGGTCATATACTGATAAAAAGTGGTGGGAGATGAGTGAATGAAAATGCGGTCGATTTTTAGAGAAACTCCCGAAAAGGCAGCATGGCGTTGTGGGGATAGGGAGCGGTCATGATGATAACAGCAGGCACCTGGGTAATGAGTCTCCTGATCACCGCCATGCTGACGACGTCCTTTGGGTTTCTACTGGCTTCATGTATCCAATATGGAAAATAGCCCCACATAAAAAAGCGAAGGAACGCCGCACGTTCCTTCGCTTTTTTATGTGGGAAAACAGCATCACCTCGACATACAAACGGTTCTGCCGCTGCGCATTTTCTTTCGGTATTCCAATGGTGTCATCATCATGCGGGATTTGAACACGCGTACTAAATAAGGAGAACTACCGTAGCCATTCATCGAGGCGATTTCTTTCAGAGACAGTTCTGTGAAAGCCAATTGATGTTTAACAATTTCCAGCCTTTTCTCATTGATATACACGTTGATACTTCTTCCGGTTCGCTGCCGGAACTTACTGGTAAGAGTGGTATGATTCACCATGTACAGGCGGCTAAGCAGTGCAATCGTGATATCTTCATTGAGATGGGCGGCAATATAACCGCATACCTTGGTGATCAGATCGTTTTCATCTGCATAAGACATCATGGTTTCGTACTCGTACTGCAGCAGATTCAGCAACTCAAACAACCAGCTTCTAGAGCGGCAGGACCAGCGTTGATCCGGCTGTGTCTGAAGCTGGTTTTCTATATTGGTAAAGAGAACTGTCAGCTTATCCTCCATATCCTCCGCAAGAGGAAGCACACCACAATATGGTGCTTCCTCTTGCGGCAAAGGAGCAAGGAACAGGGTGAAATCAGGATAATCATGAATTTGGCGCAGCTCAGCGTATTCCCGAGAATGAATGACACTCCAGTTTAGATTGACGTTGACAAAGGAAGGGGCAAAGGAGAGTACACACACCGAAATATTATATTTATGGATAACAGTAAAGCGGCTTCCTTTGGATAGACAGATAAGAGATCCGCCATTTAGATAACAGCTTGTCCCATTAATTAGACAACGAAGGCTGCCGCTTTTCAGCCAGATAACAACGAAGTGCTCCGAGTCGATAGATTCAAGAGAATGATCGGAATAGCAGGATATAGGCACGTTCTTTTTTCTGTAGCGGCAAACGGGCATTTCTGTTTCCTCCCTTTTGTGCCATTGCCATAAATGCAATATAAATTGCTGAATATGCAATGAATAGATGATGATTTGCGGATTATATAATGTTACACTTATTGCATGATAGCAGATCGCTGTCGAAAATACAAGAGAATGAGGAGGAAAAATCGAATGAAAAAAAGAATTTTCGGTTTAATAGGTTTGTGTATGGTGTTGCTGACCTCTGGATGCAGCGGCCAGCCGTATGCCGAGCCGAAGACCAAGGCAGTTATACTCGACGAGGAAGGGCAAGCCGCGAGGGGATATCTTTACAGCCCGGATTATATCCTGGAAAATACGGTGTCCTATAATAATGTCGACGGTCAGCTGCTGGTGCAAATGTTCTCCGCGCCGGTGGAATATAGTGAAATCCGGATGAATCAGCAAGATAACGGGTCTTTCAGTGGAATCGGCCGTTTTACGAATCTGCATCTTCCCGCTTCTTTGTCGGCTCAGTCACCGATGCAGATCATGACCGACAGTCAATTTACACATATTCTTCCTGCCGGCGACGGAGCCTGTACGCCTGTTCAGACGGAGCAGACCAATGTGTTCGGGCAGAAAAGGCAGGCGGTGGTCTATGCAGATTTTTATGGTCCCGGCCTGGACTGCAGCTGTTATCCCACCAGTTTTGGAATAAACACGGAATTGACGCTGAAGGAAAAACCGAATTCCAACACCTTCCGTCTGCGGCTGAATCTGCCGAATCTGATCCCCGACACCGGCTCTCCAGATTACATACTCTTCAAAACCGCGTTGGATAACGGACAGGTCCGCGCCATTCTCTATTCGCCTCTGGCAGTGGATAAAAAAGGCCGCTGGAACTATGAAAACAGCGTCAGGCTGGTGGAGAAAGACAGTGATACCGGCACCTATCTTGTGGAATACACCATCAGCGAGGAATTTCTTCAGGATAAGGAGACCAAATATCCCGTTACGCTGCATCAGTCCATCCATAATTATAAGTCCAAGCAGCCGGATACCTCCGCGTATTCGGAAACCGGGGACGAGGCGGGGCATTACCTTTCGCCGTATATTCTGCTGGGCGACAGCACGTCCAAAGGTGAAGGCTGGACTTACGTCCGCTACGAGACGCTGAATCAGGCGGATATTCCGGCGGATAAGATCCTATCGGCCAAATATGTGTTCCGGAATCTTTTCGATTTGGATAAGGAGGTGACGGTGGGCGCCTACCCGGTGACCGCAGATTGGTGCAGCATCAACACCCGGTGGTTCAACCGGCCCCCAAACGACGACAAGCCGGTGGGAACGACGGTGGTAAAAAAACGGGGGGATTACGAGATCGACGTCACGGCGCTGCTCAAGGAAATGATCGCCAATAAAGGGAGGGAAACCGCGAAATACTCGGTGCAGAACAGCTTCCTGATCCGCTGTGACACCCCGGGCGGCAATCTGCTGCTGGCCTCCGGCGACAACGGCTTGTTTTCGCCCTGCCTCGAAATTCTTCTGGAGAAATGAGGGGCGGCGGAATGAAAGAGGCGGAAGGGGGACTGGTAAAAACAGGGATTTACAAAATTTGGAAGCCATGATATAGTAAGAAAGGATGAGACAATTGAGACCAAAAACAAAGAGAAAACTGCGGCGTTCTATGGCGATTCTTCTAAGCCTCAGTCTGGCAATCGGAATGTTCAGCGGGATTGGAGTATCGGCGGAGGAAACAGCGGAGACAAGGGAAGAGCAGGAGATACAGGAGTTATGGACGCCGGAGAAGGAAGCGGAAGAGGCGCTGAACACGGCGGGAGATCTGAGCCTGGAGGAACTGGCGACAGCGGAGCTGTCGGAGGCGGATATCCCGGAAGTGGTATCGGCGGCGGAGATCGAAGAGAGGGGGCATGTGAACCGCCTGTGGGAACAGGAGGAAGACCTGAACACGGTGATATTCCAAAACCGTGACGGGACCAAGACCATGTACTACTTCGCGGAGCCGGTGAAGTATGTGGATGAAACGGGCCAAGTGCGGGACAAGAGCAACGGAATAGCGGAAGTGGCGCAGGCGAGGTATGTAGCGGACTACCGGTACACCAACACAGCCAACGATGTAAAGAGCTACTTTCCGGGGACGCTGAACAGCGAAAAAGGGATATTGCTGGAATACGGGGATATCCGAATCGAAGTGATGCCGACCCACGCGGTGCAGACAGGCCCGGTGCTGGAGTTGGAAGAGGAAGCGGCCACTGAAGAAGAGCAGAATCCGCCGGGGCCGCTGGTTCCTGCAGAAGAGACGGAAGCCGTCGAAGGAGAGAGTTTAGCGGCGGAGAACACCGAGGCCGCCGTGTTGGCGGAGGATACCGCGGTTCAGCAGCCGGTTGAAGAGGTCCAGGAGCCGGAAGTATTTGTACCCCAGCGAGTGGAGGTGCAGGCGGCAGAAAGCCTGAAGAAGACGCTGGAAGCGGAAGCGGAGCAGGCGCGTCCAGCGGAGGTGGTGGAATACGAAGGAATCTTCGGCCCCCATACCACTCTGCGATATACCCCCACTTTTGGCGGCTTCAAGGAGGATATCATCCTCAGCC
>ENA-UOJE01001886-UOJE01001886.1-human-gut-metagenome-genome-assembly--contig:-C23-NODE-1886-length-17361-cov-8.250202_pt1 | contig 17361 bp, 16 predicted proteins | sample MGYA00242341_ERZ723888 | MGnify/ENA metagenome assembly ERZ723888 | reverse complement strand
AGGCGAAAAATCCCTCGCTGTTGGTCATATTCCCGGTTTTCAGATAGACCCTAAATTTCCATGAAGGAAGCCCCGGCTTCGCATCAGCGAAGCCGGGGCTGTGGTTTTTACTTGGAATGCTTAGCTGGCTCTGATGACCAGATCCTTGCGGATATACTTGGTGTCGCCGTCGGTCATGGGCATGGCCTCCACCGTGGCGTCATACCATTCCTGCGTGTCGGTGTTGCGCAGCTCGGTTTCGATCTGGTAGTCGCGGTAGGTGGTATCGCTCTTGCCAACGAAGTACATGACATGGTAGCCGTACTGGGACTCGATGATGCCGGTGTTGCCGGTCTGGCGGCTTTCGTCGAAGCACCAGTCGTTGAAGCTGGACACCATCTGGCCGGGGTAGACGTTCTCGTACAGGCCGCCGGTGGTGCCGTTGCCGTCGTCGGACTTCTCATTGGCCAGAGCAGCGAAGGAATCCTCGGTGGCGTCGCCGGACATCCACTCGTCCAGAATTTCCTCGGCCTTCTGCTTGGCAGCTTCCTTCTCCTCGTCGGAGTAGGTGGTGGTGCCAGTGGTGGAATCGGTGGTGCCGCCCTCAAACTTGATCAGAATGTGGCGCACGTTCACCAGCGGGAAGGTGTTGTCGTTGGAACCGGTGAAGAACACGGCATAGTAGCCCTGCGTGGTCGTGGTTTCCTTGCCGTCATCATCGGTAGAGGTGGAAGTATTGGCGATGACGGTCTTGTCGCCTTCCTTGCGGGCGCTGTCGATGACCCAGTCTCTGATGGTGGTGGAGACGGAGGAATACTGCTGGTCGGTGTAGGCGGTGCTGGAAGCTTCGGTGTCACGGTTGACATCCAGAGCGGCGATGGCGGCGTCAAAGTCCTCGACGGTGGCGACATCCTCGCCGATCAGGGAATCAGCGGCTTCCTTGGCGGCCTTCACGGCCTCATCGCTGTCCGCGTCAACCTCATCCGTCTGGAACTTGCTGGCGGCGAGGTAGTAGGTGTTGTAGGTGAAGGAAGAATACTTCTCGTAGTTCTCGCTCTCAGCGGCGCGCAGGTCGGCGTCGGTATAGGTCAGGGAAGACGAATAGCTGTTGCGGTAGGCACTGGCGAGGGCGTTGAGGGTAACGTACTGTCTGTAGCTTTCCTCCGTTGCGCCGTTGCCGTACTGGGCTTTCAGGAAGTCCTTGGTGCTGGAATAGCCGTACAGGTTGGCATAGAGCTTCATGTTGTTAATGGTGCTGTCGATATCGGCAAGGTCGTCTTCGGACAGGGTGAAGCCTGCGGCCTCAGCGGCGTCTGCCAAGGCGTAGGCGCTGCGGGCGTTGTCCTTGGCGGTGTTCAGAAAATCGTCCGCCCAGGTCAGGCCGGTGTCATTGTTGATGACCTGCTCGTTCAGGGGCTTGGAGGTGTCCAGACCAAGCATGGCGGCGTAGCTGCCGTAGTTGGAGTTAAAGTTGTTGATGGCGCTCATATAGAAGTAGTTCAGCTCGGCATTGCTGATCTCGTGATCGCCCACGGTCAGTGCCACGGTGTTCCGCTCGCGGACACCGCTGTTAGTGATGCTTCTGGTGACGCCAATGGCGATCGCGAATACCACCATGACAGCCAGAACGACGACAAAAATGGTGGTGTAAAGCGTCAGTTTCTTTGCTTCCTTCTGCTCAGCGACCTGTTTTTCTGTCATTTTGGCGGTCTGCTGCTCATTGCGAAGCTTCTTCTTGCTGGATGCGCTCATGTAATCAAATCCTCTCATTTGTCCTTTTGGTCATAACGCGATTGGTTTTACGCACAGACCAGAGTATTATAATCTATTTTCCCGCCGGTTTCAAGGGGCAATCTGCTGAAGAAGACGGAATTAGAAAAAAATTTACAGAAAATCTGCACCGGCTGCCCTACAAGGGCGCGTATATGACCCGCAGGTGCGATAACCAAGGGTGAGAAAAACGTTGCTAAGCCGAAGGCGATCTGGTCAGAGTTTCCCCCAATAAAAAACACGGGGAGCCGAAGCTCCCCATGCACCCCGCTTTAGCCGTATCGCATCCAATTATGACCTGCACGAAAAGGCAGGTGGGATGCCGCTCCCGACCATTACTGCTCCCAGCGTCCACCATCCGTCGATGCGGGGGCGGGAGGTCTGCAAACAGGCCGGGAAGTCTAACGTCCCAATAAGAAAATGTGGGTCCAAAAGGACACGCTACGCACCAAGCAGGAGGAATATCGCGCTTATTCCGCGTCCTCCGAGTAAAGAGAATCCATAATCAGGTCGTACACGGCCTGCAATTCCGCCTCGTCCTCGATGGCGCAGAGGATCGGCTCTCCGTCTTCCTCAATGGATTTGAAAATGCTGACCTCCAGATCCAACGAATCGGAACCGTCGTCGGCGGGAATGACTGCCATATAGGTATTGCCGTTGTACTCCAGTGTGCTGAGTACCTCCAGCTCGTATTCGGTGCCTTCCTCATCCACGATGGTGATGAAATCAGAACCGTATTGGTCTGCCAAGGAAATCGCCCCCCGCTTTTGATGCCTATATTCTACCGCAGGGCGCGCGCAAAATCAAGAGGTCATTTTGTACAGAAACAGGGCGGCATTTTAGGACAGAAAATCTTCCAGAAACTGATTCAGTTCGTCCTCTGACCGGACGGGAATGCCTTTTTCCAGAGCCTCCCGGTCGGCGTCGGGGAGGGAGGACACCTGACAGGGGAAAATCTGCTTCGGTTCGGAAGCGCCTTTGTCGAACAGCGCCAGATACCCCCGGAAGCACCCCAATGTGAGGTACAGAAGCAAAATAAGGCTTGCCGATTTTTTCAGCATATCATGCATTCCTCCTTTTGCTGCTAGTATTTCCCACAATTAAAACTTTATTTATAAATTGGGGCTTTCGTTTTTTCATCCGGTATGGTATAATGATATGAGTAGTGTTATGCGAATATGACACTGGTTATAATGGATTTACCAGGCAGGCACGTCCTGCTTCTATTGGAGGTACCCTATGGCAAATGAAAAAAAGCCCAGGAGGCGCAAGAAGCTCCGGCAGGAGTGGAATCCCCACTGGTCGCTGAAACTGCTGTATATGATCTTCTCCGTGGCCGGTTCCGTGCTGAAAATTGCCGTCGGCGCGGCGGCGACGGTGCTTTTGATCGTGCTGATCTGCGGTACGGTCTTTGTCGGCACGCTGGGAGATTATTTGCAGGAGGATATTCTGACGGAGGCCGCCGACTGGTCTCTGGACGACTACGATCTGGAACAGACCTCCTTCATTTATTATGTGGACAACCACGGCGATATCCAGCTGCTGCAGCAGATTTATACCACCACCGACCGTCAGTGGGCATCCATTGACGAGATTCCCGAAGACCTGATTCACGCCGCCGTGGCCATCGAGGATAAACGGTTCTACGAGCATCAGGGCGTGGACTGGATCACCACCATGAAAGCCTGCCTGAATATGTTCTTCGGCGGCGACGAGCAGTTCGGCGGCTCCACCATCACCCAGCAGTTCATCAAAAACCACACGGGTGAAAAGAGCGTTACCGTCCAGCGAAAGGTCATGGAGATTTTCCGGGCGCAGATTTTCGAGCGGGAATACGACAAAGACCTGATCATGGAGTATTACCTCAACGAGATTTATCTGGGGCGGGGTTGCTACGGCGTCAAGAGCGCCGCGGCGGAGTATTTCGGCAAGGAGCTGCGGAACCTGACCACTGCCGAGTGCGCCAGCCTCATCAGTATCACCAATAACCCGTCCCTGTTCAACCCCTATTCCGAGAGCGTGTATATGTACAAGGGCGAGGAGCGGGACGGTGCCGGACGGAACCGCTACCGTCAGCTGAACGTTCTGAGCGAGATGCTGGATCAGGGCTATCTGACGCAGGAGGAGTACGATGCGGCTGTGGCGCAGGAAATGGTGTTCAAAGAGGGCATCGCCGACGCCGACCGCTGGACGATCTGCGACAACTGCGGCTATGGGAACACCCGCAGCCACTTTACCGGCGAGGGGGATACCTGCTACTGCCCCCAGTGCGGCGAGCAGGTGGCCGTCAGCACCGATGCTTCCCAGCACATTTATTCGTGGTTCGTGGACGCTGTCATTGTGGACTTTGCCAGCTATCTGGCAGATCAGGACGGCAAGGTCTGGGACGACCTCAGCACTAACGACCAGAGCATCTACCTAAACCGCATCCAGAAGGGCGGCTACCATATTTATACCACCTTGGACATGGACGTGCAGAAGCAGGTGGATGCGGTTTATACCGACCTGAGCAACATTCCCACCACCCGCAGTGAGCAGCAGCTCCAGTCCGCCATCGTGGTCATCAACAACGAGACGGGCGACGTGGTTGCTTTGTCCGGCGGCGTGGGGGAGAAGACGACTTTCCTTGCCTACAACAAGGCTACGCAGGCGAAGCTCCAGACCGGTTCTTCCCAGAAGCCCATTTCCGTTTACGCCCCGGCCTTTGAGTCCGGCGAGGTCACCCCGGCGTCGGTGATGAAAGACCTGCCCATGACCTATATCGACGGCAACAACTGGCCGAAGAACGATAACCGGCAGTACCAGTACGCGAGGACTGTCTATCAGGGCATTGTTTCCTCCGTCAACACCGTTTCTGCCCGGACGCTGGACACCATCGGTGCGGATTACGGCTACAGCTTCGCCAAATATAACTTTGGACAAGCCTCCCTGACCGACAATTACCCTCTGCCCAACGGGCAGAGCCTGTCCGACGTGGGTCTGGCGCCTTTGGCGCTGGGCGCGCTGACGGTTGGTTCCACCGTGCGGGAAATGTCTGCCGCCTACGCGACCTTCGCCAACGATGGCGTTTACCGGGAGCCGAGACTGTTCACCAAGGTCTACGACAGCAACGGCAAAGTTGTGGTGGACAATGAGCAGGAGTCCCGGAAGATCCTCAGCCAGAAGACTGTGGATTATATGAACTACTGCCTGTTCAACGCGGCGAACAACGGCACCGGCGGTGCGGCCATCTTTGCGGGACAGAACATCGCGGGCAAGACCGGTACCACGTCTTCCAACCGCGACCGGTGGTTCTGCGGCTATACCACCCACTACACCGCAGCCGTATGGTGCGGCTACGACATCCCGGAGCAGATTTATCTCACCGGCAGCAGCGCCAACCCGGCGGCACGGCTGTGGAAGGCGGTCATGCAGCCCATCCACGACGGCCTGCCCAGAGAGGGACTGTATAACGGCAACGCCTTCCACAGTGTGGGCGTGTGTCTGGATTCCGGCAAGAAAGCCACCGCGGCATGCAGCGCCGACGTGCGCGGACTGGAGCGCGTGGTTTATGTGAACGTCTACGACGGCGACGAGCCGGAGGGAACCTGCGACAAGCACGTTCAGGTGGACTACTGCGTCACCGGCGGCGGTGTGGCGACGGACTACTGCTATATGTTCAGCGACGCGCAGATTGAGTCCCGGTCTCTTGTGAAGCTGACGCAGGCCGAGGTGGACGAGATCAAGGCGGCGGACGGCTTCGGGCTGAACGACATCTACACCGCCAACTACTATGTATATCTCATTGATTCCGACGGTAACCCCGCTTCGTGGCACGGGTTCTACAACAATCTGAACAACGGTGTGGATGCCCCCTATATCATGTGTCCGCTGCACAACCAGAGCTCCTGGGAGGAGTATCAGCCCGGCGGTACGGAGGAAGACACCACCGGCGGCTGGGACAACAGCTCGGACAACAGCTCGGACGGCGGCTGGCATGGCGGCTGGGACGGCTTCGTCGGCTGAGATAAGGAGAAAGAGGGAGGAGACCCAATGCTCTGGATTTCCGATGAATGGAAGGAATATGAGGTGCTGGACACCAGCGGCGGCGAGCGGCTGGAACGGTGGGGCAAGTTCATTCTGGTGCGCCCTGACCCACAGGTGATCTGGGATACGCCACGGACGGTACCCCAATGGAAGCGCTATGATGCCCGCTATGTCCGCTCCAATACCGGCGGCGGACACTGGACGGACAACAAGCTTCCCGAGCGGTGGCAGATTCACTATAAGGACTACCTGACCTTTAACGTCAAGCCCATGAATTTCAAGCACACGGGCGTTTTCCCGGAACAGGCGGCAAACTGGGATTTCATCCGGGAGAAGGTGGCGGCGGCTTCCGCCCGCCGTCCTGTCCGGGTGCTGAATCTGTTTGCCTATTCCGGCGGCGCGACACTGGCGGCGGCCGCCGGGGGAGCGGAGGTGTACCATGTGGACGCCTCCAAGGGCATGGTGGCATGGGCGAAGGAAAACGCCGTGGCTTCCGGCCTTGCCGACCGGCCCATCCACTGGATCGTGGACGACTGCGGCAAATTTATCCAGCGGGAGATCCGCCGGGGACGGCGCTATGACGGCATTATCATGGACCCGCCCAGCTATGGCCGTGGGCCAAGCGGTGAGATCTGGAAGATGGAGACCAGCTTTTATCCCTTCTTACAGGAGACGGTGAAGCTGCTGTCCGACGACCCGCTGTTCGTCATCATCAATTCGTACACCACCGGGCTTGCGCCCTCTGCCGTGGCTTACGCTTCCGACGTGGTGTTCGGGGCGGCACATGGCGGCAAAACGGCTGCCGGTGAGCTGGGACTGCCGGTGAAGCAGTCCGGACTGGTTCTTCCCTGCGGTGCCACCGGACGGTGGACGCCGTAACAAATAGGAGGATGCCTGATTTGAGCGACATAATTTCTGTAGAGCATCTGGCATACACGTACCCGGGCGTGGAGGACACGCCCGGTGTTCCCGTGTTTGCGGATTTGAATCTGACCATTGAAGAGGGCAGCTTTGTGGCCGTTCTCGGCACCAACGGCTGCGGAAAATCCACCCTTGCCAAGCATTTCAACGCCATTCTGCTTCCCTCCGGGGGAAAGGTCTACGTCTGCGGCATCGATACCGCCAACGAAGACCGGCTGATCACCATCCGCCGGAACGTGGGCATGGTATTCCAGAACCCGGACAACCAGATCGTGGCGAATGTGGTGGAGGAGGACGTTGCTTTCGGCCCTGAGAATCTGGGCATTGCCAGCCCGGAAATTCGCCGCAGAGTGGACAGCGCCCTGAAACAGGTGGACATGTACGAGTACCGCACTCATGCGCCCCATTTGCTGTCCGGCGGACAGAAGCAGCGCATTGCCATTGCGGGCGTGATTGCCATGGAGCCGAAGTGCATCGTTCTGGACGAACCCACCGCCATGCTTGACCCAAGAGGACGCCGAGAGGTGATCGACACCATCGGACGGCTGAATCGGGAAAAGGGCATCACGGTGGTTCTGATCACCCACCACATGGACGAAGCGGCCAAAGCGCAGCGCGTCGTGGTGCTGGACAAGGGCAAGGTCGCGGCGGACGGCACGCCGAAGGAGGTTTTCTCCCAGGTGGAGCTGCTGCACGACATCGGACTTGCCGCACCGGAGACGGTGGAGCTGTGCTGGGAGCTGAATCAGGAGGGCTTTGACCTTCCGCTGGATAAATTAGACCCGAAAGAATGCGCGCAGGCACTTTACGATATGGTGATGGCCTGACCCGCTGGGAGGTATTTTCTTGAAACCCATTCTGGAAGTGAAGAATCTCACTTATATTTACAGCGTCGGAACGCCCTTTGAGCATAAGGCGCTGGATGACATATCTTTTTCCGTGGAGCGGGGTGAATTTATTGGCATCATCGGCCACACCGGCTCCGGGAAATCCACCCTGATGCAGCAGCTGAACGGGCTGCTGAAGCCCACCTCCGGCACGGTGCTGCTGGACGGGCAGGACATCTGGTCGGACAAGAAGCTGACCCGGCAGGCGCGGTTCCGGGTAGGGCTGGTGTTCCAGTACCCGGAGTATCAGCTGTTTGAGGAAACCGTGTACAAGGACATCGCCTTCGGCCCCAAGAACATGGGGCTGTCAGCGGAGGAAGTCGATCGCCGCGTCCGGGAAGCCGCCGGGTTCGTGGGGCTTACGGAGCAGCAGCTGGAGGTTTCGCCCTTTGACCTTTCCGGCGGCCAGAAGCGCCGGGTGGCCATTGCCGGCGTCATTGCCATGGAGCCGGAAGTTCTCATTCTGGACGAACCCACCGCCGGCCTTGACCCCGTGGGACGCTCGGAAATTCTGGGCAATATTCAGTCCTACCGCAAGGCGAAGAACGCCACGATCATGATGGTCTCCCACTCCATGGAGGACGTGGCGCGGCTGACGGATCGCCTGCTGGTGATGAACGGCTCCAAGCTTGCCATGGACGCGCCCCCCGCGCAGGTTTTTACCCACGCTGAGGAACTGACCCAAATGGGACTGAACATACCGCAGGTGACACAGGTATTTCTGGAGCTGAAAAAGCTGGGGCTGGACGTGAAGAACGTCTACACCATCGAGCAGGCCGCGGCGGAGATCAGGCGGCTCAAGGGGGGAAACTGCCATGCTTAAAGACATTACCCTCGGCCAGTATTTCCCTGGCAATTCCGTCATTCACCGCCTTGACCCCAGAACGAAGCTCATCGTGCTGGTCGTTTATATGGTGACGCTTTTCGTTGCCTCCGGGTGGGTATCCTACGGCGTGCTGCTCCTGTTCCTGCTGACAGTAATCAAAATTTCCGCCATTCCGGGAAAATCCATCGTCCGGGGCATGAAGCCGCTGGTGATGATCCTTGTTTTCACCGGCGTGCTGAATCTGTTTTTTAACAAGGACGGCAGGGTGCTGGTGGATTTCTGGGGCATTACCATCACCACCGGCGGCGCGGAGCGTGCGGCCTTTATGCTGGTGCGTATTCTGATGCTGGTCACTGCGACCTTCCTGCTGACCTACACCACCTCGCCCATCTCCCTGACGGACGGGCTGGAAAGCCTGATGAATCCGCTGAAGGTCATCAAGGTGCCTGTCCATGAGCTGTCCATGATGATGTGCATTGCCCTGCGGTTCATCCCCACGCTGATCGAGGAAACGGATAAGATCATGTCCGCCCAGAAAGCCCGTGGTGCGGACTTTGAAAGCGGCAAGCTGATGGAGCGGGCAAAGGCGCTGATCCCCATTCTGGTGCCGCTGTTCATCAGCGCGTTCCGCCGTGCGGACGAGCTGGCGACCGCCATGGAGTGCCGCTGCTATCAGGGCGGCGAGGGGAGAACCAAGATGAAGCAGCTGCATTATCAGCGTAACGATTTTGCCGCATTCGGCGCGGCGGCGCTGCTGACGGCGGCGGTCATTATTCTGAAAAAGTTTGGTATGTGAGGGAAATATGCGCAATATCGCCCTGTTTTTGACTTATCTCGGCACCCATTACCACGGCTGGCAGGTGCAGAAAAATCTGCCCACTGTAGCGGAGACCATGGAGAAGGCTGCCGCCATGGTGGTGGGGCATCCGGTGCATATGACGGGCTGCGGCCGGACGGACGCGGGCGTACACGCACGGGTGTACGTGGCGAATTTCCGCACGTCCTCCACCATCCCGGTGGAGCGGCTGCCCTATGCGTTGAATACCCACCTTCCCTGCGACATCGTGGTGACAAAAGCTTTTGAGGTTCACGAGAATTTCAACGCCATCGGCTCCTGCGCCCGGAAGGAATACACCTATCAGATTTACAATTCCCGGTTGAAAGACCCGTTTTATGTCAACCGTGCGTGGTTTTACCCCCGGCACTTGGACGAGAACGTGATGCAGGCGGCGGCAAACCAGTTCGTGGGTACCCACGATTTTGCCGCCGTAAGAAGCGTCGGCACGGATGTCAAATCCACCGTCCGCACTGTATACTATTACAATGTGGAGCGGCAGGGGGAGCTTGTCACCCTCAGGGTCTGCGCCAACGGTTTCCTTTACAACATGGCGCGGGCCATGGCGGGGACGGTAGTCTACGCCGCTGAAGGGAAGATACGCCCGGAGGAGATCGGCGAAATTCTGGCCTCCGGCAACCGCACCGCCGCCGGCCCGACAGTCCCGGCGGGAGGGCTGTACATGACCCGTCTGTGGTATGACGATGGAATCGAAAAGTTTGAGGTCGGAAGCGACGGAAACGTCTGATACGGGGCGTTATCGTTCATAATTTGTTTTACCTTTTTCAGACGCAATATGCTATACTGCACCGAAAAGGAGTGAGCGTTATGCAGCCAAAAATGTGCAGCAAATGTAAGAAAAATATCGCCGTTGTGTTTATTACCAAAGTTGAAAACGGCGTTACCATGAATGAAGGCTACTGCCTGAAATGTGCCCGGAGTCTGGGAATTCCCCAGATCGATCAGGCCGTGAAGCAGATGGGCATTTCCGACGAAGATCTGGATATGCTCAGCGACGAAATGAGCAGCATGTTCGGCCAGAAGGACGACAGCGACAGCTCTGACGACGATGAGATCGACAGCCAGACCGCCACGTTCCCGCTGCTGAACCAGCTTTTCGGTGGCAGCAATACCCCCGCGCCCCAGCCCCGTCCTTCCAGAAAGGAAGAGGGAGAGCCGAAGGAAAAGAAAAAGTCCAAGCGGCATAAATTTCTGGACAGCTATTGCATGGACTTGACCGGCCGGGCACGGGAGGGCAAGCTGGATAAGGTCATCGGCCGGGATGTGGAGACGGAGCGGGTCATCCAGATCCTCAACCGCCGCCAGAAGAACAACCCCTGTCTCATCGGCGAACCCGGCGTGGGCAAAACCGCCATTGCCGAGGGACTTGCCCAGCGGATTGCGGCGGGGGATGTCCCCTACAAGCTGCGGGATAAGGAGGTTTTCCTGCTTGACCTCACCGCGCTTGTGGCAGGTACCCAGTTCCGCGGGCAGTTTGAAAGCCGTATGAAGAGCCTGATCGGCGAGATCAAGGAGTGCGGCAACATCATTCTGGTCATTGACGAAGTCCACAATCTGGTGGGTGCGGGAGACGCGGAGGGCAGCATGAACGCCGCCAACATCCTGAAACCTGCTCTGTCACGGGGAGAGATTCAGGTCATCGGCGCGACGACCTTCGCCGAGTACCGCAAGTATATTGAAAAGGACGCGGCTCTGGAGCGCCGTTTCCAGCCCGTCACCGTGGCGGAACCCACCATCGCCGAAGCAAGCCAGATCATGCAGGGCATTGCCAAATCCTATGCCGAGTTCCACGGGGTGGAGATTTCCCCGGAAATCGCCCACCAGTGCGTCGTGCTTTCCGAGCGCTACATCACCGACCGGTTTCTGCCTGACAAGGCCATCGACCTGCTGGACGAAGCCTGTTCCGACGTGAATTTGCAGTGCAAGGAAATCTCCCAGCTGGCAGAGCTGAAAAAGGAGCGGGACGATTACGAGCTGGAGCTGCGGATGCTCAATGAAAATACGGAGAATCAGGACTATGAGCGCCTGGCACTGATTCGCAGCAAGCTGATGCAGCTGGCGGCAAAGATCGAGGAGCTGGAAAAGCTGCCCAAACCCGCCGTGACCGTGGAAAATCTGGCGCGTATCATCGAGCTGTGGACGAAGATTCCCGCGTCCAAGATCAAGGCGCAGGAGTATGAGCAGATCAAGGGGCTGAGCGACCGCCTGAAAACCCACATCGTCGGTCAGGACGAAGCGGTGGACGCCGTGTCCCGCGCCATCCGCCGCAGCCGGGTGGGCATTTCCCCCAAGAAGCGGCCGGTGTCCTTTATTTTCGTCGGCCCCACCGGCGTGGGCAAGACGGAGCTGGTCAAGCAGCTGGCAAGCGACCTGTTTGACAATGTGGACAGTCTGATTCGCCTGGATATGTCAGAATATATGGAGAAGCACACCGTCTCCAAGCTCATCGGTTCGCCTCCCGGCTATGTGGGCTATGATGAGGCCGGACAGCTGACGGAGAAGATTCGCCGCCGTCCCTACAGCGTGGTGCTGTTTGACGAAATCGAAAAGGCGCACCCGGATGTGCTGAACGTTCTGCTTCAGGTGCTGGACGACGGACGCATTACGGACGCCCAGGGCAGGGTGGTGAACTTCGAGAACACCATCATTGTCATGACCTCCAACGCCGGTTCCGAGGGCAGCGTGGGCGGCATGGGCTTTGGCCGCAGCGACGGCGACAAGGTGAAGGAGAAGACTATGAAAGCGTTGCAGGGCTTCCTGCGGCCGGAATTTCTCAACCGTGTGGACGAGATCATCACCTTCAACCATCTGACGGAGGAAAACTTCCTTGGCATCGCGGACATCATGCTCAAGGAGCTGCAAGAGAGCCTTTCTACCCGCGGCCTGACCCTTTCCTGGGACGACGATCTGCGCCGCCTGCTGGTCAAAAAGGCCTATTCCGTGACCTATGGCGCGAGAAATCTTCGCCGCACCATCCAGAAGGAGTTGGAAGACCCGATTTCCGAGGCGATCATTGATAGCTTCCAGCATCCCATTTCCGCCATCCGCATCCGGGTGGAGGGAGAGACCGTCAAGCTGGACATTACCTGACATATGGGAGGGGAAAAATCCCCTCCCATTTTTTCGCGAATGCTGTAAGATTTTCCCCGTTCCCGCGTCTAATGGGTGTAGGAGGTGAGGCCGTGACGGAGTTTGAACAAATATACCGGGCGTATTTTCAGGATGTGGAGCTGTACCTGCGGGCAATCAGTCGTAACGAAAGTCTTGCGGAGGAGCTGACGGAACAGGTATTCTTTCAGGCGTTGAATGCTCTGCCGAAATTCCGGGGCGACTGCGATATCCGTACCTGGTTATGCTCCATGGCGAGAAACGCCTACCTCAGCCATCTGCGCAAGGAGCGCCCGTCCCAGCCTATCGACGAGCTGGAAATCAGCGACCCGAAGCAGGCGGTGGAGGAACAGATCATGGACGCTCAGCAGGCCATGGCCGTTCACCGGGTGCTACACGACCTGCCGGAACCCTATAAGGAGGTTTTCTCCCTGCGGGTCTTCGGGCAGCTTTCCTTTGGTGACATCGGAAGCCTGTTCGGACGCACGGCAAACTGGGCCTGTGTGACCTACCACCGGGCAAGGCAGAAAATACGGGATGAAATGGGGGAATATGTATGAAGGTCAGCTGCGACATTATCCGCGACCTGCTGCCGCTATACGCGGAGAACATGGTCAGCCAGGCCAGCCGGGACATGGTGGACGAACATTTGCGCGGGTGCGGCGAATGTACCGGGGAATTGGGAAGGCTCCAAAAGACGGAGATTATAGTACCGGAAACCGACGTTTCCGGGATGAAACGGGTAGAAAAGGCAATCTGCACCCGCAGATTACTTGCGGTGGCAACAGCGGTTCTCGCGGTTTTGTCAATATTCGCCTGGCTGTGGGGATTTATGAATGCACCGGTCTATTTGAGCGCTGAGGACGCCATTGTATCCGTAGAGCAGCAGGCGGATAACGCCTTGACCGTTGACTACTATGACTACGTTCGCGGCTGGACAGGAATTGGCTACCCGGGCTATCAGCGTGGAGTGATTTGCAGCACGACGCGCTGGGATTGGTTATCCTATAAGTATGGGTGGAGAGATAACTTCCCGGATAACCGCGAAACGTATTATGGGACAATATGGGAAGTCGATGAGCAGGGCAGGAAAATGCCGTCGGCTGCTGATGCCGGCACCGATCCCGCTGAGATCACGCAATGGGCTTGTGACAAAAATATGTGGTATATCAACTACGCTGACGGTACACAGGGCGAGCTTCTTTGGGAGGGAGAGAAAGGAGAAAACCTGTTTGCCGGGGAGACCCTTGCCATTGCGGACAGAACGCTGCTGTACGCCTGTATCTGGGCAGCCGTATTGGCTGTCATAACAGGACTTGTGGCGTGGATGATCAAAACCCCCGGAGGGAAACGATTATGTACCGCTCTATCGACCGCAGCAGCGGCCTATGCGCTATCCTCCGTCCTGATTACGGGTGGGCAGCTGATTTGCTATTCCGGATATCGTCCGCAGCTGGATTACATGATCACTCTGTCGGTATTGCTGACTGCCACGGCTTTTTGCGCAATAGAGCTATACAAGGTGAGCAGACGGGATAAAACAGTCTGACGCCAGCCCCGGGAGGCATTCGCCTCCCGGGGGCATTTTGTCAAAGAACCTCGTTCATTTTGTCCTCGACCTTCCAGGCAAGGTCTTCGGCCTTATTGGCAGCCTTTGCCGCAACGCGCCGCACGGGATTCTGCCTGGGCATCATCAGAACCGCTACCGCACCCGCAGCAGCGCCAAGACCGGCGGAAAGCATCCATCCTTTTGCGTTCATAAATTCTCCCTCCCTTCACAGGTAGTATACCCCAAAGGAAAAAAATCAGGACTGGAAGGTTTTTATCTTTGCAGATGGAAAAAGTTGTGATACAATAAACAAAAAATATGCTGGAGGCGGGAGTATGTCTATTGATATGTTACAGGAAAAGATTCGGAAGCTGAAGAATCCTTCCATGGTGGAGCTGATGCTGCCCCTGACTGCTCTGCCGCCCCGGTATGCTCACGACGCTGTAGGCTACGGAGAATTCTGCCGGGATTTGCTCGGCGGATTGAAGGGAATCGTCCCGGCGGTTCGGCTGAGCTTCGGCGCGTTTGCCCTTTTGGGCGGCGAAGGATTGCAGGAGCTGGCGCAGACGCTGAACGCCGCCCGCAATATGGGCTATTACACGGTGCTGGACGCGCCGGAGCTGCTCAGCCCGACTGCTGCTCAAATAACGGCGGAAGCGTTTTTCGGCGGAGAGAGCGATTATCCCTGTGACGGATTGGTTGTTTCCGGATACTTGGGCAGCGATATCATCAAGCCCTTCCTGCCCGGCTGCCGAGAGGGGAAGAAGGACTTGTTCGTGGCAGCGCGCACCGGCAATAAATCCGCCCCGGAATTGCAGGACTTGCTCTGCGGCTCCCGGCTGGTGCATACGGTGGCTGTGGACTTGATAAACCGGTTCGCGCCGGAGGCGGTGGGAAAGCTGGGCTATTCCCGAATCGGTGCTCTGACGGCGGCCAGCTCCGCCGAAAGCCTCCGCAGTCTTCGCGGCAAGTATCCACGGGTGTTTTTCCTCGTGGACGGCTACGATTCCCCCAGTGCCAATGCCAAAAACTGCTCTTACGCCTTTGACAGGCTGGGGCACGGCGCGGTGGTGTGCGCGGGGGAGACGATCACCTGCGCATGGAAGCAGGCACAGTCCGACGGCGGGGATTTTCTGGAGCACGCCGTGGCTGCCGCCGAAAGAATGAAGAAAAATCTGACGAGATATGTAACGATTCTTTAAGGAGGAAACGTGATGCGTCGAACTGACCGGGAAGTGACCGACCCCGCCGAGATCACGGAGATGATGACCCGCTGCGAGGTGCTTCATCTGGCGCTGAACACGGACACTGTGCCCTATATCCTCCCCGTGAATTTTGGAATGGAGCCGGATGGGATGACGCTGTACATCCACGGTGCGTGGGAGGGGGCTAAGTATGCCCTGATAGAAAAGGACAACCGCGTCAGCTTTGAGCTGGACTGTACCCACGGTCTGGTTCTGGAAAATGGGGCGTGTTCCATCAACTACGAAAGCGTCATCGGCTGGGGCTATCTGGAGGACGTGACTGAGCCGGGGGAAAAGCGCAGGGCACTGGATTTGATCATGAAGCAGTACCGGGGCGAGGATTTCCCATACAGCACTGCCGTGATTCCCAAAACCCGTGTACTTCGTCTGCGGGTGCAGGCGCGGACGGCAAAGCGGCGACGCATGGGATAATATGTACCGGGGCGAACTGCCCCGGGGTGTTATCGGACACCAGCTGTACCCTGACGGGCGGCGGTGTTTTCCGTGATGTCGTCCATTCCGTCCAGAGGGCCGTTGCCGTTGTCGATGGTGGCGTTGGTAGAAGGCTCAACGCTGGGCATCGTGGTGGGCGCGGTGGTAGCCCGGGTCGTCTCAGTGGTCGCGGCGGTAGGCGTCGTGGTGGGAACGGTAGTGTTTCTGCTGGGGTCCTGGTTGGTGCAGCCGCAGCCGGTAAACAGCGCCGCGGTAAGGACGAGAACCAGTACGAGAATGGCATATTTTTTCATGTTTTTACCTCCAAATGAATCTTGCTTCAAACGTATTATTTCCCGTATGCCGGGGTTTACGCTGGTAATAATACCCAGTTTTCTGCAACTTTATAAGAGCAAACACTTTTTCTTCCGTTTCCTGCGAAGTGGACGTTTTCTTTATTTTCTTTTGCAAGTTAGCATATGATAACTCGCAAAATCGGATTTTCTGAAATTTTTTGTTGCTTTTTCTTGCATAGACATGTATAATGAAAGGGAATAAAAAATGAAGGAGAATTCTGCGCTATGAAGAAGCTCGCTGCTAAGAAAAATGTGGAGTGCATGGCATGTCTGCAATGCGTCGCCGCCTGTTCCGAGGCGTTCTATAAGGAATTTGACGAGGAGAAGAGCTGTGTCCGCATCGTGGCCAAGGGTACCGGTGCCAAGCCCAATACCTGCATTCAGTGCGGAAAGTGTATGCGTACCTGTGAGCACGAAGCCATCACCCAGAACCCCAAGACCGGCGTGTACATGATCAACAAGAAGAAGTGCGTCAGCTGCGGCAAGTGCGCCGAAGCCTGCCCCATGCACGTGATCGTGTTCGAGGAAGGCAGCCCCGCTTCCAAGTGCATTGCCTGCGGCATCTGCGTCAAAGCATGCCCTATGGAACTGCTGGAAATCGTGGAGAAATAAGTCAAGCAACCGGATGGGCAGCCTTTGGCTGCCCATCTTTCCGTTTTTAAGAATGGGCTAAAAATGAAAAACAGACTTGTAATCTCGGCGGCATCATGGTATAATGTTCCCTAGTGTATCTTCGACTACTATCCCTCAGGAGGAACAACATGAGCGGACGCTATGAAAGAAAAAAACCACAAAAGGCAGGCAGTTGGAAAAAGACAGTGCTGATCGTGGTTTTGGTTGTTGTGATTTTGATTGCCGCGCTGGTGGTTGCGGCTGTTGTGTACTACAACTCTATGCTCAACAAGCTGAACCAAGTGCAGGTGCCGACCATCGACTATTCCAGCCTGGAAACGGAGCCGGTGGAGACGACGGCTGCCACGGAAGCGACGGTCACCACAGAGGAGACCACTGTTGCCACGACGGAACCGCATGTTGCTTCCAGCGCGGACTACATCAACATCCTTCTGGTCGGTCAGGCATCCCGTGAGGGAGAGGCCGAGCGGTTCGCGGATACCATGATTCTCTGCACGGTGAACACATACGAAAAGACCGTCACCCTGACCTCCCTGCTTCGGGACACGCTGGTGCAGTATCCTAACTATACGGACACCAACGGAAAGAATCACAGCGGCGGCAAGATCAAGCTCACCAGCATTTACCACAACGGCTACATCTGCACCAACAGCACGGCAGATGCCATGGGCCTGATGAACCTGACGCTGTATAAGAACTTCGGTATCGAAGTGGACTATGATGTGGAGATCGACTTTGACGCATTTATCAAGGCAATCAATCTGCTGGGCGGTA
>ENA-UOJE01001883-UOJE01001883.1-human-gut-metagenome-genome-assembly--contig:-C23-NODE-1883-length-17416-cov-7.725419_pt1 | contig 17416 bp, 13 predicted proteins | sample MGYA00242341_ERZ723888 | MGnify/ENA metagenome assembly ERZ723888 | reverse complement strand
TATCCATATGCAGGGCTCTATCCTTCCTACGGCATTCAGTGTCTTGCTTTAACAGCAAAGAGCTGGAAGCTTATCGGCACAATCCGCGATATTTCTCTAAATCAGGACGCGGTCATTCGACTAGTCAATGAGTTGAACCTGCGGGAGGTTGATCCCGTACACTTTAAAAATGTGGTGGAAGATCACCTTCCACTGGAATAGAACCCCCATTGCACCGATAAATCCCGATATTTCTCATTTACAATAGGCGGCTTTTGCAATAATAATATTTATTTTACATGAATTCTGTTGAGTTGACAACCCTTAAATCACTCTTTTATGCCATATCTTGCAGCTTCATAGCGGCAAAAACAACTGGGGCCCTGCGTATTTGCCTAATATGGCGCTTAGCTGCGTCACCTTTATAACCATAGAACGCGCGGACAGCATTTTTCCAGTGAACGGAATAGTCTCAGCCTAGACAAAAGAAAAGCCGCCGCGAACGATTCAACATTCACGACGACATATTATGCTGAGAAATTTATTGATTTGCTAACGACTGATGCATCGAAGCAAACGCTGCATCTCCTGGACTCCTTTTTCCTGCGATGTAATGATGGCTCGCAGAATAGGATCAAGTTCCGAGCAAATGGGAAACTGCAACACATTCTTCGACATCCGAATAGCACCCTGGTGATGCGGAATCATCTCTCTCATAAAATTCGCATTTATATTGTTATCGGAACATGCATTGCGCATTTGCGAAAACATCGATTGTGTTATCTGGCGGAATCTCCTTTCGTACAGGCACAGATCCTGCTCCGAATTCGAAAGCTGAGCACAATGCGTCAGGACTCTTTGCATATCTTCAATGCTTTTGGTTTGTTCATTTACGATGTTTTGAGCGATACGCTGCAGAGGAACAAAGGTCGTATACTGCAAAAGGTTCTCTGACATTTCGATAGCTGCCCGGTGATGAGGGACCATCTGCACAATAAAATTGTGGGATAAACTGTCGGTCAGTTCTGCGTCGGTCATTTTCTCGATCATTTCATCGAGTATTTCATAAAAACGGCATAAATATTTTTTGGTAACGTCGCTAAACTGTTGGCTGCAACTCATCCGTCATTCCTCCTGTTCTTTTTCAGTTTATGCACTGCATAAATAATACGTGAACTGAAATAGGCGTTATAAAATCCAAAGAGACCGGTAAATGCCGGTCTCTTTGGTGGGAAAAGATGATGTGAGAAATACTGAACGCAGACTTCCGACACTCGAACAGGGAAAGCGCACCCGCAACTTCTTTAAAATAGAAAAACCTTCGCAAACGATATACAGCTTACGGCGGCGTGCGAGAGAGTAATCAAACGGTGTAAATGCGAGAATAAGGGTAACTGAAAATGCACCGACTTGGAATTTAACGCTTGCAAGGTATGGCATACGTTTGCACATGTAAGGGTGATACAAAAAAGATGCAGTGATAAAATCAAAGTCGGGATTTGAACCATCGCATGAATTTTCTGATATCATAGTGTGACAAGTGTAATTCTAGCACGGTTTACCAGCAATCATAAATACATGGAGGCAAATATTTTATCATTGCGGAATAAATCATCTTCTTATGCTTTTTTAACCGGTCTTAAAATTTGGTATCCACGATCATTCCACATATGTCTTTGGTAATCCTGACAAAGTGTTTCATTCCACTCATACCCCATTGATCTGGGGTCGAAATTCCATGCAAGCTTTTCAACACGTTTCATAACTTCATCGTTATCACGGAGATAATCGTATTTCGGATGACCAAAGACCAAATAATAGCTTTCCGGAATAACCCGTGATTCGAACCCTTTCGGTACTATACCTGCATAGTCGGCCGGAACCCCAGTGCCATAGAAATATCCTTTATTCCCTTTCTGATAATACCAGCCTGCATGGTGTGACCAGACAACCGGATGCTGAAACGGAATAAAACTTTCCAAAACGCCTTCAATTTCATCAAAATCAGGCCGCTTTTCGAAATCCCAATATCCTTTTGCATTTGCATCGTATAAACCAATAAACTTATGTTCAGGAATATACTCTACCCATATCTGCGGATCGGTTAAAATAGTCTTACTCATTTTGACAACCCTTTTTTCAATATAATGAGAAGGATTGAGGACGACTTTTCGTATAGGAACAGGAATCGGAACGGGATATTTTCTGTATACGGCAGGTGTACATCCATACGTATACCGGAAAGCCCTCGTCAGGGCCCCCTGTGATGAGTACCCGCAATCCAAGGCTATATCGATGATTGATTTTTTTGTATCCCGAACTTGAATCGTTGCATGATACAGGCGTCTTCCTGCTAAATACTGCTTTAGTGTCATGCCCACTATACGATGAAACTGACGAGAACAGTAAAACTTTGAATAATGAAAAAACTGAGAAATGCTGTCAAGTGTAGGGTTTTCCTGTATATGTTCTTCTATATAATCAATCATCTTTTGAACTTCATAATTCCACTCATACATAGTCCTCACCTCCTTCTGAATTTTAGTATACTCACTTTAAACATGAGAAACTTTACATCAGTTGCGGTTAACCAAAAGTATCGTGGATTAAAACAAAAGAAGCCAACCGCTTTACAGCAATCGGCTTCTTTGACATTTATCTGGCGGAGAGGGGGGGATTCGAACCCCCGTCAGAGGTTAATCTGAACACGATTTCCAGTCGTGCGCCTTAGGCCAGCTCAGCCACCTCTCCATTGAATGCCGCGTATCCGCGGCACCATGCTATTATAATGAATTCGAACGGGTTTGTCAACTTCTTTTTTCGAATTTTCAGCCGGATTTAGCTTTTAAAAAAAGTAAGATTGGTAAGCCGGCAGATTGCGTCCCACCCAATACAAAACCAGAATCAGAGGCACCAGAAGCCACCAGCGGCTTTGGATATGTAAATTCAACGGACGCCAATTTTTTCGAAAGGTCCGCAAACCCAGCCATAACAATCCCAAAGCTCCGCCCACTCCCAGCAACAGGGTGAACGGATTATAGTAGATGGCCGCGCCAATGTCTCCCCGCAGCAGAGCGGCCGCCATTCGTGTTGTGCCGCAACCAGGGCAATGAAATCCCGTCAGCCTGAGAAAGATACACGGCGGAAAGACCCCTACCGGATTAAAACCCGCCCAGGCCATCCCTCCCAGCAGAAGAACCGCCGTGGCGGGCAATCCGAACCCAATCAGCCGGTTGCCTTCTCTGGTGTTCCACAGCTGTTGAAACCCGCCACGTTTACCCATCGGCGTTTTCCCTTTCTGCCGTTTTCGCTTCCGGCGGAATTTGCTCCGCCAGCCGCCTTTTGATTTCCACGCCGTCATATTTCAGCTTGAACTGAACACGGCCACTGTAAGTTTTGCCGCAGCCTCGGCAGAGAAAATCCGCGCAGAAAGCGCGGCTGCGAAACCGCCATTCCCCTGTTCGCCGCATATTGCGATTGCAGGAAGGGCAATGGAACTGCAGCGCACTGCGTTTAATAAGAGGACTGTCGATATCGCTGATGATGCTGGTTTTGAAATGGATACGGTCATAGAACTCTCCATCAGCCTCCCGCACCGCCTCCGCAAAAGAATCCGCTTCATATATCCTTTGCAGAATGCGAGCGGAGAGACGGCTGTCATCCAACGCGCGGTGGAGATCTGCACCATCTTCATCAATACCCAGAAATTCGCAGGCCTTTCCCAACGCGATCTGCTGAGCTGTTCCCACGCCCATGCGTTGCTGGCTGTAGACCTGCAGATCCGCATACCGCTCCATAAACGGCAGCCGGTCATCCTCATAGTAATACCGGCAGTTTTCCATCATCACCAGCAGATCGGTGGTACTCCAGGTCAATATCACCGCATCCCGGGAATGAAGCCATTCCTGCAGCTTTTCCATTGCGGAGGGAAAAGGGACTCCCTCTTTCTCCAGCTCCTCAGGAGTAATGCTGGTTAAATCCCGAACAATGGACGACAGTTCAGCGCTGACCTGAGGCCGTATCACGGCATGAAACTCTCCCGACGGCTGCAGCTTTTCATCCAGCCGTACAGCGCCGATTTCGATAATCTCATTGAAATAGCCATGGGTTTGACGGCAATAAGCACCGTTCCATTCCAGATCCATGACCACAAACTGCATAGTATGCCCCTCTTTCCCCTGCCGGCGGGAATCAGCCCATCTCTCCCAGCTGCCGGCCAGCCAAGATATGAAAATGCAGATGCGGCACTGTTTGACCCGCTCCTGCACCGTTATTGGTGACAACCCGGAAATCCGTCAGGCCCTGCTGATCAGCCACCTGAGCGATCACCCGAAAAATATGGCCGATTACCTCGCCGTCTTCCGATTGTACGTCAGCGGCGCCGGTGATATGCTTCTTCGGCACCACCAGGATATGAACCGGCGCCTTGGGCTCGATATCCTGGAAGGCCAGCACGGTATCGTCCTCGTACACCTTATTGGAAGGAATCTCCCCCGCAATGATTTTACAGAATATGCAGTCCATATAATCCGCCTCCTGAATGCTTCCAATTATTTGCTTTCCGGAATTAATTTTTCCAGAATGTCGTCCACGCTGTTGATAGCGTCGTCCACCCTGCTCAAATCCTTGCCGCCGGCCATAGCCAGATCCGGCCGGCCGCCGCCCCGGCCGCCACAGATGGCCGCCACTTCCCGCACAATATTTCCCGCATGGGCGCCTCGTTTAATGGCTTCCGGTGCACAATAGCAGCCGAAGGAAACGCTGCCCGCATCCTCCTGGATGCCCGCCAGCACCACCACCGCGTTCTCCTTAGATAATCCGCGGCAATGCTCACACATAGCACGCACCGCGTCCGCTCCGGTCCCAGTGAAAGCCGCGGCCACCACCCGGATACCGCGAACCTCCTTGGCATCGCCAAAAAGCCCTTCCACCTTCAAGGATGCCAGCTTTTCCTGTATCTGCTCCAGTTTGCGCTGCAGTCCCTTATATTCTGCCGACAGCTGAGCAGCACGGCGGGCGATATCCTCCACATTGGACGCCTTCATCGCCTCAGCGGCCTGTGCCATCAGGTGATGGTAATCATCCATCATCTTCAGCACATTTCTGCCCGTCACCGCTTCGATACGACGCACTCCCGCCGCCACCGAGCTTTCCGATACGATGCGGAACAGACCTAGCCGTCCGGTATTCTCCACATGCGTACCGCCGCAGAATTCGGCGGATACCTCTCCCACACGGACCACCCGGACGATATCCCCGTACTTCTCTCCAAACAGGGCCATAGCTCCCAGCTTGCGCGCTTCTTCAATCGGCATTTCCCGGATATCCAGCGGAATGCCCGCCAGAACCCAATCGTTGACCTGCGCCTCTACCCGGGACAGCTCTTCCGCCGTCATAGCGGAAAAATGGGTGAAATCAAACCGCATCCGCTGGGGATCCACCAGCTGACCGGCCTGCTCCACATGGGTGCCCAGCACCTGACGGAGCGCCGCCTGCAGCAGATGCGCCGCGGTATGATTGCGCATGGTGGCGGTACGGGTTTCCTCATTCACTTCGGCCGTCACAGCGCCGCCTTCCTCCAACTCGCCGCTGCGCAGCACGCCCTGATGAACGATCACCCCACCGCCGCTTTTGAAGGTGTTGGTCACCTCAAACATAGCGTCACCAGCAATAATTTCGCCAACATCTCCTACCTGGCCGCCGCTTTCCGCGTAAAAGGGAGTCTCCTCCAGCACCAAGGCCGCTTCCTCTCCGGCCTCCAGACGGTCGGCAATATCATTTTCCCGGATGATGGCAGTAATCACCGTTTCCGTCCGCAGGGTTTCATATCCCACAAACCTACCCGGCATCAGCTGTTCCACCACTCCGGATTGATTTTTCCAGGCGTCAGCGCCTGCATTTTTTCGGGCAGCCCGGGCCCGCTGACGCTGCTCGGCCATCAGGCGTTCAAATCCTTCCTCATCCACCGTCTTGCCCTTTTCCTCCAGAATATCCCTGGTCAGATCCACAGGGAAGCCATAGGTATCATAGAGGCGGAAAGCATCCTCACCGGAAAGGGTATTCCCCTCCATAGCGGTCACCATATCATCCAGCAGCTGCAGGCCGCTGTCGATGGTCTTACCAAAAGCTTCCTCCTCAAAGTGAATCAATTTGGCGATGAAATCCTTCTTTTCTTCCAGCTGAGGATAGGCGCTCCGGTTCTCTCCAATGACGGTCTCACATACCTGATAAAGGAAAGGCTCGTGAATGCCCAGCAGGCGGCCATGACGGGCGGCCCGGCGCAGCAGACGGCGCAGCACATAACCCCGACCCTCGTTGGAGGGCATGACGCCGTCGCCGATCATAAAGGTAGTGGACCGGATATGGTCGGTGATAACCCGCAGGGAAACGTCGGTACGCTCGTTTTCTCCATAGGTGACCCCGGCGATCCGGCTGACATGCTTCATAATATTCTGTACCGTGTCCACTTCAAACAGGTTATTGACCCCTTGCATGATACAGGCCAGCCTCTCCAGACCCATGCCGGTATCGATATTGGGATGATCCAAGGGGGCGTAGTTGCCCTTGCCGTCGCTGTCGAACTGGGTAAAAACCAGATTCCAGAATTCCACATACCGGTCGCAGTCACAGCCCACGCCGCAGGTGGGAGAACCGCAGCCATATGCCTCTCCACGGTCAAAATAAATCTCCGAGCAGGGGCCGCAGGGACCGGTGCCATGCTCCCAGAAGTTGTCCTCCTTCCCCAGGCGGACGATATGATCGGCTGACACCCCTACCTTCTTGGTCCAGATTTCAAAAGCTTCGTCATCGTTTTCGTAAATGCTCACCCACAGGCGGTCCTTCGGCAGTTCCAGTACCTGGGTGCAGAATTCCCAAGCCCAGGCAGTCGCCTCATTCTTAAAATAATCGCCGAAGCTGAAGTTGCCCAGCATCTCAAAATAGGTGCCGTGACGGGCGGTCTTGCCCACACGCTCGATATCCGGGGTGCGGATGCACTTCTGGCAGGTGGTGACCCGCTTGCGGGGAGGGGTTACCTCACCGGTGAAAAATTTTTTCATCGGCGCCATACCGGAGTTGATCAGCAGCAGGGATTTATCCCCCTGGGGTACCAGAGAGAAGCTGGGCAGTCGCAGGTGCCCCTTGCTCTCAAAAAAAGAGAGATATTTTTCCCTTAATTCGTTCAGACCAGTCCACTGCATGATTTGTTCGTCCTTTCCGTTTCCATAAAAATACCTCCATCCCAATAATGGGACGGAGGTTCCGTGGTACCACCCAAATTGCGCCGGTAACCGACGCCGCTTTCATTTCCTTAACGCGGAAAACGCTGCTGTTCTTCACAGCAGAGCTCAGGGGCGGCTCCAGCCATATCCCGCAGAGGCGGCCTTTCAGCGCGCTGAAATTCAGCACAGTCGCCCTCTCTGTCTGCATCCAACAGCTGGTCTTCCCATCACAGCCTTTTCATATAGCTTTAGTATAGGCCGTCAAAGCAGATTTGTCAAGATGTCTGCGCTTCTCACTGCCTTCCGCAATTCATCCGGCGCATATTCTCAGCGATAGGATTGGGCAAAAACAGAGGCGCAGTCTTCATCGGTCATTTCGCAGGGATTGGCCTGGAATAACCCGCCTTGCATAGAACGGGCCCCTTTGGCCAGCGTCATGGATTCATCAGGCGAAAATCCATAATCACTCATCTTCAGATCCGCAACGCCGCAATCCCGCTGTAATTGTACAAGCGCCGTGATGAAATCATCCGGCTTATCCGCATGAGGAATTCCCATAACCCTGGCCATCTTGATAAACTGCTCGTCGCAGGCATGACGCTGGATAAAGAATTCGGCAAACGCCTTGGAGATAATAATCAGCCCTGCGCCGTGGGGAAGATTATGATGATAAGCGCTCATGGAATGCTCCATACTGTGCTGCGCCGTGGTACTGGTGAGCTGCATGGTGATGCCGGCCAGCGTGCTGCCGTAAGCGATATGTTCCCGCGCTTCCAGATCATCACCTTTTTTTACCGCACGCGGCAGATAGCGGGTGATGTTTTCAATAGCAGAGAGCGCAATGGTTTCGCTCAGAAGGTTCACGCCCTTGGACATCATAACCTCGGTATTGTGGAACAGCGCGTCAAAGCCCTGATAAGCGGTATATTTCGGCGGAACAGTCATCATCAGTTCGGGGTCAACAACAGCAAGAACAGGTGTCAGCCGGGGATCGCCGAACCCAATCTTTTCTTTGGTTTCCAGGTTGGAAATAACACCCCAGCAATTGATTTCCGAGCCGGTGCCCGCAGTTGTGGTAATCGTAACAATAGGCAGCCCTTTATTAATAAGCAGCTTGCCTTTGCCGGTTCCCCCACAGACATAATCCCACAGATCACCCTCGTTGGTCGCCATTGCGGAGATGGCGACAGAAGAATCCAGCACTGCGCCGCCGCCCAAGGCCACGATGAAGTCACAGCCCTTTTCTCTGGCGAAAGCCGCACCTTCCATGACCGCATCTTTGATGGGATTCTCCATAATCCCGTCGAAAACAGCCGCCTCTACACCGGCTCTAGCAAGCTGTTCAAGCGTTCGGTCAAGATAACCGTTGACTCTGGTGGATTTGCCGTTTGAAATCAGGACCATTGCTTTGTTGCCAGGCATTGCCTGATCGCCCAGTTCCCTCAGTTTTCCGCTGCCGAAAAGAATTCTGGTAGGATTGTAAAAATCAAAATTCATCTGCATCATAGTAGCATCCCTTTCCTGACTGCGCCTGTCATATCTAAAAAGAATATTGACAAACGGTTTATTAAAGTGTAGTTTGATTATAGGACCTAAAGTAAGGTTTAGGTCAAGAGTTTATAGAAAATTTTTAGGAGATTTATTATGTATTATTCCATCGGTGAAGCCGCTCGTATCACAGGCATTGCCATATCCACCCTGCGCTATTATGATCGCGAAGGAATGTTTCCAGAAATGATGCGCAGCAGCGGAGGAATCCGCATCTTTTCCGATAAAGAAATCAGCATCCTTCGAGTGGTGGAATGCTTGAAGTCGGCAGGCATGTCCATTAAAGAAATAAAGGAATTTCTATTTTGGTGCCAGGAAGGAGATTCGTCTTTGCAAAAAAGGCGGGACATGTTTCGGTATCGTCTGAAAGAACTAAAAAAACAAAAAGAGGCCCTGCAAAAAACGATGAATACATTGCAGTACAAGTGCTGGTATTATGATACAGCCATCGCCGCCGGCACCGAGGACGCTGTAAAAAATCTGCCTGCCGACAGGATACCCGAAGAGATCAGAGAATATAAAATATAAAACGGCAAGCCCGTTTGAAAACCGATTGCTGAGTTCTTTCAAATGTTAAAGCTCCGCGCATATGGATTTTACCATATGCGCGGAGCTTTTCGGCTGCCGCAGCTATTGCGGCAGCAATCATACCGTACCCTGCGTTGAGCAAATCGCTTAACCGGCATGGGAATGACCCGCGCCCCGACTCTGCTCCAGTTCATAGATTTTATCACAAATCTCCTTGAATACCGGCGCGGCTTTGCTGCCTGTGTTATTGGTATCCTCCGCGATTACCGCCATCACATAGCGGGGTTCCTCCGCGGGATAGTAACCGGCAAACCAGCCCTGCACCACCGCCTTATCCTTCTGTTCCCAACCGGTCTCGGCGGTGCCGGTTTTTCCCCCCGCGCCGCCATAAGCGGGCAGAGCGGATTTTCCGGTGCCTTCCTCCACCACCTTCACCATCATCTCCCGGATCGTGGCGGCGGTTTTCGCTGAAAAAGCCGTCTGGGGCGGCGCAGGCTCCTCTTCGGTGATGGTTCCCTCTTTATCCGCGTATCCCAGCAGAATCGTGGGGCGAATTACCTGACCGTCGTTTACCACTGCAGCCACCATCTGGGCAATATGAACAGGGGAAGCCAGCAGCGATCCCTGACCAAAGGAAAGATTCGCCACTGCCGCAGGAGAGAGAAGTTCCTCTTCCGAAGGAAGCACCGCCCGGGCTGTCTTTATTCCCTCCGCCAGTATGAGGGACCGGTCATACCCCAGCAGAGTGGACATGCGGTAAAGCGCCTTTCCTCCCGCCGCCTGCATCAACTGGACAAAATAGGGGTTGCAAGAGGCGGAAAAACCTTCGGTCATATTTAGAACACCGTGCCCCAACCGATTGTGACAGTGAAATTTATTTTCACCAATTACCAACTGGCCGTTGCAGGTATAGCAAGTGTCAGGAGATATTCCCTGCTCCAGGGCCGTGGCCAGGGAGGTGATTTTGAACACAGAGCCGCAGTTGTAGTTGCACAGCGCACGATTCAGCAGCGGCGCGTCCTCCGAATCCAGATAGCGCGCCACGGTATCCGGCTGAAAAGAGGGCAGGCTCACCATGGCCAGAATGCGGCCGGTGGCGGGTTCCATCACCACCACCGCGCCCCGCTGGATGCTCTTTTTGGCCGCCGTCTCCGCAATCCGCTGGATATCCTGATCCAGCGTCAGCACCACGCCGGCCCGGGCTTCGTCCAGCGTGTTGGTGAGAACCATGTTTTCTCCCTGGAGAGGCCGGCCGGCGCCGTCGACCTTGTAGGTTACAGTAGCCTTACCGGAATGCTCGGTGAGATAATCGTCAAAAGCCTGTTCCACTCCCGTGACTCCGTGAAGGCCGTCTCCATCCAGATATCCCAGCAGATGCGGGGACAACAGATTGCCGGTATACCGTTCCGGCACCTGAAAAAACGCCAGCCCGGACGCCAGGGAAGGCGGTTCAGCCAGCGTAACCACCGCCGGCCGATTGGTCCGCAGCCGTTCTTCCAGCTCCGCCATCGCCTGCTCGTCCAGCTGCGGCGCCACCGCTGCAATGGCTTCCGGGAACCCCGCCACACAAGCCCGGTAACTGGTCCTGCCGTTCACCAAAGGCCGCAGATTACGGTCATAGATGGTGCCGCGCACATTCGCCACTGTAATGGTCAGGCTGCTTTGCTGTTCCGCTGCTTTGGAAAGTCCGCCCTGGGACAATTCCAGCACTCGAACAATAATCGCCATCAGCGCTACCAGCATCCCGGAAAATGCCACCACCGAACGTTTGCGCATCCCAATTCCCCCTTGCACCGTCTCAAAACGGCCTTTTGGGAATTAGTATGCCCCCTAAGAAGATGGATTAATCGGCTTGACGGGATGCTAGCGGATTTGATCTCGGCGCATTTTCCGGATAACGTGCCCGCAGCCGGCGCATCAGCAGCAGATAGCAGATTGTCAGCGGTATCACCGCCCCAATCCAGGCCACCGGGCTGGCGATACAAATGGCCGTATAACCAATGAGCGGCGGCAGCAGAAAGGCTACCAACACCCGCATAATCAGCTCCATAGCGCCGGCCAGCATGGGCACCATCGTGCTACCCATGCCCTGCAGAGCATTGCGAAAGATGAACAGAATGCCCAGCATAATGAAAAACAGAGCGATGGTGTTTAAATATTGCTGTGCCTGATCCACGACAGCAGGCTGATTACCCTCTAGAAACAGCCCGACAAAGAATCGTCCGCCAAGTACCACCAGCAGACCGCATACTGCACAGCAGACCGCACAGATTTGAAGGCTGCGGACTACACCCCTGCGGATCCGGTTGATTTTTCCCGCCCCCAGATTCTGTCCGCAGTAGGTGGCCATGGTAATTCCCAGGGTCTGCAGCGGTTGGGTCGCCAGCATCTCCACCTTGGAGGCGGCGGTATAAGCGGCAATCGTGGTGGAACCGAAGGCGTTAATCGCTTTTTGCAGCACCATCACACCGATGGCAGTGATGGAAAACTGAAAAGCCATGGGGAGACCAATCTTTAAATGCAGCAGACTCCATTCTTTCCGGAAGCGCCAATCATCCCGGCAAAACCGCAAGATCGGATACCGGCGCAGCATATACACCAAGCATAGCAGGCCGGAAACCACCTGAGCAATCACTGTGGCATAGGATGCCCCGGCCACCCCCATACGGAAGGTGATAATAAACAGCAGATCCAGTCCCACATTGATAAGAGAGGAAAGAATCAGAAAATACAGAGGGGTTTTACTGTCCCCCAGTGCACGAAGAATGCCGGAAACCAAATTATAAAAGACTGTGGCTCCAGTACCAGCAAAAATAATGACGATATAAGTGTAAGCATCCTGATATATATCCGATGGCGTATCCATAAAACGCAACAAGGGATGTGTCAGTAACACGCTAACCGCCGTCAGCAGCACCGTCATACTACCGCCGATATAAAACGACATAGCCACCGACTGCCTTAGGCCGTCCCGATCTTCCGCGCCAAACCGTTGGGCCATCACCACAGAGAATCCGCCGGTTAAACCGATAACAAAGCCCAGAACAAGAAAGGAAATCGCCCCGGTGGAACCCACTGCGGCCAGCGCTCCGGTTCCGATGAACCGTCCCACCACCACGGCATCCGCCATATTATACAGCTGCTGAAAGATATTCCCGATCAGCAGAGGCAGGGAAAATGATAAAATGAGCCTGGCGGGACTGCCTGTCGTCATATCTTTAACCATGTGCTTTCCCCCTCTTGTTTTCGATCCGATTATAGCACGCCGCATTCCGTGTGAATAGAGGATAAAAATGCCGATATTTCGAATCATTGCCAACAGATTTCTGCAACTTTTGCGGAACAAAGGATTAGACAAATACCCAAAATGGTAGTATACTGAACAAGTCAAAGCAATCCAACGGGAGAGGATGGAAAACATTGCCCAATCAAGCCGAAATCAAAGCCTTTTTCAGCGGCCGGGTAGAGAAAGATGCTCAGGACGCTTTTGACCGTGAGCTGGCCCGGGTCAATATGAAGGTAGCCGGATGGGGGCTGCCGATCATCCTTTTGGTAGAATTATTCAATATTATTTTTGTGCTCTTTTTTACCCGCCGCGGACTGGAGAGTACGGGAAACCGACTCTATTTCACCCTCTATCTTACCCTGTTTTCCGTCACCGCCCTGGCATATGGCTTTCTGTTCTGGTTGAAACGGAATCCCGAGGGGCGGAGTAAATATGCTGTTACCGCCGCGCCAGTTTATGTGGTTTTTCTTAGTCTTTGGGGCGTGGGTATCTCCCTGATGGACAGCCGCGGCCGCGAAGGCACCTCAGACGTCATGTTTTATGTCATGATCGGTCTGGCGATCCTGCTCTATATCCGTCCCTGGCAATCGCTGCTGATTTACAGCGGCTGTTATTTCATTTTTATGATCGCGTTTCCCCTGGTGGCAGACCCGACAATCGATAAAAGAGGCGTCTGTATCAACACCTCAATATACATAATCTTTATCCTTTGCATCGCTTTTTTTCACTTTCACAATAAACGGGAGGATTTTCTCAATCGCCGTATTATCTCTATGCAGAATGATCAGATTCGGCAGATAAATGAGAAACTGAACCACCTGGTGATAACCGATACCCTTTCAGACCTGTATAACCGCCGCTTTTTAGATGCGTTGCTGCCGGAAAAATGGCAGCAGCAGATCAACAAACGCGGCACCGCCGCCATCTTCATGCTGGATATCGATGATTTCAAACGATACAACGATTTGCTGGGCCATCAGGCGGGAGATGTTTGTCTGCGCCAGATCGCCTATGTGATGAAGCATACCTTAAAACAGCCCGAGGATTTTCTGATTCGTTATGGCGGTGAAGAATTCAGCGCCGTACGGTTCGGCTGCAGTCACAGGGAGGCTTTGGAACTGGCAGAACAGCTTCGGATTCAGGTGGAAGAACTGGGTATCGTCTATGATGATCCGGAGGGAACGGGTCGGATTACCGTCAGCATCGGCGTTTGTTACGGTATGCTGGAGCCCGCCGATACCGTCGAAAGTTATCTGCACCGGGCGGATAAGGCGCTGTACGCCGCCAAACGCGCCGGTAAAAATCGGGTGGAGGAATGGAGCAGAGTTCTTCCGCTGAAACAATAATCAAAATCTCCCGGACTGGTTAAAGAGGAGAAATCATAGATGGAGTTTTCTTCCTGGAATGCCATACAAGAGATAAATAAGGGATGGTCCACAGATCGTAAATATCAAGTCACGGATGCCGATGGCGTCCATTATCTGCTCCGCATTTCTCCTCTTGACCAATATGAAGCTAAAAAAACAGAATTCTTCTATATGCAGCGCCTCGCTTCCCTAGCAGTGCCCATGTGTCTTCCCTTAGAATTTGGGGTCTGCAAGGAAGGGATATATTCTCTGCAAAGCTGGATTAGCGGAATTGATCTGGAGGACGCTCTCCCCTCCTTCACATCTGCCGAATCTCGCGCCTTGGGAGTGGAGGCGGGGAAAATTCTGCGTGTTATTCATTCCATACCTGCTCCGGAAAATCAAGAGAATTGGGCTTCCCGTTTTAATCGCAAAATTGATCGCAAAATACAATTTTATACGGAGTGCTCCCAAAAATATGAGGGCGGGGAAAGTTTTCTCCGCTGCATAGAGGAAACACGGCATCTGCTTTGCGGTCGTCCTCAATGCTATCAGCATGGAGATTATCACAGTGGCAATATGATGCTGCAAAACCGGCAGCTGTTTATCATTGATTTCAATCGCAGCGATTTCGGTGATCCTTGGGAGGAATTCAACCGCATCGCCTGGTGCGCCCAGTTGAGTCCCATCTTTGCTACCGGTATGGTAGACGGTTATTTTGACAGTAAACCTCCCATGAAATTTTGGTGTTTGCTGATGCTGTATATTGCCAGCAATACGCTTTCCTCTCTCCCTTGGGCCATTCCTTTTGGGGAAAAAGAGATAGATACAATGCGCCGCCAGGCTTCAGATATTCTGTATTGGTATGATGGTATGACAAATCCTGTGCCGCGATGGTATAAGAGAGAATATTAACGATTTTTTGAGTTAATACACCGTATACTAAAAAACTGTCGGGGTAAATCGCTGCAAGACAGCGGTTTACCCCGACAGTTTTTTTTATTTCTGTTTTACTGCTTCCGCACGGTTAATGGCGCACAGCACACCCTGGATGGAGGCAAGGTTGATGTTCGGTTCAATACCCACGCCGAACACGGAACTTCCATCCGGCCTTTTCAGTTCGATATAGGCGATGGCCTTGGAATCGGAGCCGGTGGAGATAGCGTGTTCATGGTAGGACTGGAAGGCATAATCCGTGATACCGATGGAACGCAAGGCATTGAAGAAGGCATCCAGAGGACCATTCCCTTCCCCCTCCACCTTCCGGTCGCCACCGGGCGTATGAATGGTGCCGCGGAATTTCACGCTGCCGCCCGCCTCTTCAAACAGGCTGTGTCCCGAAAGATTGTAGGTCTTGGGAACGTCAATATACGCCGCCTGGAATACACCGAACAGCTCATCGGTGGAAAGCTCCCTGCCCACCCGATCACATTCCGCTTTTACCAGCGCACCAAACTCGGGATGCATACCTTTGGGCAGATGGTAGCCGAACGCCGACTGCATAACAAAGGCGGCGCCGCCCTTGCCGGACTGAGAGTTGATGCGGATAATCGGCTCGTACTGCCGCCCCACATCTGCGGGATCTATGGGCAGATAGGGAATTTCCCAATACTCCGTACCGGACTCCCGCATATATTCCGTCCCTTTATTGATCGCATCCTGATGGGAACCGGAAAAGGCGGTGAACACCAGCTCGCCCGCATAGGGCATTCTCTCATGGATCCGCAGCCCCGTGCAGCGCTCATACAGCTCCCGCAAGGCCGGCATGTTGCTGAAATCCAGCTTCGGGTCCACTCCCTGGGTATACATATTCAGTCCCATGGTGACGATATCCAGGTTACCTGTCCGCTCACCGTTGCCGAAAAGGGTTCCCTCCACCCGCTCGGCGCCTGCCAGCATAGCCAGTTCACCCGCCGCCACGCCGGTTCCCCGGTCATTGTGGGGATGGACGCTGATAACGGCCCGTTCCCGGCCGGGAAGATGCCGAATGAAATATTCCACCTGATCGGCAAAGGTATTCGGGGTACACATTTCCACTGTATCCGGCAGATTGAGAATCACCGGCCGCTCCGCGGTGGCCCCCAGAGCATCCAGCACAGCGGCGCAGATTTCCACCGCATTTTCCGGCTCTGTGCCGGAAAAGCTCTCCGGAGAGTATTCATAACGGATGTTGGTATCTCCTTCATAATTTTCAGTCAGTTCCCGGATCAGTTTGGCGCCTGCCACGGCAATGTCGATAATACCGGCCATATCTTTTTTAAAGACCACTTTTCGCTGAAGAGTGGAGGTGGAATTATAAAAATGAACGATGACGCTTTTGGCTCCGCGAATGGCATCAAAGGTTTTCCGAATCAGATGCTCCCGGGCCTGAACCAGTACCTGAATGGTAACGTCATCAGGGATGTGTCCTCCCTCGATCAGTTCGCGGCAGATTTCATATTCCGTATCCGAGGCAGAAGGAAAACCTACCTCAATTTCTTTGAATCCCATGGCGCACAGGGTATGGAAAAACTCCAGCTTCTGTTCCATATTCATAGGATCCACCAGAGCCTGATTACCGTCCCGCAGGTCCACGCTACACCAGACGGGCGCTTTATCGATTACTCGGGAGGGCCATTGACGGTCGGGCAGATGAATCTGCTGAAAGGGGATATACTTTTGGAATGACGGTTTCATAGCGAAAACCTCCTTCTTAAAATATAACAAAACGCCCGTCCCTATGAAGGGACGGGCGACAAAATCGCACGTGGTACCACCCAAATTCGGACATATCCTCATATATCCGCACTCATGGCCTCACACCGCTGAAACGGCTTCAAGGCGCAGCCTGTAACGCGGCCACACGTTCCACCCTGCTCCCCAACCGGGCATCGGGCAGACGACTCCAGGATGAGCTATCCACACGGTGTCCGCTGCCGACTCACACCAACCGCCGGCTCTCTGCTAAGTCAGGCATCCGTGTCTTATTCCCTTCACAGTCTTTCATAAGGAGGGTTATTCTGTTGTTGATCATTATAGCGGCGGAAGGCGAATTTGTCAACAGTTTGCAACGGAAAAGACCTGAAGATGGAATCTTTTCATAACAGGATATCTTCGTCAAAAATCCCCTTGCCATCAGCGTACAAAGGCGCTATAATAAAATAAATAGCGTTTCCGGTTAATTGGTTGACAGGAACGACGCGCCGGTTAAGACCGGCTGAAATAGATGGGGAAAGGATGAAAAACATGGGCTTGGCGGAAAAACTTCACAGCTTTATGGGGTACGACGAGGAACTGGAATTCGAGGAGGAAGCAGTCGAACAGTCTCGGGAATCCCAGGTATTCTCATTGCGGGATGATGAAAATGGCGCTGTACTGCTGAAGATCAGCCGTATGGAAGAAGCCGGTACCGCCGCCGATTATCTGGCTGCCGGACGCATGGTGATCCTCAACATGGAGGAGGCAACCCGCGAATCTGCCTGTCGTCTGGTGGATTTTCTCAGCGGCGTGGCCTATGCCAACAACGGCCG
>ENA-UOJE01001873-UOJE01001873.1-human-gut-metagenome-genome-assembly--contig:-C23-NODE-1873-length-17458-cov-76.653565_pt1 | contig 17458 bp, 14 predicted proteins | sample MGYA00242341_ERZ723888 | MGnify/ENA metagenome assembly ERZ723888 | reverse complement strand
TTCGACGGCGACAGAAAGCCCCGCTTCGACGGCGACAGAAAGCCCCGCTTCAATGATGACAGGAAGCCTCGCTTCGACGGCGACAGGAAACCGCGCTTCAATGATGACAGGAAGCCTCGCTTCGACGGCGACAGAAAGCCCCGCTTTAACAGCGACAGAAAGCCTTTCGAGTCAGACTTCTTTGAAGATGAAGTACTTGATGTTGAATTCAATGCATTTCCTTCTCCCGAAATCGTTGAAAATGACGAGCAGGAGCGTGATCTGCCCAGCATAATCATGGGCAGGAATCCAGTCAAGGAAGCAATCAAAAGCGGACGAAGCATCGACCGTATCCTTGTAACAAAGGAACACGATGGTTCGTTGGGTGAAATAATCGGTCTTGCCCGTGACGAAAATCTTGTTATTCGAGAAGTGGATCGTTCCAAGCTGGACGAAATCTGCATGCCGTTCGGTCATAACGGCAAACCCGGAAATCATCAGGGCATCGTTGCAGAAATCCCCGGTGTTGAATATGCCGAACTTGAGGATATACTTGACTATGCCCGCGTTCGCGATGAAAAACCCTTTGTTATTCTTCTTGACGGCGTTGAAGATCCGCATAATCTCGGCTCAATCATCCGCAGTGCGGAGTGCGCCGGCGCACACGGAGTTGTTATAACAAAGCGTCGCAGCGCACCCGTAACGGCAACGGTTGTGAAGACCTCTGCCGGAGCGGCGGAACACATGCGAATCGCCCGTGTTGTGAACCTTGTTTCTGCAATTGAAACGCTGAAAAAGGAAGGCCTTTGGATTGCCGGCGCGGATATGGCGGGCAAAAGCATGTATGAAGCGGACATGAAGGGCGGCTTTGCGCTTGTTATCGGCAGCGAAGGCAGCGGGCTGAGCAAACTTGTAAAGGAAAAATGCGATTTTCTTGTTTCCGTACCGATAAAAGGCAAGATTGATTCTCTTAATGCATCGGTTGCGGCAGCTATCATCATGTTCGAAAAGAACAGACAGGACAGCGTGAATCAGAAATGAAGACTCTCCCGAACGACGGAGTTTCCGCCGATATTGAAAACCTTAACAGTCTGAACGATGAGATGTTGGCTCAGCTTGCCCAAAACGGCAGCAGTGATGCCGAACATACACTTGTTGTTCGTTTTATGCCCCTCGTGCGCATAAAGGCTCGTCCTTATTTTCTTATCGGTGCAGATCATTCCGATCTTGTTCAGGAAGGTTCAATCGGTCTGTTCAGCGCGATTCGCGATTATGACTGCGGAAAGCATACAAGCTTTCGAACCTATGCAGAGGTTTGTATAGGCAACAATATTATTGCCGCAATAAAACGCGCAACACGCAAAAAGCACTTCCCGCTGAACAGCTATATTTCACTCGATAAGCCGGTTTTTTTCGATAATCCCGATGACGAGGCGCGCTGTATCGGCGACTCAATTCTGCTTGCTGCAACAATTGACCCCGAGGAGCTTGCTCTTGACCGCGAGGCAGAGCTTCATATTCTGCATGGACTCAAAGCAGAGCTTACGGAACTTGAGTTGAGCGTTTTGCGGCTTTACATTTCCGGACAGAGCTATGCGCAGATCGCCGAAAACATTGGCAGAAGCACAAAAACAGTTGACAATGCGTTGACGCGAATAAAGAAAAAGGTCTCAAAGCTTATTCATGCAAATAACCATGAACAGTCATAGAACCTTGGATACAGTTCAAGCCGACTTCCGAGTTTGTTCACGGGAGTCGGCTTTTTGTTTTACGGGCAGTCAATAACTCACAACAAAGTGTGATTCGCCGCATCAGCTCAGTTTCTGTCGCTTTTTAAACGTCCGAGCATTACAAGATCATAGAAAACCCCCTTAGGCGAGCGAAATCTCTCCCGCATTATTCCTTCATGTATAAAGCCGCATTTCTGCGCCACTTTTCCGGAAGCAGGGTTTTCGACTGCATGACAGATTTCAAGCCTGTTGAATCCAATCTCATCAAAAAGATAGTTGCAAACCGCTTCAAGTGCTTCGGTTGTTATGCCTTTGTTCCAGCAATCGCGCGCAATGCAATAACCGATTCCAGTGCGTTCATCGCGCTCCTTTATGCTTGGTGCGCCGATGCTCCCGATTAGTCTGCCGTTGTATTCGATGGCCCAGCTGTAATAATTAGGTTTTTCGTACTCCTGAACCCATTTGCTGAGAAGCTCGCGGGTTACATCGGGTGTTGCATGCGGAGGCCAGCGCATGAATCTCGTTACCTCCGCATCATTTGCCCAATTGTTGAACATTTCCTGCGCATCATCAACGGTGAATCTGCGAAGTTTTAAGCGTTTTGTTGTCAATTCTTTTGTCCCTTTGTGCGTAAGCATTTTTTTAATTCTCCTTTGCTGCTGATGCGTTATATATGCAAACAAGCGGTACAGATTCTCCTCTGCACCGCTTGAATTCATCCTTATAAGGTTAACCGCTGCTCAGTGAGCTTTACAGCGATATTGAAGAGGCGATGCTTGACTGTGCAAAAGTTCGGGTACGGCAAAAAACATTCCGACGACTGCTTTAAGCACGGAATTGATGAGAGTATTCTGCTGCTTTTTGCTGCGCTTTTGCATCGCTTTATCTCCTTTTCTGATATTTTCGAGATTATACACATTCATGTATGTATTGTCAATACAATTCGGACGGTTGCAGGCAATATATTTGTGTTTTTTCTGTTTAAAGCTCGCTGTTAATTCTCACCGCAGGCTACAGAATACATCCAAAACGCATAAACACCGTAACCTCTGTTAGGTTCATTAACAAAAACATGGGTTACAACGGCCGCAATCCTGCCGTCTTGGACGATCGGGCTTCCGCTCATCCCCTGCACGATCCCACCTGTTTTGTTAAGTAGTCGCTCATCGGTTATTTCAATAACAAGCCCCTTTTGACCCGGCACGGATTGCGCTGCATTTTTTATAATTTTGCAGCTGTACGGCTGAGGTTTCTCACCGTCAATCTGAGTTATAATATAAGCTTCTCCCTTATGCACTTCGTTCGGAAAAGCTATCGGCAAGGTCTCTCCCGCTTCGCATGTATAATCCGCAGAATCCGCAATGCCGAAAATCCCGAGTTCCGTATTAACATCAATGCTTCCTATGCGCAGGCTTTTCGCACCAAATGCCCCGCGCAGCTCACCCGGAAAACCGCTCGAACCCTTTGTAACTCCGAGAACATCCGCTTCGACCATTTCACCTTTCCTGACATTCAGCAAACTGCCGGTATCCGCATCCAAAACCGCATGTCCGAGTGCAGCCGAAGCTTTTTCTTTTTCCGTAACAAACGACAGCGTTCCGATGCCGACCGTGCTGTCGCGCACCCATGCGCCGATTTTCGCCTTGCCGTCTGTACCCATTTCGGGTTTTACGGTTAATGTCTGCCGTCGGTTGTTTCGTTCAAAAACTATTTGTGCACTGTCCGGATTTGCGTTCAATGCAAGCTGCATCTCTTCGCTTGTTGACACCGCAGTGCCGTTAATGCTTAAAATAACGTCACCCGCGCGAAATCCAGCCCGTTTTGCCGGGCAGCATTCCCGACCGTCTCTGTTTCGGAACGAACCGCTGCCGACAATAAGCAGTCCCCGAAGATTAATCGATATCCCGACAGCGCGTCCGCCGGGATACAGCATTGCACGTTCGTGGCTGTATATCGGCACGTTTGCGAGTTCGAACAGATTAAACAAACGCACCGAGATCCGTTTTGCTCCGAGCGTTTCGTCCCCCGATTCCGTGACATTCAGTGCGCCTTCCCGCCCATGCGCCGTTGATTCCGATTCAAATATTGAAAGAGTATTTTTTAAATAGTCCAAGCATTGAGCTTCCCCTTTTTCAGCAGTATTCAATGTGCTTACGCTGTTTATGAAAACAGCCTTCGGCAGAGCCCTCACCGCACGCATACGCGGAGAATAGTTAAAAAAAACAACCAGCGCAGAAAGTATGATGCCGAAAATTTTAATGCCGATATTCCCCCGCGGCCCTATATCCGTATTGCTGCGCACGGAATTATATTCGCCTTCTCTGCATGCACAGCAGTTTTTCACCGCGTTATTTAAACAATCTTTTTCTTTCGGCATATTCGTTCCTTTTGCTGTAAAGCAATGCCTTCTTTCCTTACCCATACGTACAACACCCCAATTTATCATTTGCCGAACATCAGCAGGGTTATTGTTTGTATGTTGGTTGTCGATTATTCACAGAGAACCGTGCGCTTGATGCAGGCTTCGGAACAATATGTGCCGCATAAATGAGGCTGTGTTTGAAAAAACTCTTGCAAAATCCACATAATGTTCGTAATTAGTGTCCGGGCATTTCCTGCATATACAGCCGATGCGCTTAACTCTGGTTAAACAAAAAACAGACAGACCGCAAAGACAGTGTTTACTGCCTATCCGTTTTTAAATTGGGGCAAACTGATGCAGCAGCAATTCAATCTGTGCGGAGATTAACGCTCCCGCAGTTTTTGCAGCAATTGGGGAAAAGGCGAAAGTGAACGCCGCAGAATTCCGTGCATTTGAGCGATCGCAATGCCGTAATTTGTAATGCTGACACCTGCTTTTTCAGCTTTTTCAAGTCTTGAATGAACCTCACGCTCGTTAAGCATACATGCGCCGCAGTGAACAACCAAGGCATATTTACGAAGCTCATCAAGACTCGGGAAGTCTCCGCCGGAGGTGAAATCAAAGAACAACTCCTTTTTTGTATACTCTTTTATCCATCCCGGCATTTTAACCGTTCCGATATCGTTGCACTGCCTGTGATGAGTGCAGCCCTCTGAAATCAGCACCCTGTCGCCGTCTGCGAGCATGTTGAGTTTTGCTGCGCCTGCCGTGAAAGGTTCAAGCTCACCTTTATAACGGGCAAACAGGATTGAGAACGACGTCAGCAATATGTCTTCGGGAACGATTTTGCTGACCTTTCCGAACGCTTGAGAATCGGTGATAACAAGTTTAGGCTTGCGCGCGATTGCGGCGAGAGCAGCTTCAAGCTCCGTGTCCTTAACAACAATGCTGACAGCGGCTGCATCAAGTATGCTGCGTATCATCTGCTGCTGCGGGAGAATAAGTCGTCCCTTCGGCGCAGATTCATCAATCGGCGTTACGAGAACAACAATGTCATTCGGAGATACCAAGTCTCCGATGAGCATTCTTTCGTGTTTGGCGGAAGGCAGAAGTGACCCGAGTTGGTTTTTTAACTCGTCAATTCCAAACCCTGTTTTTGCGCTTACGTAAAGGCTGTTACTTTTGCTCTTCGGAATCGCGCTCAAAAGGTCACACTTGTTGAAGGCAATGACGAACGGAATTTTCTTATCGGTAAAAATGCGCATAAGCCTGCCTTCGTGTTCGCCAAGACCCGCAGCGGCATCCGCAACAAGGACGGCAATATCAGTTTTTTGCAGCATTTTTTCAGCACGCTCAACACGCATTGAGCCAAGCTCACCTTCATCATCAATGCCGGGCGTGTCAATGATGACAACGGGACCTATCGGAAGCAGCTCCATCGTTTTTTGAACAGGATCGGTTGTAGTCCCTTTTATATCGGAAACAAGTGCAAGATTCTGTCCCGTCACAGCATTCACAAGGCTGGATTTTCCCGCATTGCGCAACCCGAAAAAGCCGATATGCACCCGTTCGGCGGCGGGCTTATCGTTTAAACTCATTTTCTCCTCCGAATATATCCTGACAGTTTTAAAATCAGAACCTGAAATCACGCCTGTTGGATGAACGAATGTCTGCAACATGCTGCCTTGTAAGTTCGCGGACCTTCTCGTTGGGAATCTTTTCAATTTCACGTGAAATCATTTCGTATCCAATGTTTCGCGTTTCGTCTGAAGCATAGTCAACAAGGAACTCTGTCAGTGTCATGAGTGCATTGGGGTGACAGCAATTCAGAATCTGTCCGTTTTTGCACAAACTCATGAACCTGTCGCCTGTGCGGCCTTCGCGATAACATGCCGTGCAGAATGACGGGATGTGATCCAGTTCCATAAGCCAGCGGACAACCTCATCAAGCGTGCGCTGATCTGAAACATCGAACTGCTCGGAGTCATGCGGACGCTCTTTTTCCGTGTATCCGCCGACGGAAGTGCGTGATGCACCGCTGATCTGCGAAATGCCGTAATCAAGCACCTTGCCGCGTATCGTCTCACTTTCGCGTGTGGATATTATCATGCCGGTATACGGCACGGCGATGCGGATACATGCAATGATCTTTGCAAAGAGTTCATCGGAAAGGCTGTTGTCAAAAACATTAGGATCGATATCATCCGCATGTTTGATTCGCGGAACGCTGATTGTGTGCGGCCCGACGCCGTGAACCGCTTCAAGATGCTCGGCATGCATCAGCAGCCCTGCAAATTCATATTGATAACCCTCCAATCCAAACAAAACACCGAGTCCGACGTCATCAATGCCGCCTTCCATTGCTCTGTCCATTGCCTCGGTATGGTAATCATAGTCGTGCTTCGGTCCCGTCGGATGAAGTTCAAGATAGCTCTTTTTATTGTATGTTTCCTGAAACAGGATGTACGTTCCGATGCCGGCATCCTTAAGTTTCCGATAGTTTTCAACCGTGGTTGCGGCAATGTTCACGTTCACCCTGCGAATATCTCCGTTTTTGTGGTGAACGGAATAGATAGTTTTTATGCATTCGAGTATGTACTCTATCGGGTTGTGAACAGGATCTTCGCCTGCTTCGATCGCAAGGCGTTTATGCCCCATATCCTGCAAAGCGATTACTTCCTGACGCACTTGTTCCTGCGTCAGCTTAATACGGGCGATATGTTTGTTTTTGAGGTGATACGGACAGTATACACAACCATTCACGCAGTAATTTGAAAGATAAAGCGGAGCGAACATTACGATTCTGTTTCCGTAAAAAGCAAGCTTTATGTCGTTGGCAAGCTTGTACATGCGTTCGGTAACTTCGGGAATATCGCATGCAAGCAGAACGGATGCTTCCCTGTGGGTGAGTCCCGCGCAGGTTACGCCGTTTCCGCTGCGCTTCGGTGCGGCCTTTTCGAGCAGACTGTTGATTAGCTCGATATTGTGCTTGTTTGCTTCCGCATAAGCGATTGTTTCGCGGATTTCCTCATCGTTGATGAACTCCTCCGCACGGAGGGATTTGGGATCAAAAATAGCCATATTATTCCTTTCTTGTCGGTCGGATTACTCTTTCCGTCAGATAAAATTATCGTAACAATGCTGTTGCCCGGAGATCTTCCCGGCGAGTGCCGCCACACACCGCTTAATGTTGAAACAAACTTCGCAAGCATCAGCAAGCTGCGGCGGTGCATCTTCATTTTTTATTCAAAAAGCTTCAGATTATTCAGCGCTTGATATCTCCCCGTGAAGTGACGGTTTGAAAGCCGATCGCGTTCAGCCTGCCGTTCAGGCATTTAAGGCACTGTGCAGATTCATCACCTGTGCATATTTTGTTGTCATAAAGCGAATATTTCTTTCGCACGGCAATGGGGGACAGGTTCGGCATCACGACATTGGCTCCGGCAAGAATGCCTTTTTCACGTCCGTTCGGGTCGATCGTGCCGAGTGCTGTGGTGGAGGGCAAAAGAATATTCGGCTTTATGAGCCTTATCAGTGAGAGAAGAAAACAGGTCTGCTCAACACTTCCTGCCGGGAATTTTGCAAACGGCGTGTCTTTATGCGGAATAAACGGGCCGATGCCGCACATATCCGGGGAGAATTCTTCAATGAATTTCAAATCTTTTGCAAGCGCTGCCGTTGTTTGCATCGGTGAACCGACCATGAACCCGCAACCCACCTGAAAACCGATTTCCTTAAGATCTTCCAAACAGCGCATTCGGTTTTCAAAGGACATTTCCAAAGGGTGCAGCTTTCGATAATGCACGGAATCGGCCGTTTCATGCCTCAAAAGGTAGCGATCTGCGCCGGATTCAAACATTTTCAGATAATCACTGCGATGATATTCGCCGAGCGACAGCGTTATTGCACAATCCGGAAAACAGCTGCGTATTTTTTTTATTGTGCGGCAGATTTTTTCGACAGGAAGCATGCCTTCACCGCCCTGAAGCACAAAAGTACGAAAGCCAAGCGCATAACCCTCCCGACAACAGTCAAGTATCTGCTCTTCCGTTAAAACATAGCGTTCCGCATTGACGTTTGATTTCCGAATTCCGCAATACAGACAGTCATTTTTGCAGCAGCTGCCGACTTCGATAAGTCCGCGAATGAAAACATCCGTTCCGTAAATTTGCTTTCGGAAAAAATCAGCTTTTTTTGCTGCATAATCTGCCGTTTCGCTGTTTTGTGCAGAAATAAGCTGTTCATATTCTTCAAGTTCGAGCGTGTGTACGGCTGCAAGTTTGTCGATGAGACTTTTTGCGTATTCAATGCCGGTGTTTTTTTCAGCTTCCAACTTTTTTCTCCCTTCGAATCGGAATCAAATACCCAAATATAGGCAAAATCAGCTAATCACTGATTACGTTTGAATATGCTGTTTTGACGCTTATTCCGGCAATATTGCCGAGCCTGCCTGCAAGTGCCGAAATAACATCCTGCGGCGCATCAATTGCAACGGAAAGGATATTAACATGCCGCGCCCTGTACGGCAGCCCCATTCGTCCGATAATGTATTCTCCGAATTCGTGCAGAACGGCATTCAGCTTTTCAACCGAATCCGCCTTATCAACGATGATTGCCATCACAGCCACTCTTGTTTGCATAGCTTTGCCCCCCTCCTTATTTTTGCGTTTGAATCTGCTGCTGCCGTATGCGGTTCAAATCGCAGCGAAAAACGTTTATATAAACAAAAAACGCCGTACCCGCAGGAATTGGGTACAGCTGAAAATGCCCGACATCCGCACCGCCGTGAATTCATAAAATGCTGCGGAGTGTTTTAAAAGTGGGAACCGGTATCAACTTGTGACCCCTTTCCGTCGGAACGAAGCAAGGTTCGTTCCTGTTGTCAGGTTTCACCTGCATTATAACCGAATCGGTGAAAGATAGCAAGCCCTGTCACTGAATGATTTCGGAATATTTTTTAAACAGAGTCATGTATTATATCCATACTGTATTCATTCAGGGTGACAGAACAGCCGAGTTCGGCGGGCTTGACTGCTCATGCGAAAACGAATATAATAAACTATGCCGCAGTTGTGCAGAAAGTTTTTGCGGCAGTATTTTGCAGTTGATGGCAGCAGGGGAAGGCTATGGCAGAAAAAAACAAGCCTTGGGACATATTTAAAAACGGTGCAGACGGTTCAGCCTCACACTTAAAACGGTCGGGCGGAATACTCATGCCCGTATTCTCGCTGCCGTCGCCGCACGGTATCGGAACATTTGGAGCGGCGGCATACGAGTTTGCAGATTTTCTTGCAGCTTCGGGACAAAGCTATTGGCAGGTTCTGCCGCTTAATCCGACGGGCTTCGGAGATTCTCCCTATCAATGCTTCTCTTCCGCTGCGGGCAATCCGTATTTTATTGACCTTGACATGTTGGTTGATGACGGACTGTTGACCGCTGATGAAGTGCAAAAAAGTGATTTCGGCGGTGAACTGCGCCGCATTGACTATGGCAAACTCTTCTCTTTACGTCTTCCGCTGCTGCGGCTTGCGGCAGAGCGAAATATACGCCGCAATGCAGCGGAGGTTGAGCAGTTTTCACGCTGCTGCTTAACGCAGATTTATGATTACGCCGTCTTCACTGCATTGAAAACACATTTTGGCATGAAACCATGGACGGAGTGGAATGCAGGCAAAGCAATGCCGAAGCAGCTTGTTCCCGCCGAGCTTGTCGAATCACAAGCCGATGAGATTCGCTTGCAATTATCGATTCAGCAGCTTTTCTTTAAGCAATGGAACCGGCTGAAAAACTATGTGAATCAACTCGGTATAGGAATTATCGGAGATGTTCCGATTTATGTTGCGCTTGATTCTGCGGACTGCTGGGCAAACAGCAGACATTTTATGTTGGATGAATCATTCGTGCCGACTGATGTTGCGGGGGTACCACCGGATTACTTCAGTCCCACCGGGCAGCTTTGGGGCAATCCTCTTTACAATTGGGAAATTCATGCTTCCGAAAACTATGCATGGTGGGCGGAACGTTTGCAATGCGCGCAAAAGCTTTACGATGTTGTCCGTATTGATCATTTTCGCGGGTTTGAAAGCTTTTGGGCCGTTCCGTTCGGTGAAACCACGGCGGAAAACGGCAGGTGGCTCCCCGCGCCCGGAATGGATTTTGTCAATGCAGTAAAGAAAAGGCTGCCGGGATTATCGTTCATTGCGGAAGATCTCGGTTTCCTGACACCGGAGGTACATGAGCTTGTTAAAAACTCGGGCTTCCCCGGCATGAGCATTCTTCAGTTCGGGTTCAACCCCGATGCAAACAGCGATTACCTGCCGCACAGAGTGGCAGAAAACAGGGTATACTATACCGGTACGCACGACAATGCACCGATTATGCAATGGTTCGCAGAGGCCTCGGAGTCCGAACGCAGATTTGCAGAGCAGTATCTTGCGCTGAATGCCGCCGAGGGCATCAACTGGGGTATGATTCGCGGAGGCATGTGTTCGCCTGCCGGAATCTTTATCGCGCAAATGCAGGATGTTCTCGGGCTTTCGGCGGAAGGTAGGGTCAACACTCCGGGCGTTGCTTCCGGAAACTGGCAGTGGCGGATGCTGCCGCACGAATGCAGTGCCGCGCTTGCGGAAAAGCTGCGGGAGTATACGCGAATGTACGGAAGACTGCACGACTGCGGCGAGATAAACTTTGAACACAATAGCGTTGTTCCGCATGAGTACTGCGGCAAAAATGCCGACACACAAAAACGGTACAAATTGCTTGTTCGGGCTGCTGCGGAATATCTCGATTCAGTCGATAACTGAGTGACAGAATAAAATTATACTATTTCATAAGAGTGAACTAAGCTTACTCGGCGAGGCTGAGTATGATTCCGCCTGTCATTCCCGCAAGAAGACACATCAGCGCATCGACAGCTGTTGAACTTCCGATGGAAAATTCACCTGAAGCCAAACCGAAAACTGCAAGTGAGATCACAATATAGGCAACGCCGCAGAGCGCACCCGTGAGCCAACGGCGTTTTTTCTGCTTGCGTGCGCCGAGCAATGCTGCGAAAAGTGCACAAAACGCCTTCACGGCAGGATTGAGTATTCGCGTGCTTTCTATCGGTAAGATCTGCTTTTGCATCAATAGCGCCGCAAGTGCGACAAGGCCGAGACTCATTGCGAGTGCGCCAAATACGCCTTCCAAAACGTATACAAGGGGTTTGGACTGTTTTTTATTGCCTGTTTTTTTCTTCAATGCCATAACTGCCTCCGCATTCGGTGTGTTGATAATAACCAATATGCAAAGACAGAGGAGATTATGATTTGAAACATGTCCAAGATCGGAACGCACAGCCGAAAAAGCAGTTACATGCGGCTTATTTTTTTCGAACAGCGGCAATAAGTTTCACTTCCGCATTAAAGTCAGTTAATTTTGTGTTGATGTAAAAATGAATATCACCAAGGTATCTGTCGTAGGTTTTCATGCTTTTGTATGCCGAAACGGTACCGGAGATGATTTTTTCAAGATCTACGCTGTTATATTCTTCTTTGTCAGCAAAAAGTTCTGCAAGCGATCGGATGAAACCGTCAATCAGCTCTGCGTCGTATTTTTCGCGCAATTCATACTGCTCCTTAAGAGTTCTTGCAACAGCATCAGTTTCCGGGTCATCGAGAATTTCAGCATAAATATAGTTGAATTCAAGAATGCATTCGGCAGTTCCTCCGTTTGAATCGGGCTTCACAACCAGTCGGCCATCACCGGAAATGCGGTTAAGCATTAAACTGCATTCGAGCGAACCATCGGTAAGCGTGCTGCGCTGCGTAATTACACAATCCAAACCGGCAGATTGCAGACCAGATACCAATTCTTGCGGGGAGAGCTTCGGAATCGGGCTTGGCGTAACGTTGACTGTTTCGGTTTGAACGGCAGTTGCATTGGGGTTCGGACTTGCTGCTGCTTCAATGCTGCGCTGCTTTTTACCGTAGAGAAGAAACACGAAAATGCAAAAAAGAACCAACACGGCGTAAATTAGAATCTTGATTATTCCCGCCGTTCGGTTCCCGTCGGTTTTTTGCTTTTTACTCATTGAAATCCTCGCTTTGCCGCCCGGCGCGGAAACGGCACCGGGCAGCGTATGCAGATAACAAGCGTTTCGAGTTAAGCTTCGGTCAATCTCAGATTACAAAATTGCCGTTCTCAAAGACCTTGATTTCTTTTCCGTCGTGCGTTGTGCCGACGATGGAAAGATCCTTTGAGCCGACCATGAAGTCAACATGAGTCATGCTGTCGTTCAGTCCATGTGCCTTGAGCTCTTCTTTGGTCATTTTGTCTCCGTCCTTGATGCAGGCATAGGAATCGCCGAAAGCAAAGTGGCAGGAGGCGTTTTCGTCAAACAGAGTGTTGTAGAACAGGACGCCGCTGTTGGAGATCGGCGAATCATACGGAACAAGAGCAACTTCGCCGAATCTTGATGCGCCCTCATCCAGAGTTATAGCCTTTTTAAGGAACTCCTCCCCGACTTCTGCGTGAACTTCGGTTATGACGCCATCCTTCAGGATCATGTGGAAGCCGTCAATAATATTGCCGCTGTCCACAAGCGGTTTTGTTGCAACGATTTTGCCGTTTACGCCGTCGCGCAGCGGAGCGGTGAAAATTTCCTCTGTTGGCATGTTTGCAACGAACTCGACTCCGCCCTTGCTGAATTCGGACCCGGCCATCCAAATATGATTTTCCGGCAGTTCAACGGTAAGATCCGTTCCGAGAGAATTTGTATAGTGGAGAGATTTGAAATTGTAAGCATTGAGCTTTTCGCGCTTTTCTTCAAGAACTTTGCAATGCTCGCGCCAACGATCAACGGCATCGCCGCAGCCGGTTATGCGAACCGCTTTGAAGATCTCTTCCCACAGTTTCTCCATTGCCTGTTCTTCCGAAAGATCGGGGAAGACCTTCTTGGCCCATGACGGGACGGGAATGGACGCAATGCACCACTGAACGGCACTGTTCATCATTTCAATGCTGAATTCCTCATTGGCCTTGCCGCTTGCAATGTTTGCACGTGCGATACGCTCAGGGTCAACACCCTTAAGATTTTCGGGATCCCTCGCAGCAATGGTAAGGAAGCATGCGCCTTTTTTCAAAAGACCGATAGGACGCTCGGCTTCCCACGGGAAAACCTGATCAAATACTTCGTCAGCAGCATTAAGATAGTACTGACGAGTCGCAAAATCATCATTCCAGTTCATGATAACCTGCTTTGCTCCGGCTTCATATGCGGCGGCAATGCACATTCTTGCAAAATATGCACAGTCAACCTGCGAACTTATAACAACATATTGATCTTTTTGAACGTTCAAACCAACATTGATAAGCAGTTGAGCGTATTCCTGAAGTTTATCTGTCATTGAATTCTTTCTCCTTTTCAATACTTTCGCCGTTGCAGCGCAATCAGCATATACAGGATAGCATATTTGACAGAAAACGTCAATCGTTTTTTGCGGTTATTTTTTACGGTTAAGAATTGGGAAATGACCTGCAAGTACTTTCCGCAGAGAATAGAAAATACCATTATATGCTAACAGCGGATACGATCACCTTTGGGTGAGTCGCACTCGCTGTTAGCAGTAATTAAAAGTATCATTTAGAAGACTGAATTATCCAATGTTATCAGCAGAAGCTTCCAATCACGACCCTCTTGCATCATAGTGAAATACACCGTTTGTTCATCGCTGAATCGCCCTTTTTTTGCTGTTACTACAACTTCGGCAAGAATAACTTTTTTGATTTTGCCTAAGTCGAACTCATCCTCATCGATGTATTCTGCGAAGTAGTCTAACCCCTTTTCAGTCCTTCGTTTGGAAGGTTCTCTGACTTCTTCAATCTTGAAAGACGTCTTGGACCTGTATCCCACCTCATCTTCAAATCGTTCGGCCAGTTCTTCCGCGACGTATTCATATATGCTCTCGAGCTGAAAAACATCATCTTCATTAAAAAATTCCCATAACTGCCCCTGCGATATATTGAATTAAACTAAATTACAGCTTGCTGCCACATTGAGGGCAGAACAGCAAATCTCCGTCAACGGATGTTCCGCAGGTCGGGCACGTTTTTTCTGATGCGCTGCTGCCTTGCAATGCCTGAATAGGCTTGCCGCAGGTTGTGCAAAAGCGCATACCCTTTTGTACGCGTGCTCCGCATCCGGAACAAACTATAAACTCTTCAAAACCATCTTTATTCTTTGGCAGCGGCGAGCCGCATGAATTACAGAAAGCGGAATCGTTAGAAACCTCTGCGCCGCATTTCGGGCAACGCTGAACACGACGTATCTCCTGGATTCGACGTTGGCATTCGGCGATCTTTTCTTCGGATTCGGCCACTGCGGCAAGCGCACCTGCGAATGCTTCCTCACAATCGTTCCTATGCTGCGCGACATACAGTTTCCCAATCTGTATATAAAGATTGGTAAGCTTTTTCTCTTCATCAGTAATTAGAGAATTCAGTCTCGTCGTGTCTGCAAAGTCTTTGGTCTTTGCAATCGCCTTTTGCCCTGCTTCGGTGAACGTTTTTCCGATTTTGTCAAACAGTGCCATAATGAATTCCTCCGGTTCTTAATATGCTGAATTTATCATTTGTTAATGGTTGTTAACCGTTAATATTTAGATGTGAACAAAGCAACTGTGCGGCAGGACGCCGGGATTTTGTGTTATATCCGTATGCGTCCTGCCGATAACATATTGACGTTTATTTAGTCAATTGCGCACCGTCGATGAGAATCATGGCTTCACGATATGGGCTAACCAACCTGAATTCAAGCCAGTTGATATTCGAAACATCCAATTCGATCAAAGTCGGACTGAATTTTCTTGATACTTTCACACTGTAAATCACAACTCCATCACCAATGATTTGAAAGTCTGTTTCATCAAAGTTGTCGCTTTGGTTGTCGACTGTGATCGTGCAGCTAAACTTGTCATAATTATAATTCAAACAATATGCAGCATTCGCATCTCTGTACTCAGTCCAAAGTGCGAAAAGATTACCGTACCTGTAATCATAAGTATTTCCGAGCACATCCGTATAGGTTTCACCGTATTGTGCTTGTCCGAAGTTTTCATACTGCGCGCAGGCAAGCTCGCACAGATAAGTGGGCTTTACTGCATTCAGCTCGTCAAGCTTTGCGTTAAGTCTTTCATCAGAAACAACGCTCATTGCATTTCTAAGCATGTCAAGCGCACGCAGATACTCTTTGGCTTCGATAGCCTCTGTCGATTTCTGAACGATCATCGTAACATAGTTGTTCTGGAACTCGTTGCGTGTGCTTTCGATAACATCATCACTGCCGTATTCATCCGTATAGTTATCGATGATATCAAATGCATCAGCGTAATTACCTTTGTTGTATTCTTCCCTTGCTTCATCAATCGCAGCATCACGAATGACCGCATTCTCGCTTGCTTTCTCGGCTGCAACGATTTCATCGTATTTATTCTGGTATGTATCATGGTTGTAAGCATCGTTCATGCTTTCTGCATCCATATACTGCTGGAAGAACATAAGCACATCGTTAACCATTTCTTTCGCCTGCTCAAAGTTTCCCGCTGAAACAAGCTGATCGATTGAAACATTGATTTTTTCGAAACAATCAGCATATTTTGCTACTGCATCGGAATAATTGCTGTCATCACTGGAGACAGAGGCAAAGCTCTTTATCGCCTCCAGCCAATTGCTGTCGTTGTACAGCTTGACACCTGCTTTATAAAGCTCTTTTGAACTTTCAAGCTTTTCAAGGGTGCTGAGAGCGTCTTGAATAAGATTTTTGTCCATATCCAAGCCGTCTTCAATCCAGTCCTGCAATAGTTTACAGAACTTAACGCAGGTGGAGTAGTCCTTCTCGCCGGTTTTATATTTGTTTATAAAATCCTCGAGCATGTTCGGCAAAGCATCACTGAGAGCTTCGGCAGTTTTATCCTTAACCCGACCATTGTTATATATCGAATCAGCTTCGGCAAAGTCATGCTCACTTATCAGTTTCAAGATTTTCTTTGCAGTAGCATCTTTAACGCTTATGCCGTCAACAGTGCTTTGACACCCAACGCAAAACAAAGGCAGGATGATGCATATCAGCAGCATAACTGCGATGCATTTCGTCTTTGCCTTCAAGTTACCGGCATTTCTCCTCTTAACTGTTGTGTTCATTGTTCATTATCCTCCTATGGATTGAGTTTAGTTTAATTTTATAGAGACAAACCTACATATGAAGCAACGCCCGTACTGTTCTCCTTTCTCAACAAAATGTTGTTTTTTGTGTGAAGCACAAATGTTATATCCAACGTGCAATACGATTATACAGCTTGTGCCTGTTTTTGTCAATATAAGTACACATTCGAAACTAATATATTTATCCTGACACCAACGATTGGGCACCTCGGTATACAAGGCCATCCGGTGACGAAAATGTGCAGCTGTGATTTTTTCATAGGTAGATCTTCTTCTATGAAGGTTCTGGATGCTGATAACCATATCGCAGGGGTGTACAATTTTTGTTACCCATCCGCTGTATTATAGCGGCTAAAACAGCGCAGCTGTCTCCGCCGGATGAAAGCATCAAAGCTGTTTTGGGTGGGAATGCCAAACGCCTTTTGGGCATATAGATGTTTTATTCCGCATACCGAAATACCGTTCCGTAAACGAAAGACTGCAAATCTAAGCTGATAACCGAAAGAGGTATTTACTTGAACGAAAATCGGAAGATGCTTGGGAAATTAAGAAACACAATATATTAAGATTGTCCGCCGATTCAGGTTGCATGTTCGGCGGATTTGCGCTATAATAATATTGTTATGCGAAATGATTCGCATAAATACGGAGACGTATCGAAGTGGTCATAACGGGACTGACTCGAAATCGTGGTCGCTACTCGGTAGCTCCCTGACCGGAATCCCTTGATTTTATGGGGTTTTTCGGGTATTCTTAACTTAATATTTTTGCTTGTTCTCCCCATCAGTTCTCCCCGTTTTCCGAGGTGCTGATGTTGAGATAAATACGGAGCGGTATCGAAGTGGTCATAACGGGACTGACTCGAAATCAGTTGAACCGCAAGGTTCCGTGGGTTCGAATCCCACCCGCTCCGCCAGAAATCACGCCAGTAGTCGGTTTTTCCGGCTGCTGGCTTTTCTTTTTCAATTCGCTGCAAAGCCCAAGCCATTGAGCATTGCATCAGCCGAAGTCAGCTTCGAGCTGTAATCCAGATGTGCGTAGATGTTTGCCGTTGTTGAGAAATCGCTGTGACCAAGCCATTCCTGAATCTGCTTCATAGGAACACCGTTTGCCAATAGCAGTGATGCGCAGCTATGCCATTACGGTATAATAACGACAAACGGAAAAAGCCTTGATTTTCAAGGGGTTT
>ENA-UOJE01001862-UOJE01001862.1-human-gut-metagenome-genome-assembly--contig:-C23-NODE-1862-length-17507-cov-8.397949_pt1 | contig 17507 bp, 14 predicted proteins | sample MGYA00242341_ERZ723888 | MGnify/ENA metagenome assembly ERZ723888 | reverse complement strand
ATATGTAGAATTATATCAGAAATGTTTAAAGAAAAAAAAGAACGGAAAATTTAATAATAATTTTGAAGATGAAGAAAATTTTAGGTGTAACCACATGTAATTATAGAATAAATACTAGTTTAGTAAATAGTATTACAATAAATTTGTGTAAAAAATAAAAAAGATAGAAATTTAATTGATTTATTACATATAATATTTATGAAATTTGTCTAAACTATTGGCAAAAAATATTTCAAATGTTAAAATACTACTGAAAGTTTTAACGCAAATGACTAAAGTTTAAGGAGTAATATTAATATGATTGAAAGAAATTGGTATTTAAATAAACTCATAAAAAGAGCTTGGGATGGTAATATTAAAGTAATTACTGGTATTAGACGTTGTGGAAAATCAGTTTTGCTATTTGATATATAAAACATACTTACTTGAAAATGGTGTAAAAGAAGAAAATATAATTGAAATAAAATTAGATAAAATGGAATTCATTACTTTTCGAAATCCGTTTATGCTATATAAAGAAATAACTAAAACAATTAATAAAACCCCATTAGATAAATATTATTTATTTATTGATGAAGTTCAAATGGCAATCGAAAAAAAGATAGAAAAAGCGGTGTTACTGCAACTATCTATGATATTTTAAATCAATTTAAAGATAATAAAAATATTGATGTTTATGTAACTGGCAGCAATTCAAAAATGTTATCAAAAGATATTTCAACTGAGTTTAGAGGAAGATCTAGCCAAATTCATGTCTTTCCCTTATCTTTTTCTGAATATTATAATTACATTGGTGGAGATATAAATGAAGCATTAAATAATTATATGATATTAGGAGGAATGCCTGGTATTGTACATGAAAAAACTGTTGAAGATAAAAAAGTTATTTAGAAAATTTATTTAATGAAATATATATAAAAGATATTGTAGAAAGAAATAGGATTCAAAGGCCTGATATTTTAAATGATATCTTAGACTATTTATCTTCACAAATTTCATCGCTTACTACTAATAATAGAATAGCTAATTCAATATCAACTTTAAAAAAGGAAAAAGTTACATTTGAAATGGTTTCTAAATATGTCAGTCATACAATTGATTCATTCATTATTAATATGGCTAGAAGATATGATGTGAAAGGAAAAAGTTATTTTGAATATCCTAATAAGTATTATTACATTGATAATGGGTTAAGAAATGCTAGATTAAACTTTAGACAAAATGATCCTGGCCATTTAATGGAAAATATATTATATAATGAACTAATTAGAAGAGGATATAATGTTGATGTTGGAGCAATTCCATTAAGAACACATGATTCATCAGATTATGTTGAAATAGATTTTATTGTAAATAAACTTGATTTTAAGGTTTATATTCAATCTGCATTTAGAATGGATAATGATGAAAAAATAGTATCAGAAATTAGACCATTAACAATTACAGGTGATTCATTTAAAAAGGTAATTATTAGAAATGATATTTTAACCAGTTATTATGATGAGCAAGGAATTCTTCATTGTAAATTTACAGATTTTTTATTAGACAAAATAAATGTTTTAGATTAACGCTAAAAGCTGCTCTGATGAGTGGCTTTTTTATAGACAAATTTTTCTTTCAACGTCATAGACTTTATTGCCATAGAATGAACGTTGTATGTTGAATTTGTCTCGCCTAAAATCAACTATATTTAACGATATTTTAATGAGAAATTATTAAAAAACTGCTAAAACCTGTAAAAGCATAAGAAAAACATCAAAAATACTAGAAATTGGACAAAAGACTTTTTTAACGTACAAGGCTGGGGTTGTACGTATGAAAGTATATTGTGTACAACAAAAACATTTAAATATATTTAAAACACTTGACAAATTTAATATTTTAGTCTAAAATGGAGTTATATTCCAAAAAGGTCGTGAATTAATGTATATTAGTAGAGTGATTGAAAATACTATAAAAAATTTTTCAAATGAATTTTCTGTTATTGTTGTTACAGGTGCTAGACAAGTTGGTAAATCTACATTGCTTCAAATGATTAAAGAAGATGATATGAATTATGTTACTTTAGATGATTTAGATGCAAGAACACTGGCAAAAACAGATCCAAAATATTTTTTAGAACAATATGGATATCCTTTAATTATTGATGAAATACAATATGCTCCAAATTTATTACCATATATAAAAATAATAGTAGATGAATATCGTTTAAAATCTTTAAAAAATAATACTAAACAAAAAGCTTTGTTCTGGTTAACTGGTTCTCAACAATTTAGATTAATGAAAGATGTAAGTGAATCATTAGCAGGTAGAATTGGGGTTTTAAATTTATACTCATTATCTAATAGTGAAATAAATAAAAGCAATGTTGGTCTATTTAGTCCTAAATTAGATGTTCTTAAAGAAAAACAAAAAAATAGTATTGAAAAGAAAGGTAATGTATTTGAAAGAATATTTAATGGTGGTATGCCAACTGTTGTAAGTAATATAGCAGAAAGAAATAATTATTTTTCTTCTTATGTTAATACATATATTGAACGAGATGTAAGAGAATTATTAAATGTTGGAAAAACATTAGAGTTTTATAATTTTATGCAATATATAGCTGTTAGAACTGCCCAAGAATTAAATTATGCTAATATCGCAAAAGAAATAGGAGTAGATTCGAAAACAATTAAAAGTTGGATTAGTATATTAGAAGCATCTGGTATAATATATTTATTACAACCATATTATTCTAATGTTTCAAATAGAATCATTAAAACTCCTAAATTATATTTTATGGATACTGGATTATGTAGTTATTTAGCAAAATATCCAAATCCTGAAACCTTAGAAGTTGGAGCATTATCTGGAGCAATTTTTGAAACATTTGTTGTGAGTGAAATTATCAAAAACTTTTCAAATTATGGAATAGATCCAAAAATTAATTTGTATTACTATCGTGACAAAGATCAAAAAGAAGTTGATTTAGTTTATGTAGAAGGAAATACTTTATATCCAATAGAAATAAAAAAAGGTATAAGTCCAAATAATCCAGATAAAAACTTTAGTGTCTTAAAGAAATACAGTGATGATGTTAGACCAGGTATTGTTATTTGTTTGACGCAAAAACTACAACCAATAAACAAAGATTGTTGGTTATGCCCAGTTAATTTAATATAATATATTGTTTATTAAATGCTAAATTGAAGGTAGAATAGTTTAAAGATTTATTGTTGAATCATCAAATTATAGTTGCAGGTAAATATAAAGTTTGATTGTAACCGGTCGATATTGAATGATAAAGTGTAGTAATCATGGTTACTGCACTTTTTTATATGTGTTTTTGTTATATATCTAACGTTGAATTTGTCCATTTAAATTTTGAAAAAAACAGGTCAATTTAATGAAAAAAGGGGCATATTGTACTGTATTTGTGTTAAAAAACGATATTTTGCACCATTAGTAGATGTCTATAAGTCTTCTGAAAAAGAAGGCTTTTTTCACGTTTTAGGTCTAAATTATCAAAAATCTTAAGAAAATATCCAAAAATGATGGTAAAAAGTGCTCAAAAAAAGACTTTTTGTCATACACAACCTAGTGCGATTATGCAAGGATTCGAACCTTTAGGTAAAAATGGCCTATTTTTGTGTAAATTGTTAAGTGACTTTTTATACTAACGATACCCTTTGAATAACGGGGTTCGAACCTATTGATTGAAAAATTACTACAAATAGTGTATAATGAAATATATAAAACATAGAAACGAGATAGTTTATGATAGAGTATAGAAAAGTTGATATTTCAGAAAAAGAACAACTAAAGAAATTAATATATACAGTTCAAGAAGCAATAGACAGAAAAGAGTTTTTTGTTCCTTTTAGAGATGAAGATATTGATACAATGTTTGATGAAGACAAAGCTGTTACATATGGAGCATATGATAATGGTAAACTTATTGGAACAGCACAGTTTTATTTAGGTGATGAATTTGTTGATGATATAAAGAAAGTTATTGGTATTAGTGAAACAATTGCAGGAGAGTTTGGAGGAGTACTAATTTTACCTGAATATAGAGGTAAAGGTATCATGAAACAATTTTCAGTTATAATAATAGAAGAAGCAAGATTAAGAAATTATGATTATATAGTATCAGTAGCACATCCAGAAAATATAGCATCTAATAGATCTATATTATTTACTGGAGCAAAATTAATTAAAACTGATTATTTAGGTAAATATTATAGAAATATGTATTTGTTAGATTTAAAATAAAATTATAGTTATAAAGAATAAAACCACTCAAAGGATTAATATTCCAATGGGTGGTTTTTATGCTTTGTGGACCGATTGTAGAGCCTGTAGCAGTTCTTTAAAATTATATTGAACAACAAACTAGAGTAAAAAGGAAACGAGGGTGTTGGCAATTTTATAAGGTTTTAATCTATATAAAATAATATATTAATTGTTAGACTCATATGTTATGTTTATATGAAAATAGAAAGTCCAAAGTTTATATAATTTAAGTAATATAAAATTTTCTAAAATATGACAAAAAAACTATGTTATTTTTACTTCGTGACAATTTTTTTCTCAAAAAGCTTGCAATTGTGTTTTTTATGTGTTATAATTTACTCGTGACAAATACATAGGAGGTATTGCTATGGTAGTAAAAGATATAGCGATTGTTGGAAGTGGTCTTGTAGTTTCAAGAAAAAAGGCAATTCACACAAAAGATATCATCAAATCATACAAACAATTAAATCTTAGAGCAATCAATAAAAATGGATATATAGAAGAACAGGAATTAGAAATATTAAATGTAAAAGAAATTATAGATGATTATTATCTTACACATGAAGGAGATATAATTGTTAGATTAACTGATCCTTTCACTGCTATATATATTAGTAAAGATATGGAAAATATTGTAATCAGCTCAAACTTCTGTGTAATAAGATGTTCAGAAAATTACTACCCTGATTTTTTATCTTATTATATAAATAGTGATTCTGCAAGAAAATCATTATTAAGTAATCTGCAAGGATCTATAATGAAGAATATAAATATGTCTGCAATTGGAGAAATGGAAATCCCGAATATCCCTTTAAAGAAACAGCATATAATTGGAAATTTGTTTAAAGCACAAACACAAAAAATTATTATATTAAATAAAATACAAGAAAAGGAAGATAAATTACAAAAAGCTATTTTAGTAAAAATAGAAAATATGGAGGATTAATAATGAATAGTAGTAAAATGTTAGAAAAAAATATATCCCAATATCCAGCACTAGAATTATTTCAAAAATTAGGTTATAAATATATTTCTCCAGAAGATTGTATTGTACAAAGAAAAGGCACATATGGGTGTATTCTTCAAGATATTCTTAAAGAACAATTAAAAAAATTAAATAGTTATGAATATAATGGGAAAGTTTGTAAGTTTTCAAATTTTAATATTGAAAAAGCAGTTTCAGATTTAGATGTACCAATTCAAGAAGGTTTAATTGTTGCTAGTGAAAAGGTATATAATCTTCTTACTATGGGAAGAAGTTATGTAGAACAAGTAGATGATAGAAAAGTATCATTTGATTTAAACTATATTGATTGGCACAATTTTGAAAATAATGTATTTCATGTAACTCAAGAATTTGCTGTAGATAGTCACACAGGCGAACATAATGCAAGAGTTGATATTGTTTTATTTGTGAATGGGATCCCTTTTGCAGCTATCGAGTGTAAATCTGGTGTAGAATCAGTAGATCAAGCAGTGGAACAAAATATTAGAAATCAAACAGATTCTTATATACCTCAATTATTTAAATATGTTTCACTTGTAGTAGCATGTAATAAAAATGAAGTCAAATATGGAACAACTAGAACAAAAAAGAAATTTTATTCAGTTTGGAAATTTGAAAATGATGAACCAGTTGAAATTGAAGAAAAGATTAATAACTTAAAATTAGGAAGATTGGCGACATATCAAGATAAAATATTCACAGCTATGATGACTCCTGAAAGATTGATTGAAATAGCAAGATATTTTGTTTTATTCGATGCAAACGTTAAAAAGGTGTGTAGATATCAACAATATTATGCTGTAAAAAATATCATTTCTACAATACAAAAATATGATTCAAATAATAATAGACAAAGTGGTATAATTTGGCATACACAGGGTAGTGGTAAGTCACTAACTATGGTTATGATAGCAAATTATATATTAACTAATATTAATCCAGGTAAAAGTAAAGTTGTAATTGTTACAGATAGAAAAGATTTAGATAAACAAATTGCAAGAACGTTTAGTAATACTAAAATTAAACCTGCAAGAGCTATTAGCGGTAGAAATTTGGTTGAATTAATTTCAGAAGGAAAAGCAGACGTTATAACATCTATAATTAATAAATTTAATACAGCAGAAAAGTTCAATACGAGAGTTGATGAAAAAGATATTTTTATTTTAGTAGATGAATCACATCGTAGTAATTATGGTGAGTTAGCTGTTAAAATGAGAAGAGTATTCCCTAATGCTTGTTATTTAGGATTTACAGGTACACCACTAATGAAAAACGATAAAACTGCTATGAAATTTGGTGGACACTATATACACAAATATACAATTAAAAATGGTGTTGATGATAAAGCTATTGTTCCATTAGTTTATGAAGGAAGATTTGTGGAACAAACAGTTGATTCTACAAATATAGATTTATGGTTTAAGAAAACATGTAGCAAACTTAACGATAAACAAAAAGATGAACTAAGCAGAAAATGGAGTTCAATCCAAAAACTTAATAGTACTTATGCTAGAATTGAAAGAATAGCCCTTGATATAGATGAGCATTTTACAAATAATATTAAGGAAACTGGATTTAAAGCTATTTTAGCAACAAATTCAAAATTAGATGCAGTTAGATATTATAATACATTTAAACATTTTAGTGAATTAGAAGTAGCAGTTTGTATTTCATCACCAGATATGAGAGAAGGATATGAAGATTTAGATGAAAGCAATCTTCCTGAAGTACAAAAATTTTGGAAAGAAATGATGGAAATATATAATGATGCCGATGATTATGAAGAAAGTATCAGAAATAAGTTTGTAGATGGAGACCTAGATATATTAATTGTATGTTCAAAATTACTTACAGGATTTGATGCACCAATATGTCAAGTTTTATATATTGATAAGCAATTGAAAGAGCATGGTTTATTACAGGCGATTGCAAGAACTAATCGACTATACGAAGGAAAAGATTATGGATTGATTGTTGATTATAGAGGGTTGCTTCCACAGTTAAATGACGCAATGAATGTTTATTCTGGGGACAATGGTTTAGATAGGTTTGATAAAAAAGATTTAGAAGGGCTTATTACAGATGTATTAACTTCGGTCGCTGGATTAAGACAAGCGTATACAAATCTCGAAAATAATTTTATTTCTATTGAAAATAAAAATGATGAAGAAGAATATGAAGTATATCTAGAACAACATGAAGATATTAGAAATAAATTTTATAATGATTTATGTGAATTCGGAAAAAAATTATCATTGGTGTTAGGGAGTGAAAATGCCTATACAGCTATTGTAGATAGTGATCCTAAAGAGATAAAACTATATAAAGATAAATTTATCTTTTATTCAAAATTAAGAGTAATGATTAAGAAAAGATGTGCCGAAACAATAGATAATAAAGACTATGAAAATCAAATGAGAAATTTATTAGATAAACATTTATCAGTTGTCGGTTTAAAAATTCTTACAAAACCATTAGATATTATGAATAAAGGAGAATTAGAAAAAGAAATTGAGGATTTAGGAAGTAAAGCGTCAAAAGCAGATGCTATAAGATATAACTTAAGTAAAAATATTTCAGTTAATTATGACACTAATCCTGCTTATTATGATAGTTTTTCAAAAAGAATTAAAGATGTACTGGAACAATACAAAGAAAAAGTAATAAGTGATGCAGAATATTTACAAGCTATGAGTAAAATATTGGATGATTTTAGAACAAATAAGAGTGGAATATCTTATCCAAAATCAATTCAACAAAGTGTTCATGCTCAAGCGTTTTATGGTGTAATTCTTCCTATAATTAATGAAAACGAAGAATATGATATTAATTTAATTGGAGAAATAGCAATTAAAATTGCTGAAATAATTCAAGAACATACAAAAGTTGATTGGAGTAATAACGTTGATATACATAATAATATTGCTCAAGATATTGATGATATGTTTTATGAATATGAAAAACAAGGGGTCATAAAGTTATCTTTTGATAAGATTGATAAAGTAACAGAAAATGTTACAACAGTTGCATTAAAGAGGTTTTAAAAATGAAGTATGAATTTTCTTATAACGGAAAAACAATAGCTTATGAAATAATTTATAAGAAAGTAAAAAATATCAATATAAGAGTTAAACCAAGTGGAGAAGTTGTTGTTTCTTGTAATGAATCAATTGATAATAAAACTATTGAGTTAGAAATGATTAAACGAGCAAACTGGTTATTGGATACTATTGATAAATATAAAACAAATTTAATTGAATTCGTTGATTCAAATCTTAGTTTGGTTGATGGAGAAGCTTTCTTAATATTAGGAAAAGTATTAAGAATTAAAAATATTGAATCAAATCAGTTTAAAATTGACTATGATAATAACTATTTATACATTTATAGACCAAATCAAAGAGGTATAAAGATGAAATTCAATAAATGGTATTTAAATTTTGTTACTTCCCAATTTAATGATATGGTAAATAAAGCATATAAAAAGTTTGAAAAATATGGTATTGTAAAACCAGAAGTTATTTATAAAAATATGAAAACTAGATGGGGAACTTGCAATATTGAAAAAGCTTTAATAACATTAAATATTCAGTTAATTAAAGTAGACCCATTTTTAACTGAGTATGTAATATGTCATGAATTGACACATTTAAAATATAGAAATCATAATAAAGATTTTTATACATTCTTAACAGCAATGATTCCAGATTGGAAACAAAGAGAACAAATTTTAAACAATATTTTTATAAATAATTTAGGAGGTATTTAAAATGACAACTAAAGAAGATATTCAAAAAGTCTTATGGAACGCTGCAGGAAGTTTTAGAGGAAAAATTGATAGTGGTAAGTATAAAGATTATATTTTATCAATGCTTTTCGTAAAATATTTAAGTGATGCGATTAAAGAAACGAAAGAAGAACTTATTAAAAAATATAATGGTGATGAAGAAAGAATTCAAAGAGCTTTACAAAGAGGAAGATTCTTTGTTCCTGATGAAGCAACATTTGATTACTTATATGATAATAAAAAGGCAACAGATATTGGAAGTAAAATTAATATTGCTTTAAAGGCAATTGAAAATGCAAATGGCGGTAAATTAAGAAATATCTTTGGCCAAATTGATTTTAATTCTCAAGAACTTGGAGATGGAAGAGAGAAGGTTGCATTATTAAGTAACTTCCTTGAAGATTTCAGTTCTATTGATTTAAGACCAAGCCAATTAGAAGGTGTTGATGAAATTGGTAATGCTTATATGTATATGCTTGCAGTTTTTGCTAGTGATGCAGGTAAAAAAGGTGGCGAATTTTATACACCTGAACAAGTATCAGAAATCCTTGCGAGAGTCGTAGAACCTAAAGAAAATGATCGTATTTATGATGGTGCTTGTGGTTCTGGTTCTTTATTAATTAAAGCATTCAATCAAGTGCCTAATAGAAAAGCACAAATTTATGGACAAGAGAGAAACTTCCAAACTTGGGGTTTATGTAGAATGAATATGTTTATTCATAACATCGATGATGCTATTATTTATCAAGGTGATACTATTTCAAACCCTCAAAATATTGAAGATGGAAAGTTAATGCAATTTCAATGTATAGTTGCAAATCCACCATTCTCATTAGATAAATGGGCAAATGGTTATGCAGCAGATAGTAATGACAAAGATTTCAAAATGTCAAAAGAACTAGACCCATATAAACGTTTTGATTGGGGTGTTCCACCAAAAAGTAAAGGTGACTATGCTTTCATACTTCATATGTTGCATTGTCTTGATGGTAATAATGGTAGAATGGCAATAATTATGCCTCACGGTGTTTTATTCAGAGGAGCAAGTGAAGGCGAAATTAGAAAGAAACTTATTGATCTTAACTTATTAGATGCTGTAATTGGATTGCCTGCTAACCTTTTCTACGGAACAAGTATTCCTGCTTGTATTCTTGTATTTAAGAAAAATAGAGCAAATAAAGATGTTGTTTTTATTGATGCATCAAAGGACTTTGAACAAGGTAAAAATCAAAATAAATTAAGACCTGAAGATATTGATAAGATTGTATCAACATATAAAGCAAGACAAGAAGTTGAAAAATATTGTCACATAGCAAAAATAGATGAAATTAAGGAAAATGATTATAATTTAAATATTCCTCGTTATGTAGACACGTTTGAAGAAGAAGAACAAATTGACATTCATGCAGTAATGGCAGAAATTAAAGAATTAGAAAAACAAAGAACAGAACTTGATAAAGAAATAGAGGGTTATCTTAAGGAATTAGGATTATAAAGAGGTCATGACTAATGAGTGAAAAAACAATCAATAAAGTCCCTAATGTTCCCAATTTGAGATTTCATAAGTTCACAAGTGACTGGCTAAAATGTCCTTTAGGAAAGATAGCTTCTTTTTATAAAGGAACTGGTATATCAAAAGAACAATTAAGTTTAGAAGGTAATGAGTGCATTTTATATGGTGAACTTTATACGAAATATAAAACTGAAACGATAACTGATATTAAAAGTAAAACGAATATACCAACAAAAGGATTATTCTTTAGCAAAAGTAATGATGTTATTATTCCAACTTCTGGTGAAACTCCTGTTGATATAGCTACTGCGTGTTGTGTAACCAAAAATGATGTTTTACTTGGTGGTGATTTAAATATTATTAGACTGCACTCCGATAATGGATCTTTTATAAGTTGTCAATTAAATGGAAAAAGAAAATATGATATCGCCAAAATAGCTCAAGGGGCATCTATTGTTCATTTGCATAATGAAGACTTAAAAAAACTTGTTATTTTCAAACCACAATCGCTAATTGAACAAGAATTGATTGCTGAAGTATTTTCAAAAATTGATAAAAGAATAGAGTTACAAAGCAAAATCATTGAGGATTATAGTTCATTAAAAAAATCAATTATTGATAACTTTTTTAATGAACTTACAAATTCTTCGCTAGGAGAACATATCATAGAAATAACTGAAAGAAATGGATATAAAAATGAATATGAAGTATTATCTGTAAGTAATAAGTATGGCTTTATAAAACAAAATGAACAATTTGAAGATAGAATTATAGCAAGTGAAAACAAATCGAATTATAAGGTTGTTAGAAAAAACACTTTTGCCTATAATCCTGCAAGAATAAATGTAGGGTCAATAGCCTGCATGCATTATCTTGATATAGGTATTGTAAGTCCAATGTATTTGTGTTTCAGCACGTTAAAAACTCTTTCTCCATATTACTTAGAATATTATTTTTTATCTAAATCATTCAAACTAGAAATGAATAAAAAACTAGAAGGTAGTGTAAGAATGTGTTTACAAATTGATGCTTTAAAAAAAATAAAACTATATATCCCATCTTTAGAAATTCAAAACAAGTTTGTTAATAAATTATCTTGCTTTGATAAAAAAATACAAAAAGAAAAAGATATACTTTCACTTTATAAAAAGCAAAAAGCATATCTTCTTCAAAACATGTTTATATAAACATATTCGAGAGCAGGAATTTTTTCTGCTCTTTATATTTTTTTATCAAAATATATTCAATTTTAATTTTTTCATCCAAACAATTAAGTATAGCTATATCTTTTTCTTGTTCTTTTATGGATGGTATATAGCACTTGATTTTACTTAAATCTTTTAAATAAGCACAATCCATTGTTCCTTTGACAGTAATTTTATGAACTTCTTTCCTAAAATATTTGCTTTGCATAAAATAATACATATATTCTGGAATAACTAATTTGGAAGGAATAATACCAAGTATGCCTTGCTTAGTAGCAATTGGATATGTATTGATAGATAATTTACCTATTGTGGCACCATTGGAATAAATAATTGAATTAGTAGGAATTAACCATGCTGAACTATTCGATAAACCATCTTCTGTAATATAATCTCTATTTTCTTGTAAATACTTTTCTTTTAAATCATCTATTTTAACAAAAGGGATAGTTCCATTTTCATAATATTGCATTTTACTAGTTGATGGAGTACCACCTTCGCTTGCAAAATTATAAAGATTTTCAAATATACAATTAGGGATATTTTCACCAATTAATGAATCTATAAGCCTAAATTTAAGTAATTTTAAATCCTCAATGATTTTGTTTTGGGTATCAATTCTTTTATCAATTAATGATAAAAATAATGAAATTTTAGATTGTTCATGTTTTTCGGGAATAAAGGTTACTACAGAATTTACCAAATCACTACTTATATTTAATACAACACCGCCAGCAGCAATTTGAGTATATCTTTTTTGTATCGAAGGAGATGCAAGTAAATACCTTAGATAATCTCTTTCAAAATATTCTTCATAATGCCTAATTACAAACCATCCGTCATGTATATATCCATCTATATTTAATATATAAGGTTTACCGAAACTCATTGAATTAGATAAAATCATATCTCCTTTATAAACTGCTCTTGATTTTTTAGCCCCCTCAATTGATATGTGTTCCTTAACAGTATTCACAAAATACCCTATTTCTGGCATATCTCCGATTTTAATCCAGTATGGATCATTTTTGTCACTAGAAATAAATCTTTCTATAGGTCTTGGTGAACTGCCTCTAAATAACTTAAAAACATCCGCAAATTTTATACGATTATATATTACTTCGAAGTTAAATCTCAAATTGGGAACATTGGGGATTTTATTCCTTATAATATTTAAAAATTTATTAAATTGACTTATGTATAGGAGGTAATTAATATGACTCAAATTAAATTAAGTCAGATAATTGACTTATGGAAGAAAGACAAAAAGCAATATGTTAAAAAATCAACATATTCTGCATATGTGCTTTTAGTTAAAAATCATTTATTACCATATTTTGGTGATAAATACGAAGTTGAGGAGTCAGATGTTCAAAAGTTTGTATTTGAAAAATTGGAACAAGGACTTAGTCAAAAAACTATTATGGACATTTTGATTGTATTAAAGATGATACTTAAGTTTGGAGTAAAACATAGGTATTTGTCTTGTCGTGAAATTGAAATTAAATTCCCCACACAAAGAGAAAATGAGGGACTTGAGGTATTAAGCCGTTCAAATCAAAGAAAAATAATGGATTATATTGAAAAAAATTTTACTTTTAAAAACTTAGGCATTTATATTTGTTTGAGTACAGGATTAAGAATAGGAGAATTATGTGCGTTAACATGGGATGATATAGATGAAGATAATGGTGTTATTTTAGTTAGGAAAACTATTCAAAGAATATATGTTATTGATGATGTTAAAAAAAGAACTGAATTAATTATAGATACACCAAAGACTAAAAATTCGATCAGAGATATTCCTATGACATCAGATTTAATTAAGATAATTAAACCTATTAAGAAAATTGTAAATAATGAATATTATGTTTTGACTAATGATATTAAACCAACAGAACCTAGAACATATAGGAATTATTATAAAAGGTTTATGAAAAAATTTGATATTCCGGATTTAAAGTTTCATGGATTAAGACATAGTTTTGCAACTAGGTGTATTGAAGGAAAATGTGATTATAAAACTGTTAGCGTTATTTTAGGTCATTCAAATATAAGCACAACATTAAATTTATATGTCCACCCAAATCTTGAACAAAAGAAAAAATGTATTAATCAGATGAATAGGTCATTAAGATAAAATATAATTATTCTTCAACTACTGTATTTACTTATTTGAAAAAATAACAAAAAAAGTGTATAATAAATATGTGATTGGAGTTGATTAATATGAAAGATATGTTGTCATTATCAGAATTATTTAATAAGAAGTTATTTAGAATACCAGACTATCAAAGAGGTTATGCTTGGGCAAAACAACAAGTAGAAGATTTTTGGAATGATTTAATGCTGCTTCATAAAGATAAAGAACATTATACAGGTATGTTATCATTACAAGAAATTAGACCTAAATTAGATGATGTTAATTATTATGATTGTATTGATTTAAGAGATACTCATAAAATTTTTCATATTGTTGATGGACAACAAAGATTAACAACTTCAATGCTATTAATTAATCAAATTATTAAAATTGATTATAGTAAATATGAACCAAGTATTTTTAATAATGAATTTATAAGTAGCATTAAAGGTAAATATATTTGTAATAACAAATGTTATGTGTTTGGCTATGAAGTAGATAATCCTAGTTTTGTTTATCTTAAAAATATATTTGGCGAATCAGATCCTACACTAATTAAGGAATCAAGATATACAAGAAACTTATCAGTTGCAAGTCATATCTTTGAAGAGAACTTAAAGAAGCTAATAAAAGATAAAGGTGTAAAGGCCGTTGAAGATTTATTCTATAAGTTAACAGAAAAGTTACAATTTAATATTCATTATATTAAACATAATTTTGATGTTCACGTTGCTTTTGAAACAATGAATAATCGTGGTAAGAAATTGTCCAACTTAGAGATATTAAAGAATAGATTAATATATCTTTCAACTTTATATCCAGATTCAAAAAAAATGAAAGCAAAGAAATTAAATCTACAAAAAGAAATAAATGATGCTTGGAAAGAAATATATTATAATTTAGGTAAAGATTTAAATAATGAACTAGACGATGATATGTTCTTAAAAGCTCATTGGGCATTATATTTTAAGTTTAGTAAGACTGATTCAGATACATATGTTAATGAATTGTTAAATAAATATTTTATTCCTGCAGCTGTTAATGATTTTATAAGGGAATATAATGATAGTGAACTTGATGAAGATGATATAGATTGGAGTGATGATGCACTAACGATTGAAGAAATATCATCATATGTAAAAAGTTTAAGAGAAACATCAAAATATTATTATGATACTTTTGTTCCTAATCCTAAACTATCAGAAGAAGAACAAAACTATATTCGTAAACTTAATAGAATAGGTATTGGATATAGTGCATTACGAAATTTAGTTGTTGCATCATATTTGGTAAGTAAAGATAAAGATGCAAGTTTTGCTGAAAAACGTATTGAACTATTTAAAGCAATTGAAAGATTTATTTTCTTATGTTTTAGAACAGCAGGTTTTCAATCATCATATAAAAGTGGAGTATATTATAGATATGCAGGCCAAATGTTACAACCAGAAGGTAACTTATCTATTGATGCAGTAATTGAAGATATTAATAAAACAGTTGATGATGATATGCCACAAATCATTCAATCGTTTATAACACAATCAAATGGATGGTTTAGTGAAAATAATCATTATGGATTCTATGCATGGACCGGATTAAAATACTTTTTATTTGAATATGAAGAATCACTTTTAAATGCATCAACAGGAACAAAGATATCAGGAGATAATTACTTTAAGAAAAGTGAAAAAGATAAAGTATCAATTGAACATATTTTTCCACAAACACCTTCAAAATATTATTGGGCTAACCTTTATAGATCATATGATAAAGATAATGAAGTTTGGAAACTAGCAGGAACAATAGGTAACTTATTACCTCTTTCAAGTTCTATTAATTCAAGTTTGCAAAATGATTCATTTGAAGCTAAGGTTAATGGAAGAAAAGGTGCTGTTGGATATGAAATGAATTCATATTCAGCTATTGAAGTATCAAAACACCATAAATGGTTAGAAGAAGATTATCCATCATTTAATAAATATTATTTTAGAAATATTGATGAAACTGAATTTGACTGGACACCAGAAAAGATAGAGAGAAGAGGAATACATTTACTTAAATTCTTATCTAAAAGATATAATTGTCCTTTAACAGATGAAGATATAATTAGTTTATTACATATTGATTTTATTCATGATGAAATTAGACAAGCATTACCACCATTAGAAAAGTATGATGATGATGTCTTTGAAATCACTTCACAAAAAGGATACAATGTTGATAGAGTAAAATACTGGACTGCTTTTGAAGAATATTGTGAAGGTTTAGGATACGGATTTATGACAACATATGATGATCCTTCTGAAAGAAACTATTTTGACTTGAGATATCAAGAAGATTTTAACTATGTATTTAAAGTAAATCGTAATGGAATTGAATTCTGTTTATATTGCTATACTCCAACAGTTTACTCAAAAATGGCTTCAATTAAGAATGAGCTAGAAGAAGCTTTAGGATGTGAATTTGTTTGGGATTTAAGCAAGGCTAATTCACTTGCTAAAAGAATTTCATTATTTAAGGATATTGATTATTCTAAATCAAATAACTGGGATGAATGTTTCGAATGGTATATTGAATGTTTTAATAGTATAAAGGACATATTGTTATTACATTTTCCTGTTAAAAAACAAAGCGGTACAATGAGTGTTGATGAACATTTATTAACTAAACCAGAAAAAATGAGTAAAATCTATAAAGAGATTTATGGAAAAGTAAAAGACAAAATTAGTGATTTTTATGAAGTTGCTACAAATCCATACATTGCGTTTAGAACAAACAAGAATGATAACTTTGCTGAAATATGGATTCAACGTTCACAAATTAAAGTGATGTTACGTTCAAACGAAGTAGGATATCCTGTAGGTTCTAAAGTTGGAGATTCATATAGATGGACACACAACTGGAGAATTGCTTTAGTCAGTGAGAAACAAATAGACGAAGTTGTAGCATGTATTTTAATCAGTTATTATTCGATTGATAATAATGTAGAAATGATGAATAAAATTAAGGACAATATAAATCATATAACTGATTTTGATTTACAACAGTCAAATACATTTGAAAGAGGGGAAGTATTTTCTTTTGTGAAATGTGGAATACCAGCTGGAGCAGAACTAGAATACATTTATGATCCTTCTATAAAATGTACAGTTTATGATGAAAGAAAGATTAATTATAATGGTGAAATAATGTATATGACTACATTAGTAAAACAAATAACAAAAATACCATCACCAAATGGACCATCATATTTTAGTTATAATGGAAAAAATCTTTCTGAATATTATATTGAATATCAATCAAAGAAATAAAGTGAGAGGTGGTCTAAGTGACTGCCTTTTTTAAATATTAAAAAGAAACTAAAAAGGAAATTTTCCAATTTAAATTATTTAAGATTATTATATATAACCATATATATACTAAGGTGACAGATAAATATATAAATAGTATAAAGAGGTATAGTATATATAAAAGTATGGAAAACATGTGTCACCATTCGTCACCACTAGCTGAAAGAAAAAGTTGTGGCCTCGTTCATTAATAAAATTTATGTTAACGAAAGGAACCACCTTACATGC
>ENA-UOJE01001861-UOJE01001861.1-human-gut-metagenome-genome-assembly--contig:-C23-NODE-1861-length-17518-cov-7.120598_pt1 | contig 17518 bp, 20 predicted proteins | sample MGYA00242341_ERZ723888 | MGnify/ENA metagenome assembly ERZ723888 | reverse complement strand
ACGCCCACCTCGCTGGCAGCCTCCATCTTGAACTTATCCATGGCGGCACGGGCCTCGGGGATATTCAGCTTGTTGTTGTTCTTACTGGACATTGTGTCGTTCTCCTTTCATGTCTGATTTGCGCTTTTGCGCTGGTTGGGTATCGCACACATAGCTTTTCCCAGCGGTGGACGAATATGCGATGCGGCGGCTGGTAATTTTTGCAGAGATCGCAGAGGCATTTTCCCTTGAAAGCAAAAGAAGCGGCCAAGGGAAAGATGCTTGACCAATCGGCATATCCAGCAATAATGACTGATATAGATAACAAAACACGAATTCAGAATAAACCGGTCCATCTTAAAGTTTGTCATTGACCGATGCTGACGGATGTGTTGTAATCGGCGCATCAAATGATGAACGGCATAGGAGTTGCCTGTGGCGCAGTGGAGGCATTGATCGACCGGGAAACGGGTCTGGCGGCCATCATATGCACCATGCAGGTGGAGGACGTGGCGGTGATCGATCTGGAGGGCGATCACATTGTCGGTGCCTGAATGCCTTCACACGGGACATGATCTCCGGTCGTGGCTTCATCGGCATCGCCGCCCAGAGCCTTGGCATGGGCCGCCCCGTCTTGCCCCATCTGGGCGCTGATCTTCGGCGCAGCCAGTGCGGTGGGCTGCGGTGCAGGGCTTCGGAAGGCCCCCGCAGCTGGCTGCCATGCTGCCCTGCATCATCACCAAATCGTGGGGCTGATGCTGGCCGGTATGCGGAAAAAACACGTCAAATACACACCTCTCCGGTTCCACGGATGCGGCCCCTCGCTCCTGAAGCCAAAAGGACCCCGCAGGCACTGCCTGCGGGGTTTCGTTCTGTTGTGATTTTACGCACCTGCGTGGCGCAGGGCCAGATCGCAGACGGCGGCAGCGGATGCGGTAGGGAAGTCCGCCCGACGGGCCACCATGCTCCGGGGGTCGATGGCCCCGGAGAGGATGCCCTGCAGCATGGGCTGGAGCTCCTCGTCGCTGCTGACCGCCAGCGCACAGCCGTGGCGGGTCATGAAGTCGATGTTGTGGCTCTCGCAGCCGGGGACGGCATTGAGGTACAGCAGCGGCGTTCCGGCGGCCACGGCTTCGGCGGTGGTGAGGCCCCCGGCCTTAGTCAGCAGCAGGTCCGAGGCGTACATATACCGGAACATCTCGTGGGTATAGCCCAATACCCGCACCCGATCCACGGGGCGGAAGAAATCGCTCTGCATCTGCTGATACATCCGGTGGTTGCTGCCGCAGATGGTGACCAGCAGATCCTCCGGCCCCATGAGCTCCGCTACCTTCTGAGCGGTGGTACGCAGGGGTCCGGCGCCCATGCTGCCGCAGGCCAGCGTGAGGATGCGGCCATCCACCGGAAGATCCAGCGCACGGCGGGCCTCCTCCCGGCTCTCCGGATGCAGGAACTGCTGCCCAACGGGGATGCCGGTGGGGAAGAGCCGCTCCTGCGGCAGTCCGGCGGTCACGAACTCCGGGATCAGGTCCCGGTGGGGGATGCACAGTCCGTCCACCTGCAGATCCCCCACACCGGGAGAGCAGGTGAAGTCCGTGGCCACGAAGTAGGTGGGGATGCGGACGCCATAGCTGCAGCGCAGCTCCGTCATCATCATGGCGGGGAACAGATGGACGCAGATCACGGCATCCGGCGCCTGGTCGATCAGCTCCTCATACAGGGGGCCGATGCCCCGGATGCTCTGCTCATAGAACAGGCTGGAGGGGTGCTTCTCCTCCCGACGATAGCCTGCGCCGTAAATTTTGGGGGCATAGCGATAGGCAAAGTCGTGGCCGTGGCTGATGAGGTCGGCTGTGGACTTGGGCAGGAATTGCAGGGCGTCATAGGTGCGGTTCTCCACACTGCGGGCCTCCAGCTCCTGAGCCAGCGCCGCAGCGGCAGAGTTGTGTCCTCCCCCCGTGGAACAGGAGAACAGAAGCACTTTCATACAGGTTTCCTCCTTGTTTTCTCCGCAAGCTTTTGCAGTCTCGGCCGGTTATAGCGCTGGATGACGATGAAGCTCACGTTTCCCAGCACATTATACACCAGCCACAGCAGCGCCGCCCAGCCGCTGCGCCACAGGAAAAAAATTCCAGCCGACAGCAGCGTCAGCGCCCAGTGGACGCACTCGGCCACGCAGGTCTCCTGCACCAGTACCGCCGGGTCGCTGCCCAGATCCTTTCGGACCATGTCCGGCATCAGGCGGCTCATATCCGGCAGATGATCCTTCCACTTCCGGATACCCAACTTCAGGTAGATGCGCCCACCCTTTTCCCAAGGGGCGGAACGCCATGGGGCCTTTTCGGCGCAGAACCATTTGCGGGGCAGGGCCTGCCCCAGCGGATGGGCCGCCACCCCCAGCGCCGCCAGATACAGCGCACAGCGCCAGAAACCGTGCATTTCTCCATCCGCCCCTTTCCTGCGATCGCCGCCCTCCTGCGGCGTGTCAAACTGCTGTTATTTTAACAGACATAGTGATGAAAATCAAGCTGACGGGCCAATAGTGTCCTGCATATTTACAGAATAGACACAATTGAAGCTGCCTGAGAAACAAAGGAAAATAAGAGGAATCCTCCGTCGGTTGACAAGCAGAGCGGGATGTGGGAAAATAGACGGGATCAACGAAGGAGAAGAGTAGACATGAAGAGACGGATCCTATGGCTGCTTGTGTGTATGCTGCTGTGTACGACGATGGCGGCCTGCGCCCGGAGGGAAGCGCCCCAGCTGCCGACGGCGGAGGTGCAGACCCAGCCGGAGACCCCAGAACCAACGCAGGAGACCGAGCCTTCGCAGGCCCCGGAGAAGCCGGATCAGGCAGTCTCGGCCCACGGCTCTGCCGCTTACATCCATGGCCGGACGCTGGTGGTATCCATTTTTGCCGACGATGCCGCTACCCATTGGGACGAGACAACGGACGCTGCCGATATAGACCAGACGCAGGAGCACCTCCGCATCGCCACGGAATGGCTGACGGATGCCGTAAAACCATACGGCGTCACGGCCGAATTTCTCTACGATTGGAAGGAGGACCCCGATCTGCGGTACAGCGCCAAATTCACCGAGACGCTGGTGCGTGCAGACGGCTCCATGTACGATGTGCAGGCCGGTTATATTCAGGAGAACATCCCCACCGAGGAGCTGAAGCGTGCGTATGACGCAGACAATGTGGTGTACTTTTTCTTTTTCAACACGCCCTATGAGGGAACGCCCAGTCCCTGGTCGCTGGGACGGCTGAACAGTCAGGCCTGCGACACGGAGCTGGTCAATCTGTTTCTCCGGGCGGCAGGCCCTGTGGATGAGCCGCCATCTGCCTACGCACATGAGCTGCTCCACGCCTTCGGGGTCCCGGATCTGTACTATACCGGGGGGCTGATCCCACAGGCTTACGTGGACTACTGCAAAGAGACGGGGTCACAGGACATCATGTATACCATCAACGGCGATATGGATCGCATCACCGGCCAGCTGACGGAGCTGGATGCCTATTATCTGGGGCTGACCGCCCGCCCGGCTGAGGCCGACCGGTGGCCGCTGGGCCTCAGCGAGTACGAGGGGGAATGATACTGCCGGCAATCCCGTCGATGGCAGCGAATCAACAAAGAAGCGGAAGGCGAGAGCCTTCCGCTTCTTTCGTTATGACTTGTAGTGGTGGGCGTCCTGCAGCACCATGTCCTTGACCTTCATGAGCCGGGTGGTGTTGCCCCGCTCATTCTCCTCCAGCTTCATGGTGATGTAGCGGATGTTCCGCTGATTTTCCGGGATCACCACATACTCCAGTGCGTTGACCCGGCGGCGGGTGCGCTCGATGTCCTGTGCCAGCAGCTGGACGGTCTTTTCCGCCTGCGCCAGCTCCAGCAGATCGCTGTACACCCGGTTCAGGGCCTGCAGAGCATCGTCCAGCTCGCCGCTGGTCTGGGCAAAGCCATAGCAGGCCAGATCCGGCTGCGTCTCCTGCTCCGCCCGATGGAACACCGGCACGGCGATGCTCATGATGTTGCGCTGGTCCACCGTCACCTCTGTGGAGAGCCGGGGGGCCATCAGCGCCTGCTCCAGCATCTCCGGGGACATGACGGCGCTGGCTACGGTAAAGGCGGCATTGGCCTGCGCCAGCCCCTCCTCCACCCGCTTGCGCAGCTGACGGGTGCGGCGCACCTCCTGCATGAACTGCTTCATGAGGCCGTCCCGCTTGTCCTTGAGGAGCTTGTGGCCCCGGAGGGCCGTTTTCTGCTTGGCCTTCAGCCGGGTCAGCTCCATGCGGGTGGGATTGATGGTCTTTCCCGCCATAGCGATCAGTCCTCCTTGGGCAGATACTTATCCACCATGTCGCCCTTGATGCGCTTGAGCTCCTCACGGGGCAACAGGCGCAGCAGCTCCCAGCCCAGATCCAGCGTCTCGGTGATGGAGCGGTCGGTGTCGAAGCCCTGCGAGACGTAGCGCTTTTCAAATTCGTCAGCGAACTTGGCGAACTTCAGATCCGTATCCGTCAGGGCGGACTCGCCCAGAATGGTCATCAGCTCACGGGCCTCCTTGCCGGAGGCGTAGGCGGAGAACAGCTGGTTCATGGTGGGGGCGTGATCCTCACGGGTCTTTCCCTCGCCCACGCCCTTGTCCTTCAGGCGGGACAGACTGGGCAGCACGTCGATGGGGGGCTGAATGTTCTTGCGGTACAGGTCACGGGACAGGATGATCTGTCCCTCGGTGATATAGCCCGTCAGGTCGGGGATGGGGTGGGTCTTGTCGTCCTCCGGCATGGTCAGAATGGGGATCATGGTCACGGAACCGGGGCAGCCCAGCTGGCGGCCCGCCCGCTCATACATGGTGGCAAGGTCCGTATACAGGTAGCCGGGGTAGCCACGGCGGCCGGGAACCTCCTTCCGGGCGGCGGATACCTCCCGCAGCGCCTCGGCGTAGTTGGTGATATCCGTCAGGATCACCAGCACGTGCATTCCCTTTTCAAAGGCCAGATACTCGGCGGCGGTGAGGGCCATACGGGGCGTGGCGATACGCTCCACGGCAGGGTCGTCGGCCAGATTGGTGAACAGCACCGTCCGGTCGATGGCGCCGGTGCGGCGGAACTCGGAGACGAAGTACTCCGACTCCTCAAAGGTGATGCCGATGGCGGCGAACACCACGGCGAAGGGAGTGGAGTCATCCAGCACCTTGGCCTGCCGGGCGATCTGAGCCGCCAGACGGGCGTGGGGCAGACCAGATCCGGAGAAAATGGGCAGCTTCTGACCGCGCACCAGGGTGTTCAGACCGTCGATGGCGGAGATGCCCGTCTGGATGAACTCATTGGGGTAGTCACGGGCGGCGGGATTCATGGGCAGACCGTTGATGTCCAGATACTTCTCCGGCAGCAGAGCGGGGCCGCCGTCGATGGGCTGGCCCATGCCGTCAAAGACACGGCCCAGCATATCCTCGGACACTGCCAGCTGCAGGGGATGCCCCAGAAAACGGATCTTGGAGTCCCGCAGGTTGATGCCGGCGGAGTTTTCAAACAGCTGCACCACGGCCCGGTCGCCGTTGACCTCCAGCACCTTGCATCGGCGCAGAGTGCCGTCGGACAGCTGGATCTCCGCCAGCTCGTCATAGGTGACGCCCTCCACCTGATCCACCACCATCAAAGGCCCGTTGACCTCCCGGATGGTGCGATATTCCTTCATCATTGCTCCTCACCCGCCTTTCGCTCCAGCTCACGGATCTGGCTCTGCAGATCCGCTTCGATCTTGTCATAGGCGGAGCGCCAAGTGCTCTCCTCCTCGTATTTGGCCCGGCCGATCTCCTCACGGGCCGGCAGATGGGCCAGATCCCGGACGGTGACGCCACGGGTCAGGGCCTGACGCCCCAGCGTCTCATAGCCTAAAATCAGGGACATGAGCCGCTCCTGCCGGTCGAAGCCGGTGTAGGAGTCCACGTCCATGAAGGCGTTCTGCTGCAAGAAGTCCTCCCGCAGCATCCGGGTGACCTCCAGCGTCAGCTGGTCGTTGGGACTCAGGGAGTCCTTACCCACCAGCTGGACGATCTCGTTGAGCTCGTTCTCCTCCTGCAGCAGGTGCATGGCGTGGTCACGGTTCTGCATGAACGCCTGTCCCAGATGCTCATCGAACCACGGGCGCAGGGAGTCCAGATACAGGGAGTAGGAGTTCAGCCAGTGGATGGCCGGGAAGTGCCGCCGATAGGCCAGCGACGCATCCAGCGACCAGAACACCTTCACGATACGCATGGTACCCTGAGCTACCGGTTCACTGAGGTCGCCGCCGGGAGGCGACACGGCGCCCACCGCCGTCAGGCTGCCGGTACGCTCCTCGCTGCCGAGGCACTGCACCACACCGGCCCGCTCATAGAACTGGGCCAGACGGCTCACCAGATAGGCGGGGTAGCCCTCCTCGCCGGGCATCTCCTCCAGGCGTCCGGACATCTCGCGCAGCGCCTCGGCCCACCGGGAGGTGGAGTCCGCCATCAGCGCCACCGAGTAGCCCATGTCCCGGAAATATTCAGCGATGGTGATGCCGGTGTATACGGAGGCCTCACGGGCGGCCACGGGCATATCCGAGGTGTTGGCAATAAGCACCGTCCGCTTCATCAGTGTCTCACCGGTGCGGGGATCCGTCAGCTCCGGGAACTCCCGCAGCACGTCCGTCATCTCGTTGCCACGCTCGCCGCAGCCGATGTAGACCACGATGTCCACGTCCGCCCACTTGGCCAGCTGATGCTGCACCACCGTTTTCCCGGAGCCGAAGGGACCGGGTACGGCGGCGGTGCCGCCCTTGGCCACGGGGAACATGGTGTCGATGACCCGCTGGCCGGTCTGAAGCGGCGCAGAGGGCGGGAATTTCCGCCGATAGGGCCGCCCCACACGGACGGGCCACTTCTGCACCATGGTCAGCTCCTTCAGGGAGCCGTCCGCCAGACGCACCTTGGCGATGACGTCCCGGATGGTGTATTCTCCTGCCTCTGCCACCCATTCCACGGTGCCGTCCATGCGGTGGGGGACCATGATCTTGTGGAGCACCGAGGTCGTCTCCGGCACGGTACCCAGCACGTCTCCGGCCACCACGGCGTCGCCGGGCTTGGCCACAGGGGTGAAGCCCCACTTTTTATCCTCCGGCAGCGGCGGGGCCTGAATGCCACGGGGGATGTGAGCCCCGGCCATGCTGCGGATCTCCTCCAGCGGGCGCTGGATGCCGTCATAAATGCTCTCGATCAGCCCCGGCCCCAGCTCCACGGACAGGGGAGCGCCGGTGGTGACCACCTCCGCACCCGGCCCCAGACCGGAGGTCTCCTCATAGACCTGAATGGACGCCCGGTCGCCGGTCATATTCAGTATCTCTCCGATCAGCTGCTTGGGACCCACACGCACCACGTCCGCCATGTTGGCGTCCGCCATGCCGTCGGCTACCACCAGCGGCCCGGAGACTTTGATTACTTTGCCCATAGTTACGCTCCCTTCAAGTGATGTCTGCGCCCACGGCACGCTCCACGGCGTTGTGCAGCGCAGTCTCCCCCAGCCCAAGGGAACCGCCCTTGCCGGGGATCAATACGATGGCGGGGGTCAGCGCCTCCTTATAGCGGTCGATCTCCTCCTGCAGGGGAGCCGCCAGCGCCTCCGTCAGGAACACCGCCGCACAGCCCTCCTCCGCAGCCTTACGGAGCAGATGGCGGGCCTCGGTGCTGTCCTCCACGGTGTGGACCTCCAGCCCCAAAGCCCGGAAGCCCAGCACACTGTCCCGGTCACCGATGACGGCGATCTTAGCCATAAATATCACGCAGCCTTTCCCGGATGGCGTCGGCGGACAGTCCCGCCCGGCGTCCCGTCATGATGGTGCGGACGGCGATAAGCTCCGCTTCCGCCGCAATGAGATACCCCAGTGCCGTCTCCACGCCGAAGGGGGTGCGGCGGGCCTTGGCCGCCAGACGCAGCACGGCGTTGTCGCACTGCTTTTCCAGCGCCGTCATGCTGCCGCCTCCGGCGCAGATGCCCTCCGCCAGACCGGCGGCTTCCCGCAGAGGCGTGGCGGCATACAGCTCCCGCAAATCGGCAGGGGCGGCCTCCTCCAGCTCTGTCGGAGGAACGCTGCCGCCCTCCAGCAGCACCCTGTGCAGAAAGTCCGGCCCTTTTCTCAGCCGGTGGGCCCGCACGGCGCTGCACAGGTTCACGCCGTCGATGCGGGTGCGGAGATAGTCCGTCAGGGCGGGGCAGTCCACCGCATCCGCCAGCCGGGTCAGTTCCCGGAAGCAGGCGCCGTCCAGCACCAGATCGCACTCCTGACCGTTGCCGGTCTCCGCCAGAGCCTGACGGGCCTGCTGTACGGCCTGTGCCGTCTCGGCGGGGAGGAAGTCCCGCAGCTCCCGCTGCCGGTAGTCCGACAGCAGCTGCTCCGGATCCCACCGGCCTCCTGCCATCAGCAGGCGGCGGCAGTCCTCGCCCCGGCTCTTTACCAATACCTTCAGATTGTGATAGTCCGTGGGCAGCCGGAAAACGTCCAGGATCCGTGCATCGGGCATATCCTTGCCCAGACGGGCGAACAGCTCCTCCCGCCGCCGGCCAACGGCCTGATCCAGCGCCGCCTCCGACTCCGGGTCAAAGGCGGGCCAGCCCATCTCCTCCAGCACACGGGCCGCATCCCGGTCCGTCGGAGCCGACAGCAGCTGCTCCCGGCGCTCCGGGGTCAGCAGCCGAGTCTCCCAGCTGTGGATACAGGCGCTGAGATACAGATATTCCGTATCATGATACTTCTTGGTCAAAGGGCAGCCCCCTCTCAGTCAAACAGAATGGCGGCGACCTCGCCGGACATCTCCTGCCGCAGCTGCCGCAGGATCTCCGGGAAGGTGCAGCTGCACTCCACGCTGCCCTGCTTGAGGATCAGCCCCCCGCCGGTGGGACGCTGCTCCGCAGACAGGCGGAAGTGCCGTCCCTGAGCGTTGGCGCCCTCCAGCACCTGCTGCCCCAGCGGTGCGTCCTCCGGGGAGAGGATGATCTCCTCGGTACCGGCTCCGTTTTTCACCGCCAGCTGCACCAGCAGCTGCACATATTGCTCACGGGGCAGCTGCGTCAGCTGCTGCCGGGCCTGTCGGAAGGTATCGTCAATGAGCTGCTGCTTGCAGGCGAGGAGCTGCTCCCGGCGGGTGCGGTCGGCGCCGCTCTGGGCTCTCCGCTGATCCTGCTGGGCATCACGGGCGGCCTTTTCCTGATCCGCCTGGCGCAGCTGCCGGGCCTGGTCCTCGTACTTCTCCGTGATCTCCTTTGCCTGGCGGCGTCCTGCCGCCGTCAGGGCTTCTATCTGCCCCTGTGCATCCGTCTGGATGCGCTGGGTGATCCGTTCCAGTCCCTTCATGGCCTGCTCCGTTTTACAGAATGTTGGTAGCCAGCATGATGGTAGCCACCAGGGACAAAATGGCGTAGAACTCCACGATACCGCAGAAGATCAGGCCCTTGGTGGCGGCCTCCGGGTGCTTGGCCACGATACCCACGGAGGCGGCGGCCACACGGCCCTGGAACTTGGCGGAGAGCCAGCCGCCGATGGCGGTGGGGATGCAGGCGGCGAAGAAGGACATACCCTGCGTCAGCGTCAGATCTACGGGAGTGCCGCTCATGAGACCTACCTGCAGCAGGACGATGAACAGGGCCACGAAGCCATACAGACCCTGCGTACCGGGCAGCACCTGCAAGATCAGGCACTTGGTGCTCTTGTCGGGATCCTCGCTGACCAGACCGGCGGCGGCCTCACCCACGAGACCGGTACCCTTGGCGGAGCCCACGCAGCACAGACCCACCGTCAGCGCCGCACCCAGAATGGCGAAACCCATGCCGCCGATGGCGTTCAGAAAATCATACATATCAATTATCCTCCTTCATAACTTCAACATATTGTGTTTCTACGGACAGCGGCCTGTAGCTCTTGCCGCCCTCCTTGTAAAACCGACCGAAAAATTCCAGAAACTGCAGACGCATATCGTGGACGTAACAGCCCAGCAGGTTCAGCGCCAGATTCAGGGCGTTGCCGATGAGGGCGATGACCACGAAGCCCACCACGTTCCCGGTGGTGGCACCCAGCATATTGAATACCTGCGCCAGCACGGCGCCCGACAGCATCAGCGCCATCAGACGCACATAGGAGAGGATATCGCTGAAAAAGCCTGTGACGCCGTTATATACGGCGCTCACCAGCCCCGTGACCTTGCCGAAGCCCTTCTTGCCCCGACCGGAGCCGTATACCAGCATCAGCACGCCGATGACCAGCACCACCGGCACACCGGCCACGCTGCCCACCTTCAGCAGCGCCATGGCCCCGCCGGCCAGAATGACCCACCATGTGATCTCGTCCCACAGGGCGTCGGCAAAGTGGCCGTCCCTGGTTTTCTTCACCACGCTGATGGTCATGCCGGTGAGGATCTGGATGCCGCCCAGCACCATGGAGCCGATCATGATGGACATGGTGTCGTTCAGCGGCGAGAAGAGGCTGGGCAGCTCAAAGGTGCTGGCCGGGTCAATGACCTTGCACAGCTGGGGGATGAAGTCCCCGAGGAAGCCGCCGGTGAGAGCGCCGAAAATAAAGGTCACGATGCCGCACCACAGGATCAGTTCGATAAAGCCCCGTTTGCTCTCCGGCGGTCGTGCCTTTTTCAGGTACAGCAGCGGCAGAAAGATCATCAGAAGGCCGTAGCCCATGTCCGCCATCATCATGCCGAAGAACAGGATGAAAAACGGGGCCATGACCGGGTTGGGGTCCACGCCGTCATAGGCGGGCATGGAGTACTGCTCCGTGATGCAGGTCATGGATCGGGTGAGCCAGTTGCTCTTCAGCGTCACCGGCACCTCCGGATACTCCTCCTCGGTGGGGACCCGCAGGTCCCACGCACAGGAGTAGCCCTCCAGCAGCTGCTCCAGCCGGGCGGTGTCTGCCTCCGGCACCCAGCCTTCCAAATAGAAGATATGTCCGTCGGTGAGGAGCCGCTGGCGGTTATCCTCCCGCTGGATCTGCAGCTTCAGCCGGTCCAGTCCCAGCTTCAGCTCCGGCTGACGGCCTCCCAGGGCGTCCAGCGCAGCGTCCTCCGCCCGGCAATCTTGCCGGGTTTGCTCCTCCTCATCGTCCAGCCGCTGCAGGTTCTCCTGCACCGTACCGGTGAGGGTACCGAAGGAGGCCGCCGCAAAGCCGAAGGGCCGCAGCACCTCCAGCACTGCGCTCTCCGCCGCCTGATGTACCAGCAGCAGAAGATACTGCTGCTGCGGCGACAGGGATACCTGTACCAGCTCCGCCGGCTGTTCCTCCAGAGCGTTTTTTGCCTGCTGGAGGTCCGACCGCAGGGGCATGGTGCCGGGGATCACCGACAGCTGGCCGCTGCGGTGCAGCTCCAGCGGCACGTCCAGCTCCGCCCACGGCTCCAGCGACAGCCGCTGGGCCTGAATGCGCTGAAGCTGGGAGGTCAGCTGCTCCTTGCGGGCCGTATGGCCCAGGATCTCCGCTGCCTGCTACTGCTGCTGCCGCAGTGCCGCCTCATCCAGAAACTGACTCTGGCTGATGCGGGGGCGGGGGGCAAACAGCCCGGTCTTTTTCAGACCCCGGCTGCCCAGCGCCGACAGCGCCGCCTCCATCTGGCGGGAGGCCTCCCGCCAGCGAACCAGCTCCGCCGGTTCCGGATGCAGCAGCACCGCCCAGTCCGGATCCGCCGCCAGATCCTCCGTCTGCCGGATCTCCAGCCGACCGAACTGCAGCAGCGCATCCATTAGGGACTGCCGTTCCTCCTCCATCGCCAGCAGGTGCAGCCGCTGCATTTTCACAATGGCCACTACTCCTGCACCACCCTTCTCAGAATGGTGTCTACCGCCTGAGGCATCTTGGCCCCGGCCCGCTGCCGCAGGGCGTCACAGTCTGCCTGAACCTCCCGCAGCGCCTGCTGCCGGGCTGCTTCGGCGTCCTCCGCCGCCTGCCGGCGGCGCTGGGTCTCCAGCTGCTGCAAGTCCCGGCGTGTCTGTTCCACCAGCGCACGTCCGGAGCGTTCCGCCTCTTCCTGCATCTGCTGAGCCTGCTGGGCCGCCTGACGGACGGAGACTTCCGCCTCCTGCTCCACCTGCGATACCTGCTTCACCAGCTCCAGATACATGGTCGTCACCGCCTTTCCTTGTGAATGGATCTATAAGCATATGCCATCCGGCCCTTGTAACGGCCCGTTCGGCAGAGGCTGACTTGAAATTGTCCGTTATCTTAGCACATCTCAATGTGAAAATCAACACATTGTCTGTTAATTTGCAAAAATAATTTATTTGTATAAAAATGGGACTTTTCCTTAATGATAAGAAAAAGTCCCATTGCGAAAAACTATTGTACCACAGCGCCAAAGGCAGACACGCCCAGCACGCTGAGGATGCCCATGATGCACCCGGCCAGCAGCACACCGCCCATGCAGGCCAGCACGCTCTTCTTAAAGCCCATATCCAGCAGAGAGGCCGCCAGAGTTCCCGTCCACGCACCGGTGCCGGGCAGGGGGATCCCCACGAACAGCAAAAGAGCCCAGAACAAGCCCCGGCCGGCCTTCGCCTGAAGCTTTTGGCCGCCCCGCTCACCCTTTTCCAGACAGAAAGTGAAGAACCTTCCGATGACAGGCTTATCCTTGCCCCAAAGAAGGATCTTCCGGGCGAAGAGATAGATAAACGGCACCGGCAGCATATTCCCCACGATGGCAATGAGATACGTCAGCCACAGCGGCATCCCGTAGGCCACGCCGTAGGGGATGGCGCCCCGCAGCTCGATGAGGGGGACCATGGATACCAGAAAAACGATGAGTCCGTGTTTCATATGCTTCCTCACAAGATTGCCGGACCCATAGACCGGCAGCGTAATTTTATGATAGAGTATTATACCATAGTCTGCCCCGTATGACAAGGCTGCATTCCGTTTGCCGGGAAACTTCTGTGGGAGGGGTATAGAACCGCTGCAAATCTTTATGCTTTTTTCCACAAATTATTCCATAGTTTCTGTCGACAGCCGGAGTTTTTTACGTTATACTATATTCTGTTGAATCAAATATACTGGGAGGGAATGCGTTTTGAGCGTTTCTGATTTCATTTCCCTGCTGGGCGGCGTGGCCCTGTTCCTGTTCGGTATGTCCATCATGGGCGATGCCTTGAAGAAGGTAGCAGGCAATCAGCTGGAGTTGGTGCTGTATAACCTCACCAGCACGCCCATCAAGGGGGTCCTGCTGGGGACCGGCGTCACGGCGGTGATCCAGTCCTCCTCCGCCACCTCGGTGATGGTGGTGGGCTTCGTCAACTCCGGCATGATGAAGGTCAATCAGGCCATCGGCATCGTGCTGGGCGCCATCTTGGGCACCAGCGTTACCGGCTGGGTGCTGTGCCTCAGCAACCTCTCCGGCGGCGGCTGGGTGGCTCTGCTGAGCACCTCCACTCTGACGGCCCTGATGGCCACCATCGGTACTCTGCTGCGGATGATCAGCAGGAAGCAGACCACCCGCCATGTGGGGGAGATCCTGCTGGGCTTTGCCGTGCTGATGTACGGCATGACCGCCATGAGCGGCGCCGTGGAGCCCCTGCGGGAGAGCGATGTGTTCATCAATGCCATGACCTCCTTCGCAAACCCTCTGCTGGGAATTCTGGTGGGCATCGTGTTCACCAGCGTCATCCAGAGTGCCTCCGCCGCCGTGGGTATCCTGCAGGCGCTGGCCGCCACCGGAGCCGTCACCTTTGAAATTGCCCTTCCTATTATCATGGGTATTGCCATCGGCGCTGCGGTGCCGGTGCTGCTGTCGGCGCTTGGTGCCAACGTCAGCGGCAAGCGCACGGCCTTCGTCTATCTGCTCATCGACGTGCTGGGCGTGGTGATCTGGGGCTGCATCTTTTATGCCGTCAATGCCGTGGTGCAGTTTGACTTCATGGATACCACCATGACCACCGTGTCCATCGCTCTGGCGAACACCCTGTTCCGTCTGGCCACGGTGGTGGCCCTGATGCCCCTCATCGGCCTGCTGGAGAAGCTGGTATGTATGCTGGTGCCGGACAACTCCGAGAGCAGCCGGGAGCGCCAGAAGATGGACCGTCTGGAGGAGCGCTTCCTGCAGCACCCGGCGCTGGCCATCGAGCAGAGCCGTCAGGTCACCGACGCCATGGCTCAGTGCGCCATGGAGAATCTGCTGGCCGCCATGGCGCTGGTGCATCAGTACAGCGACAAGGGCTTCCGGGCCGTGGCGGAGACAGAGTCCACCGTGGACCGCTATGAGGACCGGCTGGGTACCTACCTGATGAAGATCACCGGTAAGGAACTCACCGCCCGTCAGAGTGAGGAGGTATCCAAGTACCTGCATACCATCTCCGACTTCGAGCGCATCTCCGACCACGCCCTGAACATCTCCGAGGTGGCGCAGGAGATCCACAGCAAGGGCATGGCCTTCTCGGCGGAGGCCAGCCAGGAGCTGAAGGTCATGGAGGATGCCGTCTCCGAAATCCTCTACCTCTCCATCCACGCCTTTGTGGAGGGGGATCTGGCCGCCGCCAGCCGGGTAGAGCCGCTGGAGGAGATCATCGACGGCCTGTGCGACGAGCTGAAGCTGCACCATGTGGACCGTCTGCAAAAGGGAGTATGCACCCTGAGTCAGGGCTTCGTGTTCAATGATCTGCTCACCAACTATGAGCGGGTGGCGGATCACTGCTCCAATATCGCCGTGGCCATGATCGAGCTGGAGTCCGACGCCTTCGATACCCACGAGTATTTGAAGAGCGTCAAGGACATGAAATCCGACTCCTTCGCCCGCTATTACGAGGAGTACAGCAAAAAATTTGCTTTGTAAGACATGAAAAAAGCACCGACAGAGGTCGGTGCTTTTCTCATGCGGATGCCTTACATCATATCGAAAAACGGCCGTCCGGTGATATCGTTGAGAAGTAGAAATAATGACAAAAATTATTTGACAGAAATGGTCGAAAAATGGTATCATTACATAAATGACAAGACATTCGTCCGGTAAGAAGAAATGACGGTCGAACTGCTGAAGGGGAGAGGTAAATTGAGACGTTTATTGTGCAGTCTGCTGGCGGCCTTGATGCTGCTGCCGTGGGTGATGCAGGGGGCATGGGCCGCCGGCGGCACTCGGGAGGTCAAGAGTCGTGAGATCGCCGTGGTGTTCGACAACTCCGGCTCCATGTATGACGCCGGGAATACGGCGGTGTCCGGTTCGGCCCGCACGGAGTTCTCCGGCGGCGGCAAGAAGAAGGGACGCCTCTCCATCACATCCCCCAAGTATACGGCCAATCCTCTGGCCAAGTGCGGCATGGTGCTGGAGCTGGAGGCGGTGGACAACCGCTGGACCCGTCCCGCTGAGCGCAAGGCCAAGGTCACGGCGGTGTCCGCCGTCAACGGCAGCGCCGTTGGTTCCATCAAGGTGGGCACGTTGGTGGTTAACCGTGACCCCGCCACCGGCAAGCTGGTGAGCACCAAAAAGACGGCCACCACGGAGATCGGCAACAACCGGGCCTGCAACGTCAGCGGCCAGGTGCTGGACAGCACCGGCATCCCCGTCCCCATGGGCTTGGGCGTAACATTGAAATTCAGCAAATAAAAGAGAGACAAACCATATATAGAATGATTCGGAGGTAGCAACATGGCAAAGGAACGCATCAAGGAAAATGTGATCGACGCCCCGACTCTGTTTGTGGGTGTTGGCGGCACCGGATGCCGCATCGTCCGGCGTGTGGCGGAGATGTGCCGTCCCGGCGAACGGGAGAACGTCAACTTTGTCTGTCTGGACACCAACGTCAACGATCTGGCCAGCGTGTCCGGCAGCAGGAGCCACATCTACACCGTCCAGACGTCCAACACTCAGACGGTGGGCAACTATCTGGATTACGATGCAGACGCACTGAACAACTGGTTTCCCAAGAACGCCGTCCTGTACGACAAGACGGTGTCCGAGGGTGCCGGACAGTGTGGTGACCATCTCCGACTGGGCCTTCAGCGAGTGCCGTAAGCTCAGCCGCATCACCATTCCCGACAGCGTCCATGATATCGGCGAGGGGGCCTTCTCCAACTGCGCCCTGCTGGACGAGGTGGAGATCCCCGACTCCGTGACCCGCATGGACGACTGCGCTTTCCGTGGCTGCGTCAGTCTGGAGCGTGTGCTGATCCCGGACTCCGTAAAGGACCTTGGTTGGGGACTGTTTGACGGCTGCGACAAGGTCGTGGTATACTGCCGGGAGGGCTCTGCGGCGGAGAATTACTGCCGTCGCAACGGCATCCGCTTTACCCCTCTGTCCGAGGGTGAGGGCCTTGCATACTGAGTATCCGGGGAGACGACCTTCTATGCACGCATTCATCAAAAAGAATATGGTCATGGTGATCGCCCTGCTGGCTGCCGCCATTACCAGCATCATCATCCCGCCGGACCGTGCGTATTTGGGCTATTTTGACCTGAAAACGCTGACGTGCCTGTTCTGCGTGCTGGCGGTGGTCTGTGCGCTGAAGAATATCAACTTCTTCTATATGCTGGCCAGAAAGGTGGTCAAGTGCTTCAAAAACGCCCGCATGAGTATTCTGGCGCTGGTGTATATCACCTTCATCGGCTCCATGCTCATTGCCAACGATATGGCGCTGCTGACCTTTCTGCCGCTGGGTTATCTGGTGCTTACCACCACCGGCAAGCAGCGCTATATGGCCTTTACCTTCGTCATGCAGAACATCGCCGCCAATTTGGGCGGGATGCTGACCCCCTTCGGGAACCCGCAGAATCTCTACCTCTACACCTTCTTCAACATCCCCACCGGGGAGTTCATGGGGATCATGGCCCCGCCTTTTGTGGTGTCCATCGCCCTGCTGACGGTGTGCTGCCTGTTCGTGCGGCCGGAGCCCATGGAGATCGAGGACGAGCCCATCCGGCTCCCCACCGGCCGGACCGTGCTGTATCTGGTGCTGTTCGTGCTGGCCATCGTCATCGTGTTCCGGGTGATCCCCTATTGGATCGGCCTTATCGTGATCCCGGCGGTGCTGCTGGTCGCTGACCCCAAGGCTCTGAAAATGGTGGATTATCCGCTGCTGCTGACCTTTGTGTTCTTCTTCGTCTTCGCCGGCAACATGGCTCGCATCGATGCCGTGCGTGATCTGCTGGGTGCGCTCATGAGCCGTGACACGCTGCTCTTCAGCACCCTGTCCTGCCAGTTCATCAGCAATGTTCCCTCGGCCATCCTGCTGTCCCATTTCACGGACAACTACCGGGAGCTGCTGCTGGGTGTCAACATCGGCGGCACCGGCACGCTGATCGCCTCGCTGGCCAGCCTTATCACCTTCCGGGAATACGTTAAGCACAATCCCGGACGCACCAAGTACTATATCGGCGTCTATTCTGCGTTCAACCTTGCCTTTTTGGGGCTCCTGCTGGCCTTTACCATGCTGACCCGCTGAGATCCCGCCAACCCATCCGCCTTTGCGGATGGGTTGTTTTTTGCTTCCGATCAAAACTCCCGCCGGCCACCGCTTGCTATGCGGAAAAAAACATGGTA
>ENA-UOJE01001860-UOJE01001860.1-human-gut-metagenome-genome-assembly--contig:-C23-NODE-1860-length-17527-cov-10.988496_pt1 | contig 17527 bp, 13 predicted proteins | sample MGYA00242341_ERZ723888 | MGnify/ENA metagenome assembly ERZ723888 | reverse complement strand
CCGGAATCCTCCGGGATGTTTTCCAGAACCCAGTCCAGCAGATCGCCGGTACCGTGGCCGTGGATGGCGGAGGTCTCAAACAGGTCGCCGATGCCGAGACTGTAAAACTCGTACACATCGGGATTCACGGGGCCGACGGAGTCGCACTTGTTCACGGCCAGAGCGATGGGCTTGCCGGATTTGCGCAGCATGGTTGCTACGTCCTGATCGGCGGCGGTGACGCCGGAATGCACGTCTACCACCATGATGATGGCGTCGGCCAGCTCAATGCCGATCTCTGCCTGACGGCGCATGAATTTGAGCATCTCGCTGTCCGTACCCGGCTCGATGCCGCCGGTGTCCACCAGAGAGAAGGTGCGCCCGCACCATTCGCAGCTGCCGTAAATCCGGTCCCGGGTGACGCCGGGGGTGTCCTCTACGATGGAGGTGCGCTGCCCTGTGAGTTTATTGAAAAGCATGGATTTGCCCACATTGGGTCGCCCGACGATGGCGACCAGAGGTTTTGCCATGGTAACACTTCCTTTCCATGTGACCGATTAACTTATTTATTATGACACATCTTCCCAGCAAAAGCAATGCAAAAAAGGGGATTCATACAAATTTAACAGAGCACTTTTGGTGAATATTGCTTTCTAGGGAAGCTCTGATGAAATCGACGAGAGCTGACAGCGAGAGATTTTTCACCAGATGAAGGTTTCAAAAGCGGAGGAATACTTTGTGTATTTCCCGCTTTTGAAACCGCACAGCTGGGGGAAAAGATCCGCTGTCAGCCGAAGGCGATTTCATCAGAGTTTCCCTCAAAAAGACATGGAAAAAGAGGAAGGCGCGACGCACCTTCCTCTGCTTTCCGCTTTTTGGCTTACTCAGCCTCGACAGCCACGACCTGACGGCCATTGTAGGTACCGCAAGCCTTGCAGGCTCTGTGGGGCATGACGGGCTCGCCGCACTTGGGGCAAACCGCTACGCTGGGAGCGGACAGCTTCCAGTTGGAGCCACGGCGCTTATCGCGGCGGGCCTTGGACACTTTACACTTAGGAACAGCCATGGTGACACCTCCTTGGTCAAACTGCTTTTTACAGCATTCATTTTGGACTTACTTCTCAAGAAGCTGCTTCAAAGCAGCAAATCGGGGATCAAGCTCCTTCTGGCAGCTGCAGGGGCCGTCGTTCAGGTTTTTGCCGCAGCGCTGGCAAATGCCTTTGCAGTCCTCCTTGCACAGCAGCTTGGAATCCAGACTCAGGACGAAAACCGTCCGCACAATGTCGTCCAGATCGGCGCTGTCTCCCTCCAGAGGGAATACCCACTCGTCTTCGTTCTCTTCGTCGGCCAATTCCGTCACCAGAACCACATCGATGGGGAAGCGGACTTCCCGGCTAAAATCTCTGGCGCATCGGTCGCAGGTGCCGTGGATGCAGGTGGAGATCTCACCGGTCATCACAAGAACGCCCGCGGTGTTCCGCACCGTGCCCTCTGCCGCGACTGGCTCGGACACAGGGTAGCTGACACCGTAACAAAGATCACTCAGGTCAACGGTTGTGGAAAAGGTGACTGACGCGCCCGGACTGTCAATGATTTTGGAAAGCCCCAGCAGCATACTTTTCCCCCTTCTCACAGTCGTGCCTAGATATTATATAGGCTTTTGCGTCATTTGTCAAATGATTTTTTCACAAAATCTCTGCATTTCTCTAGGGTCTATCTGGAAACCGGAAATATGACCAACAGCGAGGGATTTTTCGTCTGATGAAGCCATTTTTCCGCAGGAATACTTTGTGTATTGCAAGGGAAAATGGTGCACAGCAGACGGAAAAGACCCGCTGTTTGGGCGTGTTGACGGTTTTCAGATAGACCCTAGTAAAAAACAGGGCGCATCCGCATTGAGAAGATCAGCCGCGCAAAGTCCGGTTCTAAACCCCCGGCCGGGGACATACCATGCACTAACCAAGCGCAGGAGCCTTTCTCCTGCCGAGAAGGAGGCTGGCTATGGATCAAATTTATGCGGACATTGCTGCCAGAACCGGCGGCAATATTTATGTGGGTGTTGTCGGGCCGGTGCGTACCGGAAAATCGACCCTCATCAAACGGATTATGGAGGAGCTGGTGATTCCCGGCATCTCCGACCCCTATCGCAAGGAGCGCGCCAGAGATGAGCTGCCCCAGAGCGGCTCCGGGAAGACCATCATGACTTCGGAGCCGAAGTTCGTCCCCGAGGAGGCGGTGGAGATTTCCCCGGACGGGGTCACAAAGCTGCGGGTGCGGCTGATCGACTCCGTGGGCTACATGGTGGACGGCGCGGTGGGCGCGGAGGAGGACGGCGTGCCCCGGATGGTGACCACCCCATGGTACGACCACGAGATTCCCATGACGGAAGCGGCGGAGCTGGGGACGAAAAAGGTCATGGAGGGGCACTGCTCCATCGGCATTGTGGTGACTACCGACGGAACCATTACGGAAATTCCCCGGGAGGATTACGTACAGGCGGAAAAACGGGCCATCACCGACATGCAGAAAACGGGAAAGCCATTCCTCGTGATCGTCAACTCCCGCAACCCGGCGGGAGAGGCGGCGGGGGCGGTAAAGGCGTATCTGCAAAACACCTTCGCTCTGGAGCCCATCGTGGCGGACTGTCAGGCGCTGGACGCCGAGGGCATCGGAAAACTCATGAAGGCGCTGCTGTACACCTTCCCCATGAGCGAGCTGCGGGTGCATCTCCCCCGGTGGATGGACGCGCTGGAGCCGGAGCATCCCGTGAAGGCGGCGCTGTATCAGGCGCTTCTCCAAATGGCCGAGGAAATTCACACGCTGGGTCAGGCGGAAGGGGTGCTGGCCGGACTGCGGGAGCTGCCCCAGGTGCAGGACTACAGCCTGCGCAGTGTGGATTTGGGCAGCGGCAGCGTGATCTGCGCCATCGTGTTCCCGGAGGCGCTGTTCTATGAGATTCTCAGCGCCCGGGCGGGAATGCCCATCCGCAGCGACGCCCAGCTGCTGCAGCTGCTGACTGAGCTGTCCCAAATCAAGCAGGAATACGACAAGATCTCCGATGCCCTTTCCGCCGTCCGGGCGACGGGCTACGGCGTGGTGATGCCCGCGGCAGAGGAAATGAAGCTGGAAACGCCGGAGATCATCCGCAAGGGCGGCGCTTACGGCGTGAAGCTGAAAGCGGGCGCGCCCTCCATTCACATGGTACGTGTGGACATTGACACAGAGATCAACCCCATGGTGGGAGACGAAAAGCAGTCTCAGGATCTGGTCAATTCCCTCATGGGCGAAGACCCGGAAAAGCTGTGGCAGAGCAACATTTTCGGAAAATCCGTGTACGACCTGATTCAGGAGGGGCTGACCACGAAGCTGCTGGGAATGCCGGAGGAAGTCAGGGGCAAGTTCCGGGGAACACTGACAAGAATCGTCAACGAGGGCGCGACGGGGCTGATCTGTTTGATTCTGTAGGCGAAAATTCCTTTCTTGACATTCTTTCCTTGCAGAGGTAAACTATAGAAAAGTAACAAGGGAGGAATGCACAGTGTCCATTACCATTGAATACCTTTGGAAAGACCGCAAGCGTCATCTGGGGATGCCCCTGTCCTTTACCCGCTATCAGTTGTCCGAGGATCGGCTGTTCCTGTCCCAGGGATTTCTGAACATAAAGGATGATGAAGTCCTTCTTTACCGGGTGCGGGATATCGATACCAGACGCAATCTGTGGCAGCGCCTGTTCGGCGTGGGAACGGTCACAGTGCTGTCCTCCGACAGAACCACGCCCACGCTGGTGCTGAAAAACGTGAAGAACCCGCTCTTTGTCAAGGAGCTGATCCACAAGCAGGTGGAGGAGATGAAGCTGAAGCGCCGGGTCCGCTACGGTGAGATTGCAACCACCGGCGACCATGACGACGATGACGATCTGGACGATCGATAAGGCTTTTGCCCCGCCGCTGCAAAGCGGCGGGGGGTATTAGACAGTTAACAGGCACGGCGGTATAATCTGCCGTGCCTGCCCTTTGTATTGTGTAAAGCAGATTCATGTGAGCACCCCTTGCCTCTCCCTATGGGAGAGGTGGCCGAGCGCAGCGAAGACGGAGAGGGTATACTAGGGTGCAATGCCCTCTCAGTCACCTACGGTGACAGCTCGCCCAAAGAGCAAGCCAAGGGGGTGTAGGCATTTTGGCGCAAGAAATGGAGCGTATCTGTACCGATACGCTCCATTCGCTGTTTTATGACTGCCCATCAAAGCGGCGGGGTGATTTTCTGTTTAAGAATTTCTTTGTACGGGAAAATAAATCATCAGGGTGCTTTACCCTTGAGAAAATTCGTGATACAATACACTTTACGATTCAGATTGTTGAGGGGGAGTCCCTGTGAAGCGAACCGGCAGAAAATTTCATTGGAATTATACGGCGTTGGCCTTTGCCATTCCCTGCATGGGAATGCTGTTTGTCATGCTTATCAGCCAATACGAGCCGTTCGGCAAGTATTCCATGCTGTATTCGGATATGTACCACCAGTATTATCCCTTCTTCGTGGCGTTCCGCCGCGCCCTTCGCAGCGGAAGCGGATTGCTGTACACATGGAGCATCGGCATGGGGATGGATTATCTGGGGCTGATCTCCTATTATCTGGCGTCGCCGCTGAACCTGCTCAGCGTTCTGGTGCCGGAGGGCTGGCTGCTGGAGTTTTTCTCCCTGCTGGTGCCGGTGAAGCTGGGATTCGCGGGGATGTTTTTCGCCATTTTCCTGAAAAAGCTGTTCGGCAAGAACGATGCGTCCATTGCGGTGTTCGGCGGTTTTTACGGGCTGTGCGCCTGGGCGCTGGGGTATCAGTGGAATGTGATGTGGCTGGACACCTTCGCCCTGCTGCCGCTGGTGGCGCTGGGGACGGTTTGCCTGTTGAAGGAGAAAAAGTTTTTCCTCTATACGATCACGCTGTTTCTGTCCGTCTATTCCAATTATTATATCGGGTTCTTTACCTGCATTTTCGTTTTCCTGCTGTTTTTCGTGTATGAGATCTGCCGCTGGGGCGGGTGGAAGAAGCTGTTTGCGGATCTTGGGAGAATCGCCCTGTTTTCCCTGCTGGCGCTGGGAATGACTGCCATTCTGACTTTCCCGGCGCTGTCGGCCCTGCAGACTACCCAGTCCAGCGTGAACAATTTCCCCACCGGTTTCCGGCTGAACATCGCCAAGGAAAACACCATCAAGGGGCTTCTGGACGCCATGCGGCAGGTGGCGGGGAACATGGGCGGCAGCATCGAGCCGACCTTCAAGGAAGGACTGCCCAATCTTTACTGCGGTATTTTCAGCATCCTGCTGATGTTCCTGTACCTGATGGCGAAGGACGTCAAGCGCAGGGACAAATGCTGCGCCGTGATTCTGCTACTGTTTTTCAACATGAGCTTCATCATCCGGCAGCTGGATTTCATCTGGCACGGCTTCCATTTTACCAATATGATCCCCTATCGGTTCAGCTTCCTGTACAGCTTCGTGGTGCTGTACATGGCCTACCGCGCATGGCTGATGCGCAGGAAGTTCCGCCCGGTGCAGATCGTGATCGCCGGGGCGCTGACTGCGGGGGTGCTGGCCTGCTCCAATGAGCTGTTCGAGACCGCGCCGCTGGAGCTGGGCAGCCTGACGCTGCAAATCCCTCTCTACTTTATATATAATCTGATTTTTCTGGTGCTGTATCTCACCGTCATGCTCTACGGTCAGCTGGAAGTGCCGGAGGGAACCACGGAGCGTCAGAAAATGCGCGCCCGCGCCAAGCGGAACCGTCAGCGTGCCCGGATTCGGATATTGGCGCTGTCCGTCATGGGCGTGGAGCTGATCTCCACGCTGGTGTGCTTTGGACTGTATTTCACGGGTACGGGTGTGTCCAATTATCCAAAGGGAACCACCTACACTGCCTCCGTCATCCGCTATATGTACGAGCGGGAGGACGATAACCTCTTTTTCCGGGCGGAGACCACCCATTCCCAGACCCTGAACGACGGTGCCCTCAACGGCTACAACGGCATTTCCGCCTTTACCAGTTCCGCCAATGTCAAAGTCACGGAGTTCATGCGGGCGCTGGGCTACGGCGCGAAGAACACCTATAACCGCTACTGCTTCGAGGAAAGCTCCCCGGTGGCGAACCTGTTTCTGGGCATCAAGTATATGATTGAGCGGGACGGGAAGGACAAGTCCAGCACCTATTTTGACGAAGTGAACCGCTTCGGCGTGGCGTCCCTGCTGGTCAATACCGCGTATCTGCCGCTGGGCTTCCTGACGGAGCCGGCGCTGGCGGAACTGGACTTTTCCGCCAGCAGCGGAACGTTCCAGTTCCAGAACGACCTGTTCACTGCCACCACGGGCATTGACGAGGAGGTCTGGCACAAGCTTCAGGGCGAGAATCTGACCATCACCGGCAACGGTGCGAACATCACGGAAAGCAATTCCACCGGCTACTGCAAGTATTCCGACTGTGTTTCCGGCGCGAACGTGACCTATACCTACACCGCTGACCGGGACGGCTTTGTGTGCGTCCATCTGAACCTGCCCAAGCGGAACGATTTCTACGTCAGCGTCAATGGCGTGGAGCTTTACAAGGAGACCATCAGCCTGTCTCAGATGATCGCGGTAGGGGATGTGAAGACCGGAGATACGGTGGACATCCGCATCGAGTGCGACAAGGACGAGAGCAGCACCATGACTGTCAGCGCCGCCGTTCTCAACGGGGAGCGGTTCGCGCGGGGCTATGAAATTCTGTCGGCGTCCCAGCTGAATCTGACGAAGTTCCGCTCCACGCTGGTGGAGGGAACCATCGACTGCGACCGGGACGGCCTGCTGTATACCTCCGTTCCGCAAAACGGAAACTGGAGCGTCAAGGTGGACGGCAAGCCTGCCGAGATCAAACTGGTAGGGGACTGCATGGTGGCCGTGAATCTGACGAAGGGCGTCCACAACGTTCGCCTGATGTATCACAACGCCGCGTTCAGCCTTGGCTGGAAGATCAGCCTCGCCTGCGCCGCCGTTTTCGGCGGGCTGGCATGGAGCGTCTACAGGCCCGACAAGAAGTACAAAAAATAACAAATACGCTGCCATCTCCCAATTGGGGATGGCAGCGTAAACTTTATCGGATTGCTTCCGTGATGGTGCCTCCGCCGACCACCAGATCGCCCTGATACACCACCACCGCCTGACCGGGGGTGACGGCGCGCTGGGGGATGTCGAATTCCACCCGCGCAAAGCCGTCCGCTTCGGGGTAAATGGTTCCGGGCTGTTCCGTCTGGCTGTGGCGGGTCTTGACCGTCACTTTAACAGGCTCGGTCAGTTCAGGGAAGGGATACCAGACCCAGTTGTTTCCCCGCAGCGCGGAGGAAAACAGCGCCTCATTCGGCCCAACCGTGACGGTGTTCTTCTCCATATCCTTTCCGCAGACGTACACCGGCGCGCCCATGGCCAGACCCAGCCCCTTGCGCTGTCCCAGCGTGTAGCACACCGCACCACGGTGTTTGCCGACCACGCGGCCGCTTTCGTCCAGAAAATCCCCGGCGGGGTAGTGCTTGCCGGTGTAGCGTTCCAGAAAAGCCGGGTAGTCACCGTCCGGCACGAAGCAGATGTCCTGAGAGTCGTGCTTCCGGGCGTTGATAAAGCCGTTTTCTTCTGCGATGGCACGTACCTCCTGCTTGGTCAGACCGCCGAGGGGGAACTGAATCCGGGAAAGCTGCTCCTGATTTAAACAGGCGAGAAAGTACGTCTGGTCTTTGGCTTTGTCCGCCGCCTTATACAATAGGTATCGGTCGCCGGACTTCCTTACTTGCGCGTAATGCCCGGACACCACACAGTCGCACCCCAGCTCCAGAGCGCGGCGGAGGAGCCGGTCGAATTTCAGATACCGGTTGCAGTCGATGCAGGGGTTGGGAGTGCCGCCGCATTCGTAGCAGCTGACAAATTTCCGGATGACCTGCCGCTCGAAATCGTCCTTGAAGTTGAACACGTAGTGGGGAATTCCCAGACGTCTGGCCACGCTGCGGGCGTCCTCCACGTCGTCCAGACTACAGCAGGTATGTCCCTTTTCCAGACCGATCATATCATTGTCGTACAGCCGCATGGTCGCGCCGATGCACTCGTAACCCGCGCGGAGCATCAGCAGCGCCGCCACGGAGCTGTCCACGCCCCCCGACATGCCGATCAGCGCCTTCTTGCCGTCCATGAAATCCCTCCCGATGACTTTTGGAACCTCTGAATAAATCGTCTTCGGCTGGGCGGCGAATCTTCTGCCTCATCCGTGCAGTTCTGAAAGCGGGAAATATAGCGCAGCCGTTGCCAGCGTAAGCTGGCTTACGGATGCGGCATACCCCTTGCGGGTACACAAAGTATTCCGCCGCTTCCAGAACTTTCGGCTGAGCCAAAATCTTCTGCCGCCAGCTCTCGCCGATTTCATCAGAGGTTCCTTTTTTTGAGTATATCAGCGGAAAAGGAGAATGTCAACGGAGAAAACCTGACAGGCAGGAAAAAAGAATGACATTTTTTGCGCCGAAAAATGGCATATTTCCCGTATTTATGACAGAAACGGTATACAATACGGGAAGAAAAGAGAAGGGGAAGCTTTTTGGTAAAACAAACTGTAACAAAAATGTAATTTTTTTCAAAAAAGGGGTTGCAATTTGTAAACACCTCTGTTATAATATGGCTACTTACATAAGAGCAAAGGAGTAAGTAGCTATGAAAAAGAGAATTGTGTGTGTATTATTAACTCTGATCATGCTGGTCAGTCTGGTGCCTGTCACCGCTCTGACCGCGTCTGCCGCTTCGCTGAAGACCAGTGAGGCCGCGATCACGATCATGAAGAAACTGGCTATTTTTAAGGATAAGTGCTATCAGGTACCCGGTACCAATGAATTCCGCATTGGTTACGGTACGATCTGCTCTGAGAAGCATAAGACGACGTATAAGGACGGAAAGGTTCAGGACAGCACTGATGCAGGCAAGCACTCCATCACGCAGGCACAGGCCGATCAGGCTCTGCGCAAGCTGATTCTGGATCTGGACGCGAAGGTCAACGCCTTTGCTTCCGCCAACAGCCTGACGCTGTCCCAGTGCCAGCATGACGCTCTGGTTCTGTTCACCTTCGACGTGGGCGATTCCTGGATGAGCGGCAGCGGCGTTGTCCGGAGTGCCATTGTCAGCAAGGCCAGCACCAATGACCTGCTGAAGGCCATGAGCGACTGGGCGGGCAATCAGGATGATTTCCGCCGCAGAAAGATTGAAGTCAATATGTACAAGAACGGGATTTATTCCGATGTAACGCCCAGCAGCTTCGGCACCGTTACATACAATCCCGATGGCGGTGTCATAGCTCCGAACTATGCGACCTCCTACACCTTGCTCTTTGACACGTCCAAGACTTCCAAGCATATCCCGGCTCCCACCAGAAACGGCTACAAGTTCATGGGCTGGTACTCCGCGCAGTATGACGGCACGCTGGTTCCCTCTCTGACGGGCAGCTATAACGGTAAGACGCTGTGGGCCGGCTGGCAGGCAACCTCTGTGACGGCCAACAATGCCAATGACCTTACTTACGTGCATGGCATCAATGAGACGCTGAAGGTGTCCCAGCTGGTTTCTCTGGATGTCTACGCCGTTCCTACCAAGAAGAACGTGAAGCCTTTCCGCACCATCAAGAAAGACACTGCCACCGTTACCGCGATCAAGGACTTTATCGATGACGATGGCAACAGATGGTGCAAGCTGTCCGCCGCGGGAGACGGATGGGTTCTGCTCAAGACCTCCGGACAGAGCGACAGCGGCAATACCGATTACACCGGCGGCAAGATCAATGTGACCGTTACGGTTACCAACTCCTATGTTAACAGACGCGCCAGTGACAGCGCTTCCAGCGCCAAGAACGGTGTCTACACCGCCGGTACGAAGCTGAAGATCATCGCTACCAACGAAGCCAAGACCTGGGGTCAGGTGGAGGAGAACGGCGTGGCTGTGGGCTGGGTCGCCCTGATGTACACCGACTGGAGCACCGTCTATGACGGCTCCGCTCCCAGTGACGCCAACAACACCACGCCCATTGCCACTGCAACCGTTACCTACAACGGCTATCTGAACGCCCGCAGCGATCCCGGTGTGGACAACAAGATCGTCGGCGGCTTTGCAAAGGATACCACGGTCAATGTTTTCGAGATTCGCACGGTCAACGGCCACCGCTGGGGTCGTACCTCCTCCGGCTGGATCTGCCTGACCTACACCAGTGTTAAGATGCTCACCGACAAGAACGTTTCCGACACGGGCGTTCTGGACTACGCTTTCGAGGTCACTCTCGTGAACGCCGGCGCCGATCTCTCCACCTATGTGCAGCCCACTACCAGTTCCAACAACAGCGATACCATCAAGGCAGGTACCACGGGTCTTAAGATCACCAACGCGGCGGTTGTTGACGGCGTAATCTGGGTGAAGGCACACTGGACGGTCAAGGAGACTGACAAGAACGGTAAGACTAACGTGATTGCCAAGTCCGGCTGGGCGACCTACAGCAGCTTTAACCTTGTCCCGACCAAGTTCACGGTCGTCAGCGACAGCCTGAACATCAGAAAGGCTGCTGGCAGCGACAGCGAGTTCGTATTCAAGCTCACCAAGGGCGTGGAAGTGGAAGTCCACGAGATCAAGCTTGCCGGCGAGGAAATCTGGGGCAGGATTGAGGGCTACACCTCCGGCGGCGTTAACTATGACGGCTGGATCAATCTGGCATCCAACTATGTCAAGCGTTCCAGCAAGATCACCATTGACGGCGGCACCAAGGGCGCTATCGGCACCGGCACCGTTGTGAACGCGGATTCCGTCCGTGTCCGTATGACCGGCGCTCTGTACGGTCAGGTTCTGGGCAGCATCAACCGCGGTACCAAGGTGGCCGTTCTGGAAGAGAAGGATGGCTGGTACAAGATCGACTTCGACGTTGACAACAACAAGGAGACCGACAGCTGGATTTACAGCCAGTATCTGGAGGTCAAGATGGGCGTCGTGGAGTCCGGCACCGGCAGCACCGGCGGCACCGGTACGACCCAGAAGACGGACGGCACCGGCAAGGGCATCATTGCCAACACCTACGCCGGCGTAAATGTCCGCAGCGGCGCAGGCATCGCCAACGCCATCGTGGGCAAGATTCTCAACGGCACGGAAGTGACCATCCTGGAGGTCAAGCTCGTCGGCGCCGCCAAGTGGGGCCGTGTGAAGCAGGGCTGGATCTGCATGGACTATGTCACCATGATCTCCTACGACGATATCCCCGGCAACAACAGCAATAACGGCAGCAGCGGCAACAAGGGCACCGGCGTGGACTCCTTCGACGAGGCTGAGAGAACCACCACCACCGCCGTCTACACCGGCTCTGTCAAGGCCGATACCACCGTTTACAAGACGCCTAACCCGAACCTGAAGGATAATACGGTTCGTTCCATCGGCACAGGCGAGAATATCACCATCCATGAGCTGACGGCTGTTACCCTGGAAATTTACGAGGGCGACAAGGTTGACGACAAGAACAAGAACAACGACGTCGAGACCGTTGTGAAGCAGACCTCCTACTGGGCGCGCATCAACGATGGCTGGATCAAGGATCCCGATGTGAACATCCAGCTGAACGCTCTGGACGAGAAGGTTCACACCGTGACCGGCGCTTCCGAGCTGAATGTGCGCAAGGCTGCCGGAACCGGCAATGACAGCATTGCCAAGCTGAAGAAGGGCGATCAGGTTCCCGTGACCAAGCTGGAGATCGTCAAGGATTCCGGCACCAGAACCCTCACCGTTTGGGGTCGTGTGGAAACCAGCGACGGCATCGTGGGCTACTGCGACCTGAGCTACATGTCCGAGGGTGCTCTGTACGAGAAGAAGGAAGAGCCTACGACTCCGACAACTCCCTCCGCGCCCACCATCGGCAGCACCGGCAACACCGGCGACGGCGGCTTCGTGAACAACAAGGGCGGCTACAAGTACACCGGCAAGGTCATCAACACCGAGTCTCTGAATGTCCGCGTTACCGCCTCTACCGGCGCCAAGAAGGCTACCACATTGAAGAAGGGCGCCAACCTGGTGATCTACGAGACCAAGATCTCCGAGGATATGGCATGGGGTCGCTGCGATGCAGGCTGGGTCTACCTGTACTACGTTGACCTGACTCCCGCCAGCGGCAGCGCCATCGACGCCCGCGTGGTGTACACCGACAACACCATCATCTACACGGATAACGCCGCGTCCTCCGTCGCAGGCACCTATTCCAGAATGTCCGTCATCGACATTTACGAATATGTTGGCGACATGGCCCGCACCGATCTGGGTTGGGTCAGCACCGGCAATCTGCTGTAAGACAGTATCCAGAATCTCCCCGCGGGAAACCGCGGGGAGATTTTTCTTGCCAGCGCGGCGGGAGTGTGGTATGATACTCCCAACAGAAATCGGGAGGAATCCAACATGAGCTATGCTGACGAGCTGTATAAGAAAACGTGCCGGGACATTCTGGAAAATGGCTTCTCCGATGGAAATCTGGAAGTCCGTCCCCACTGGGCGGACGGGACACCGGCGCATACCATCAAGAAATTCGGCGTGGTGAACCGCTACAACTTAGCCGAGGAATTCCCCATTATGACCTTGCGGCGCACCTATTGGAAAAGCGCCGTGGACGAGCTTCTCTGGATATGGCAGAAAAAGTCCAACCGCGTCGCGGATCTGGGCAGCCACGTCTGGGACGAATGGGTGGGGGAGGACGGCACCATCGGCAAGGCTTACGGCTACCAGCTGGGCATCAAGCACCAGTACAAGGAGGGCATGTTCGATCAGGTTGACCGGGTGATCTACGACCTGAAGCACAACCCCGCCTCCCGCCGTATTCTGACGAACATCTACAATTTTGAAGACCTGCACGAGATGAACCTCTATCCCTGTGCCTACTCCATGACATTCAATGTTACCGGCGACACCCTGAACGCCATTCTCAACCAGCGCTCTCAGGATATGCTTACGGCCAACAACTGGAATGTGGTGCAGTACGCCGTGCTGACCCACATGATGGCGCAGGTGGCGGGGTTAAAGGTGGGCGAGCTGGTTCACGTCATCGCCGACTGCCACATTTACGACCGGCACATTCCCGCCGTCAAGGCCATGCTGGAACTGGACGGATATCCTGCGCCCAAATTCCGGATGGACGAGAGCGTCACGGACTTTTACGCCTTTACCAAGGACAGCTTCTCCATGGAAAACTATCAGTTCCACCCCTTTAACTTTGAAATCCCCATGGCAATCTGAGGTGGGACGATGGAACTGATCGTTGCGGTTTACGACGACTGGGGAATCGGCCGGGACGGGACGCAGCCCGTCGCTCTGTCAGCCGACCGGAAATTCTTCCGGACAACCACCCGTGGGGCAATGGTGATCGCGGGGAGGCGCACCATTGAAGATTTCCCGGGAAAACAGCCCCTTCCGGGGCGGGTCAATGTGGCGCTGAGCAGAAGCGTGACGGCACTTCCCGGCTTTACCGTCTGCGGCAGCGCCGAAGATGCGGCGGCGCTTTCCCGCACCGCTGAGCGCAGCTTCGTCATTGGCGGCGGGAGCGTTTACCGGCAGATGCTGCCCTTCTGCGACACCGCTTACGTCACAAAGGTGCATGTGACGCCGGAATCCGACACCTTTTTCCCAAATCTGGACGAGGATAAGGACTGGTATCTGGCGGAAACGCTGCAATCCGGTGAGGAAAACGGCATTGCTTACGAAATGTGCCTGTATAGAAGAAAGTAAAAACACGCTGCCACTTGAGACAAACCAAAGTGGCAGCGTGTTTCTTTACTTGGACGGCTTGCGTTTTCCGTTTGCCTGTCCCGGCTTTTTCCGCACGGGACGAGGCGGCGCGGAACGGATGAGACACTTTGCACCGGAACCGATCAAATCCTCCCGGTGCGCCTTCACTAGCGCTTCCCGCACGAGGGCGTAGTTTTTTGGGTCGCGGTACTGGATCAGCGCCCGCTGCATGGCTTTTTCGTGGGGGTCGGTGGGGACGTAGACCCGCTCCATGGTGCGGGGGTCAAGGCCGGTGCAGTACATAACGGTGGACAGCGTGGAGGGGGTGGGGTAAAAGTCCTGCACCTGCTCCGGATTGTAGCCCATGTCCCGGATGTACTCGGCCAGCTCTACGGCCTCCTTGAGTGTCGAGCCGGGATGGCTGGACATGAGATAGGGGACGAGATACTGATTCATGCCGTACTGCCGGTTCAGGGCAAAATATTCTTCCACAAACTGGTTGTACACCGCGTTTTGGGGCTTGCCCATCCGGGCGAGAACCGCGTCGGACACATGCTCCGGGGCGACTTTCAGCTGACCGGAAATGTGGTACTGCACCAGCTCCCGGAAAAAGGTGTCCTTCTTGTCCGCCAGCAGATAGTCGAAGCGGATGCCGCTGCGGACGAACACCTTTTTGACGCCGGGGAGCTTCCGCAGCTTACGCAGCAGGGCAACATAGTCCGAGTGGTCGGCGTTCATGTTCTTGCAGGGGGTGGGGTACAGGCACTGCCGCCCGCCGCAGGCGCCCTTGGATAGCTGCTTTTCGCAGGCCGGATGGCGGAAATTGGCGGTGGGGCCGCCGACGTCGTGGATGTAGCCCTTGAAGTCCTTGTCCTTCACCATGATTTCCGCTTCCCGGAGGATGGATTCGTGGCTTCGGGTCTGGACGATCCGCCCCTGATGGAAGGTCAGGGCGCAGAAGGAGCAGGCGCCGAAGCACCCCCGGTTGGAAACCAGACTGAACTTGACTTCCTCAATGGCGGGGACACCCCCCGCCTTTTCATAGCTGGGGTGATAGGCACGCATGTAGGGAAGGTCGTATACCGCGTCCATTTCCGCTGTGGTCAGGGGCTTCTGGGGCGGGTTCTGCACCACGAAGAAATTGTCGTAGGGCTCCGCCAGCCGCTTGGCGGTGAAGGGGTCGCAGTTGGCGTACTGGATTTTGAAGCTCTCGGCGTATCTGCGCCGGTCGGCCTTGATCTCGGCAAAGGAGGGCAGGGTGACGGTGGGCAGACTGTCATCCGGCGCTTTGGTTTTGAACACCGTGCCGTCGATGTAGGTGATGTCCTTCACGTCCAGCCCGGAATTCAGGGCGTCGGCCACCTCCACGATGGTCTTTTCCCCCATGCCGTACATGAGCAGGTCGGCCTGACTGTCCAGTAAAATGGAGCGCTTCATGGTGTCCGACCAGTAATCGTAATGCCCCAGCCGGCGCAGACTCGCCTCAATGCCGCCGATGAGGATGGGAACGTCCTTGTAGGTCTGGCGGATAAGGTTGCAGTAGACCGTAGTGGCGTAGTCCGGGCGCTTGCCCATGATGCCGCCGGGGGTGAAGGCGTCGGTTTTCCGGTGGTGCTTGGTGACGGAATAGTGGTTGACCATGGAGTCCATATTGCCGCCGGAGACCAGAAACCCCAGCCGGGGACGGCCGAAAACGTCGATGGATTTGGGATTTTTCCAATCCGGCTGAGAGATGATGCCCACATTGTAGCCGTGGCTTTCCAGAACCCGGCTGATGATGGCGTGGCCGAAGGATGGGTGATCGACGTAGGCGTCGCCGATGATGTACACAAAGTCGCAGGCGTCCCACCCGCGGTCAAGCATTTCCCGTCTGGTAATGGGCAGAAATTCCATATACTGCCTCCTGAAAGTACGTTTCTTACAGTATAGCAGACTTTTGGGAGAAAGGGAAGTGGGAAAACTGTCCCGGAATAACGCAGTCTGCTCCACTGTTGGAAAACGGCATGGCTTTAGCCACGCCGTTCAGGATTTCTTTTCTACCTTCCGCTTGACACCGTCGGGGCCGATGATGTAGGTGTTTTCCAGCTGACCCACCAGATTGGCCTTAACGGAATCGATGTAGATTCGCCGCAGCTTGTCCCGCTCTGCCAGTTCCTCGGGGGTTAAGTCATCCGCTTTTGCTTTCTTTGCCAAAACGTTGATTCTGGCGATCACTTCGTCCATCTTCATATATTGTAAAACCTCACACATACCGGTGGATGACCACCGAAATTCTGTCCTTTTTTGTCCGGCCGTTGATGGCCGCAAGCTTGATTTTTCCCAGCCCCCGGACGGAGATTTTCGCGCCCTCCGGGACGGACTTGTCCGGTTTTTCACAGGGAAGACCGTCAATAGCGGCTTTTCCGGCGCTCACATATTGGGCGGCGAGACTCCGCCCGATGCGAAAGCCGGAGGATATGACGCTGTCCAGCCGTAACGACGCCAGCGTGTCCCGGATCTCCTTGATTTCCGGCTCCGGGATGTGGACGCCCGAAAGGGGAATCTGGCTCAAATGCAGCTTCGTCCGTCCGGCGGAGGTGAAATTCTGCATAAGATAGGGGGCAATTTCTGCCGTGACGAAAAAGTCACAGCTGCCCTTATCCACGCAGATATCGCCCACCGTCTCCCGGCCGACGCCCGCGCCCATCAGCGCCCCCAGAAAGTCCCGGTGGCTTGGGCTGTCCCCCTGAAAGAACGCGGCGCGCAGACACACGCAGGGGCTGCCTTCGCCGTAGAGACTGGCTTCGTCCAGATAGTCCGGCAGAAAAATCAGCATTTTTCGTTCCGCGTCCTCGTAGCCGCCGAAGGCGTACAACCCCTCCGGTTCGCCGAACAGGAATTTTGCCATTTCCAGCTCCCGGGGGGAGAGAAAGCAGGTGGCGGCGGGGATATTCTTCCGCATTCCCGCGTTCATTTTGTCCCAGAGCTTCGCCAGAAGCAGCCGATCCTCGGCGGACTGGGCGATTTTTTCAATGTTGCTTCGTTCCATGCGATCACCAATGGTACTATACCACAACTTTTGCCGGGTGGGAAGAATTTTTTCTTGTATGATGGCGGCGGGTAGAGTATAATAGGGAAAAAGGAGCGCTTTTCGGCGGAAAGGAATCAGACATGGTGACAGGAATCATCGGCGCGGGGGCGTCGGGAATGGCGGCGGCGCTGGCTGCGGCGGAAAACGAAAGCGGGCAGGTCGTCCTCATGGAGCGGCAGGCGAGAGTGGGGCGCAAGCTTCAGTCCACCGGCAACGGGCGCTGCAATTTATCCAATCTCCACGGGACATCCGGCGGCTACCACGGGGAAAATCCGGGGTTTGCCGACTATGCGCTGAGGCAGTTTCCACCCACGGCGGCGCTGGAATGGTTCCGGAGTCTGGGGCTTCTTACCGTGGCGGAGGATTCCGGGCGGGTGTACCCCTATTCCGATCAGGCAAATTCCGTGGTGGATGTGCTGCGGTTCGCGCTGGAAAAGCCGAATATCACGGTAAAGCTGGGATTTGAAGCGGAAAAAGTGAAGAAAACGGCTTCCGGCTTCCGCATTGTCTCCGGGGACGAGACGGTGGAATGCGACAGGCTCATTGTCGCCTGCGGCGGCCTTGCGGGGACGAAGCTGGGGGGCAGCATGTCCGGCTATCAAATTCTGCGGAGCTTTGGCCACAGCTGCACCCGGCTTCGTCCGGCGCTGGTGCAGCTGAAAAGCAGCTGGAACGCGGTTACGAGCCTGAAAGGCGTCCG
>ENA-UOJE01001826-UOJE01001826.1-human-gut-metagenome-genome-assembly--contig:-C23-NODE-1826-length-17737-cov-8.069336_pt1 | contig 17737 bp, 19 predicted proteins | sample MGYA00242341_ERZ723888 | MGnify/ENA metagenome assembly ERZ723888 | reverse complement strand
ATGTATTTCCCATTTTCGGAACTGCGGAAGTGGAGCAAAAAGACGGCTGAGACTCGCAGACGCAATTGTGCGGTACTGCTCTTGTATAATACAGCCGAAACGCGCTTGACGCAATCGCTATACCGCCGTATAATATAACAAAACAGACAAGGAGCGCTTTTATGGGACTTCAAAATTGCGGACTGAACATTGACGCGGCCAGACGGGAACTGAATCCTCACGGGACGTCGGAATTTCCCTGCGCCGGGTATTTGTGCCGTCTCAGCGACCTTCCCACGGACGCTATCATCTGGCACCGGCACGAGGAGCTGGAGATCATTTACATTCAGGAAGGCACAATGAAGCTGCTGGTTCCCGGCGAGGAATACCATCTGGCGAAGGGGGAGATTGCCCTCATCAACAGCGACATCCTCCATTACGCCATCGGCGACCCATTCTGCGAGCTGCACTCCGCCGTGTTTTCCCATGTTCTGGTTTCCGGCGGAAACACGACCGCCTTTTACAAAAAATATGTCTACCCGCTGCTGGCGTTTCCCGGCTTCACGGTCTGGCGCACGGGGAGACAGAATTTGGCCGAAGACTTTCAGGCTGCTTTTTCCGCGCTGGAAACGGATGCCTTCGCCTGCGAGTTTACGGTCAGGGAGCGTCTTTCCAGAATTTTGCTGAGCTGCTTTCAGGCGTTCGCGCCCCAGCTTCCCACCCAAAGGTCAGAAAAAAATACGGACACCGTCCGCATTGAAAAAATGTTGGAACATATCCATACCCACTATTTTGAGCCCCTCCAGCTCAGCGACATTGCGCAGGCGGCCGACTTAAGCGAACGGGAGTGCCTGCGGTGCTTCAACCGTACCATCGGCGATACGCCGGTGCAGTATCTATTGAAGCACCGGCTGCTGCACAGCGCCGCAATGCTGCATTCCATGCCATCGGCAAGCATTGCGGAAATTTCGGCAAAATGCGGCTTCGACCACCCCAGCTATTACACCAAACAGTTCCGCCGCTTTTACCAATGCACGCCCAGAGACTACCGGAGTCAGCGCGTCTAGAAGGGGAGCGCGTCACCCGTTTTCCGGAAGCTTGTCCCCGATATACTGAAATCTTGGCCCATGATAGCCGTCCCGGTCTACGGTCTCGTTCCACATGGCGGCGGGACGCACCCAAAGGCCATACTCGCCGTACAGTGCGCGGTAGACCACCATCGGTTCCCGCGTCTCCGAATGGGTCGCGGTTCCGAGAACCTCGTAAAGATTGCCCTTGAAATGCCGGTAAAAGCCGGTTTTGATATCCATAACAGTACCTTCCTGAAGAAGCGCGCCGGAGAAATTCTCCGGCGCGCAATGTCGTATTAACCTGCCTTGGGAACGTTGTTGCCTCTTGCGGTCATGTCCACGACCATGTTGGGATCGAATAGCCCCTTGTCGGTGAACCGCTCCTTGTACCAGACCATGGTCTCACCCGTGACCATCAGACGCTTCTGACGGACGTAGGTGTTGTTCACCTCGGTGCTGGGATCTTTACTGTTGGAAATGAAGTAGCGGAAACCGGTCTGATACATGACGTTGAAGGATGTGCCGGTGTAGTCGGAAAGGTCACTGGCCTGGGCGAAGACGAAGGTGTCCAGATCGCCGATAATGGGCTTGATCTGCTGCGTCCAGCTCTGCAGGTCGGCGGTAATGCCTGCGGAGTTCATATCCCGGTACTTGCCGTTTTCGTAGGTGTAGCAGGCCAGACGGTAGCCCTTGGCCTTCAGCGCTTCCACGATGGCAATAGCGCCGGCCTTTTCCTGCTCATAGAAGTCGTTGCCCTTGGTGCTGACGTAGGAAGTGTTGCAGCGGTAGCCGAAGATGCCCTGACTGCCGGTCACGGCCAGAATGGCGCGGGCACCGCGATAGGAGAAGTCAGGATGGGCTTTGATGAAGTCCTCCAGAATGGGGACAAAATCGTAATTGCCGGTCAGGGTGTTATTGGAGCTGTCGATATACTGAGCCTTGATATCGCCGTTTTCATCCAGAACCAGCTTGTTGGCAAAGCCCGCGCCGCCGGCATCGGCCACGCCGTCTTTGTTGCTGTCAACCATGTACTCGAAGTAGTTGACCATGGTCTCGGTGAGCATAAGAGGCTTCTTCCCCTGAGGGAGGAAAATGGACTTGGCCTCGAACTGATCGGTGCCGGAAACGGTCTGCCCGACGCTGACGAAGTCGTCAAAATCCACCAGTACGTAGTTGTTGGCGTAGAGCTGCTCCAGAATCTTGGAGAACTCGTCGATGGTGACAAAGTTCTGATTGTACTTTCCGCCAAGCTCCTTGTCGTTGAAGGCGCGGGCGGGGTCGGCGATCAGCACGTGGAAGCTGAGGTTGGGAATCTGGGAATAATCCTTGTACTCAACCAGAGAATTCATCGCGTTGACATACTCCGCGCGCTTTGTGCTCATATCGGGGTAGTTTGCAATATCCGGGAAGGAATCCAGCTTCTCAATGGCACCCTCATAATCATAGTTGGCGGCCAGCTCGGCGGCCTCGTCCATAATCCGCTGATATTCTTCCTCCGCCGCTTGGGCATTGCTGATAGAAGCCTGAATCTCATTCTGCTTGATGGCGTCGTTGACCCGTTTCTTCTCAATGGCGTTGGTGATCGCGCCGATGACGAAGGAGAGGATCAGGATCAGACACACGCAGGCGATCAGCGGGGGCAGGTAGACCTCCTTGAAGATCTGTGCCTTGGTCTTCCTGCGCCGACGCCGGGGATTGGCGGGGTCTACAGGTGCTTCCAGCGCTTCCTTATTCGTCAGGGGAGCAAAGTAAAGGTCATACAGCTTGGTGAAGACGTTGGGCTTCGCTTCCTTCGGCTCCTTTGGCTTGCGCTCACGGGGCGGTTTGGACGCCTTTTCAGGCTTTTCCTTCCGGCGGCGGGCAGGCTTGTCCTCGACTTCCTCATCCGGGTAGTCGTCTTCATCCTCCGGCTCGTCATGGAAATCGGTGTCATCCTCGGGCGCGGACTGGAAGTCGGAATCATCCTCCGGTGCGGCCTGCGTCTGATCGTCCTCGTCGTCCAGAAATTCCGTCCCATCAAAGTCCGAGTCGTCCTCCTGTTTGTTTGTGCCGAAATCGTCATGCTCCTGAGAATTGCGGCGAACGGCCTTGGGGGACAGAATATCGTCCAGATCAAGCTCGTCAACGGTCTCATCGGAATCCTCGTCCAGACCCAGACCGCTGAGATCCAGCTCGTCGTCGTATCCGTCGGCGACGGTTTCATCCAGCTTGTCACCGCCGGAAGGCACGTCGTCAAACTCGGAAAGATCTATATCTGCGCCGTCTTCGCCGTCCAAAAATGCCTTGGGGTCGAAGTCGTCATCATCGAAATGGAAATCCATGTCGAAATCGTCCTTAGCCATAGTTCATCCCTGCCTTTATGGTATAGTCAATAGTATTCTACCATCGACAAAGAAAAAAAGCAAGGGAAATCGGAAGAAAAGGTAAAAAAAGAGAAACAGGTCGAAACCGCGGGGTTCCGGGCGATAAAGCAAACGCGCGGACTTCCCATAGTTTCGGGGAAAGTCCGCGCATGGAAAAAACGATAAAATTATACGTAGCGGATGGAAATTTCGCCGAAGCTGGCATCGCAGTTGACGTGGATGACCTCTGCCGCATCGTCATCCGGCGCGCCGGAAACCGATACGCTTGCAAACGCGGCGCTCTTGGTCGGCTCCACCCGGAAGCGGCTGGGGACGATCAGCACCAGCTCGCCGAAAGCGCAGTTCAGATCGACGGTGCAGTTTTCGCCGAGATGCTCACATTTCTGAAGATCAACGGACAAACTGCCGAAGCTCACGTCCGCACTGCCGCCGCCCAGCGTGGGCAGGAGGATGGTGTAGTGGTTCTCGCCGAAGGCTGTGTCGCAGTCAAAGAAATTGCCGGTGCAGGTGCAGTGCTCTTTTTTGCGGCCGCCGTTTCTGGTGGGGTGGAAGGAAAAGCAGCCGCTGTTGTGCGTGCCGTTTTTCGACTTGCGAAGAGTGTCCACCAGCAGACTGCCGCCGAACAGCAGCAGAAGAACCGGCAGAAGAAACTCCCGCCCCAGTCGGAAGGGGGCAAAGTTCAGATTGCTCATCAGAAAATACAGTCCGAACAGGGAGCAGCCCAGCCGGAAGAAGGAAAATCGGGGAAACAGCCCGAAAATGCCGAACACCAGAAGCGCCGACGGCCAGACTACGTCCCAGAGCTTCGCGTGGAAGTTCAGAAGATAGGATGTCAGCATGATGCCGCCCACCAGTAAAATCCAGATGGCAAGGCCGATGCCGCCTTTCTTTTCGTCGTCCACGGACAGCTCCCATGTCATTTCCGGATGGCTATGTACGCCGTTTTCCTCCCCGTCCGTGGGGACGATCTCGGCAGGATGAACCTCTTTCCGTTCGACCCCCAGCAGCTCGTCGGTGGAGATGCCGAAAATCTCCGCCAGCTTCGGCAGTGCGCCGATGTCCGGGCAGGACTGGTCATTTTCCCATTTGCTCACGGCCTGCGCGGTGACGCCCATCAGCTCCGCAAGGGCGTCCTGAGTCAGTCCCAGACGCTTGCGGTGGAAGACGATCCGCTTTCCCAATGTTTCTTCCATATTCTATTGATCTCCTTTTCCTTAATGAAGTACATGGCAGGGCGTTTTGCCTTGCCGGAAGGGTATCCGTCGTTGCAACTGCCTATATCATGCCATAACCGGGACGAAAAAGCTATAAAATGTTCGTTAATATGGGAAGAATTTTTTCCCAACCGGCGGTTGAAATGGACTCAACCACTGGTTGCGGGCGGTTTTGCTTGCAATAACGGCTGGAATGTGGTATCCTTTTCCGTAGAAAACGGAGGGAATGACATGGAAAAAATAACCAGCTTTACCATTGACCACATCAAATTGCAGCCGGGGCTGTACGTCTCCCGGAAGGATAAGGTGGGGGCGGAGACGGTGACGACCTTTGACCTGCGCCTGACGAAGCCCAACGACGAGCCGGTGATGAACACCGCCGAAGTGCATACCATTGAGCATCTTGCGGCAACCTACCTGAGAAACGAGCCGACATGGAAAGACAAGGTGCTTTACTTCGGCCCCATGGGCTGCCGGACGGGTTTTTACCTCCTGCTGACCGGGGACTATACGTCCAAAGACGTTGTTCCGCTGGTGCTGGACTGCTTCCGCTTCATCCGGGACTACCGGGGAGAGGTGCCGGGGGCAAGCCCGAAGGATTGCGGCAACTATCTGGATATGAACCTGTCCATGGCAAATTATTGGGGCAGAAAATACGCCGCGCTGCTGGAGAACATTGACGACAACCGGCTGGTTTACCCGGAATAAGGAGAAAACAATGACGAAATTAGGAATTATTGGCGCGATGGATGTGGAGGTTGAAACACTGCTTTCCGAAATGGAGCAGGTGGCCTCCACAAAGAAAGCGGGCAGCACCTTCCACGAGGGCGTGCTGATGGGGCTTCCCGTGGTACTGGTGCACTGCGGCGTGGGCAAAGTCAACGCGGCGCTGTGCGTGCAGATCCTCTGCGACTGCTTTGGCGTGACCCATCTGGTGAACACCGGCATTGCGGGGTCTCTTTGCGCGGAGCTGGATATTGGCGATCTGGTGGTGAGCCGGGACGCCATGTATCACGACTTTGACTGTACCCATTTCGGCTATCCCTTCGGCAAGGTTCCGGGGATGGATGTTATCGCGTTTCCCGCCGATGACACGATGCTCGGCTACGCATTCGCGGCGGCGGAGGCGGTGAATCCAGGTCACACCCGGGTGGGCAGAGTTGCCAGCGGCGACCAGTTCGTGGCCGACCCGGCGGTGAAGGAAAAAATCGTCGCAAACACCCGGGGACTGTGTACGGAAATGGAGGGCGCGGCCATCGCCCAGACGGCCTACCGCAACAGCGTTCCCTTCGTCATCCTCCGCGCCATCTCCGACAAAGCGGACGACAGCGCGGAAATGGACTATCCCACATTTGAAAAAATCGCCGCCCACCGCTGCGCCGAGGTCACCTGCAGGCTGGCAAAACACCTGCATGAAGCGGAAATGATGAATTGATTGCATTCTCCGGGGAAAGCTACCTCCGGAGGGATTCAACATGACGGAAAAACAATACGGCGCTCTGGTGGCGCGGATGGCGCCCAAATCGCCCATGTGGCGCGACTGCCTGAACGCTTTCTGGATTGGCGGGCTGATCTGTGTGGTCGGGCAGATATTCACGAACTGCTACGGCGCCTGGGGACTGGAAAAACAGGATGCCGGAACGGCCGCGTCCATGACGCTGGTGGCGCTGTCCGCGCTGCTGACGGGTCTGAGCGTGTACGACGACATCGCCAAGCATGCGGGAGCCGGTACGCTGGTGCCCATCACGGGATTTGCCAACGCCATCGCCGCCCCGGCCGTGGAATTCAAGACCGAGGGCTTCGTACTGGGCGTGGGCGCAAAAATGTTCACCATCGCGGGGCCGGTGATCGTGTACGGTCTGGCTGCAAGCGTGGTGTATGGGTTTATTTACTGGCTGTATACGATTCTATAAGAAGAGGCGCTGTCATCCGAAGTAAGGTGACAGCGTTTTTCATTCCCGCGCAAAAAAGCGTTTTTGAAAAATTCGCCGTATTATGGGTATGACCGGTCAAGAAAAAAGTGAGGTGACGCCCGTGAAGGATAAAGCCGTGATCGAAGCAATCGCCCGCCGGGACGAGCAGGCGGTGAGCGCGGTCATCGATAAATACTCCCGTCTGCTCTGGCCGATTGCCAGCGCGGTGCTGGAGAAGGTCGGGTGCGCTCAGGATGTGGAGGAATGTGTCGCGGACACGTTCATCTACCTCTGGGAGCACCCGGAAAAATTTGACCCAGAGAAGGGAAGCCTGAAAAGCTGGCTGTGCATCGTGGTGAGAAGCCGCGCCATTGACCGCTTTCGGGAGATCACCCGCCGGGGCGTGCTTCCGCTGGAGGAGGCCGTACTGGCGCAGACCCTTGGTCTACAGGAGGAAGCCATGCGCAAGGAGACCCGGCGGGAGCTGCTGGAAACGGTGAATTCTCTGGACGAGCCGGGGCGGGAAATTCTGGTGCGGCGATATTATTACGACCAGAAGCCGCGGCAGATCGCATTGGCATTGGGAATGACGGTGAAGCAGGTGGACAACTCCCTGTACCGCAGCAAGCGTCTGCTCAGGGAAAAGCTGTCGCAAGCCTGGGGAGGTGCGGAATGAGTCGATTTACCAAGAATAATTTACGTAATATCCGGCAGACATTTGAAGAAAAAACCGGTGTGAATCTGAATGTAGAAAGCCGGGTATCTCCGAAGAAAACAAAATATCTGCTGTTGGCGGCGGCGCTCTGCGCGCTTCTGCTGGCGTCCTGCGCCCGGACGCTGTTTTCGGGGCTTAACGGGGACGATCTGTCCCTGAAAGGAACCTATCTTGGGGACGGGATCGTCTCCATAGAGGTGGTGAACCGGTCGGATAAGTCGCTGGAATTCCAGAAGCAGGTGAAGCTCATGGGCTGGCGGAACGGGGAAGTGGAGCCTTTGCCCGGAGGAACGGTGCGCGTCGAGAATACCCGCTTCCCGGCGCATTCCGGCGGCACCATGCTGGTGGATTTGTCGGAAGCCTACGACATCAAGGCACTGGAAAACGGCACATGGGGGACGCTGGAGGAGAGCGGTTACTATCTGGTCCTGACAAATCATGATTTCCTGTTCGGCCACGACTGGATGTGTTTCTTCCACTTTTCTGAGCCTGCGGAGGAAATAACGCCAACAGAGCCGGAAACGCCTCCTGAACCTGCACCGGCACAGAATCTGGACGGCATTACCGACGATCTGAAATCCTACTTTGAGGACACCTATCTGGACGAACCGCCGACAATGACACAGGCGCATTTTGCATATCAGCAGAAGGTGCAGGAGCTTCTGGCGCAAACGAATGGGACGCTCGTTCACCCGGTCGATCCCCATGTTTTCGTCCAGACGCCCCGGGAACAGGTGTTCGACGAGACGCTACCCATGGACATTCAGTATCAGGTTGTGATACAGCAATACCATTCCCTTGACGCATTCAACCGGATGGTGGGCGCGGCGTTTTCCGGAACGGGCAGCGACCAGTCCCTGCAAATCATGGCGGCGCTCCCGGAATATCAGGGGCAGACGGACGGCGGGCAGTGCATCCCGGTGGTTTACCTGTTCGTGTACGAACGTGCTGCGCTGACGGCGGAGAACCCGTATGCGTTCATCTATGGAAACATCATCCCGTTTTCCCGGATGGAGCAGGACAAGGTGTACGAGGACGACCGGTACGTGATCTACGACATGACCGACCTGTTCTACACCGATCTGGATGCGTATCTGGACGATTTTGTGAGCGTTATGAAGGGCAAGGTCAGTCTGTACTTTGACGAGCAGATTCGCCGCCGGGTGCATAATGTGTACGATTATTTCCGGGACGCGCAGACGCTTTCCGGGCTGATCGAGAATCATCAGGCGGAGATGGAGACCATGGGGCATAACGGATAACAAATGATCCCGGCGCGAAAAGCGCCGGGATATTCTCACTTTTTCAGGACTTCCTTCACGGTCAGAATGTTTTCCTCCACGGTGAAGCGGATATCGTACCCGGCGAAAGACAGTCCGTAGACGCGCTCCGGGCTTCGCTGATAGGAGGGCCGGGGGTCGTGGGACAGAACGCCGATGGCGGCGTCCCGCTTGTCCTCCGGGAGCAAGGACAGAAGCGCGGGCGGGAAGCTGACGTTCAGCAGGAAATCCCCGGCGGTGTCTGTGAAGCCGCCGGTGGCGTCCGGGTGGCAGTCGCCGTAGGGAATGTAGGGCTTGATATCAAAAATCGGGGTGCCATCCATCAAGTCCGCACCGCCCACATGCAGAACCGTGCCGAATTCCCGGGTCTGCTCCACACCCAGAAGGCGGACGCTGGACAACCCCAGATTGTTGGGGCGGAAAGGGGAACGGGTGGCGAAGACGCCCATCCGGGTGTTTCCGCCCAGCCGGGGCGGGCGCACGGTGGGCGACCAGCCCTGCCGGACGGCCTCGGAAAACTGCCAGATGATCCACAGGTGGGAAAAATCCTCAATGCCCCGCAGGGCGTCGGAAGTGCGGAATTCCGGCTCGAAGACGATGGTGGAGCGGAGGGCGTCCACCAGCCCGCTCTGCCGGGGGATGCCGAATTTGGTGGCAAAGTCGCTGTGCATCCGGGCAATGATGCGAATATTGACCGTATCCATTACGCTCTGACCTTTCTTAAACAGAAGGTGACCGCGAAAATTGCGGCAAGCCCCAGACTGATGGCCGCGCCTGCGGAGCAGCCGGAATAGTAGGAAACCGTCAGCCCGACGACCCCGGCAAGAAACGCGAACAGCACGGAAAAACCGTGGTACTGTTTCAGATTCCGGGCGACGTTCCGGGCGGAAGCGCCGGGCAGCACCAGCAGGGAATTGAGAATCAGCAGACCAACGCTGGAAATGGACAGCGTCACCACAACGGCGATGGCAGCGGTGAACAGCGTCTGGGAAAGTCCCACGGGAATGCCCCGGGAAGACGCCAGCTGGGGGTGAATGGCGGGGAGGGTCAGGCGGTGGCTGTAGAAAATCCAGAAAACGATCACCGCCAGCAGCACCAGCGCCAGCATTCCGATCTCCCCCGGCGTGACGGAGAGAATGTCGCCGATGAGATATTTATTGTACCGGGTGAAGCTGCCGCCGCCCACGGTGGCAACGAAAATGCCCAGCGCAACGGCGGAGCTGGAAAACACGCCGATCAGGGTATCCGCCGCCTGATTGGAGCGGCTTCTGACAAAGGAAAACAGCAGGGCAAACACCACGCTGAAGCCAACCGCCGCCCAGATGGGGGCGGCCACGCCGCAGATAATGCCGATGGCGATGCCCGTAAAGGCGGAGTGTCCCAGAGCGTCGGAGAAAAAGCTCATGCGCCCGGTGACGATCATGGTGGAGAGAATGCCGAACAGCGGCGCCATGAGCAGCAGCGCCAGCAGGGCGTTTTTCATAAAGTCCCAGTGGAGCATTTCAAAGGGAAGTGCGTCCCAAATCGCGTACCAGATACTCATGCGCGGCCTCCTCTCATGTGGAAGGTGCGGTGGAATTCCTCGGAATCCAGCACGGTTTGCGGGTCGCCCTGAATCAGAACGCCGTGGTCGATGAGCACCACCTGATCGGCGTACCGGGGCAGCAGGGAAAAATCATGGGTGGTCATCAGGATGGACAGGTCGTAGTTTTTGCGGATCTCGTCCAGCATGTCCATCAACGTCTCCATGCCCTCCACGTCCACGCCGGAAAGCGGCTCGTCCAGAATGAGAATGTTGGGAATGGGTTCCAGCGCCAGCGCCAGCAGCACCCGCTGCAATTCGCCGCCGGAGAGGGTTCCTACCCGCTTGTTGACCAGTTCCTCTCCGTGTACCCGGGAAAGGCACTCTGCCACCGTGTCCTTCATGGCCTTGCTGAGGCCGAGAAAAGCGGGGCGGCGGCTCATGCAGCAGGCGAACAGGTCGGACACGCTGACCGGGTCGCTGGGGTCAAAAGCGGGACTTTGGGGAACGTAGCCGATGCGGGGCTTTTTGCTTCGCTGTCCCGGCTCGGAAAAGGCGATGACGCCCTCGTACTCCCGTTGTCCCAGAATGGCTTTCAGGAAGGTGGATTTGCCCGCGCCGTTGGGGCCGATGATGGCGGCCATTTCGCCGCAGTGGACGTGAAGATTCACGTCCTTCAGAATGCAGTCGGTTCCGATTTTCACGGACATATTCTCTACCCGAAGGCAGCAGGAATGGCCGCAGGAACCGCCGTGATGTGATAGATTCATCCCAATGCCTCCTTGATGGTGTCAATGTTGCGGTACATGGCGTCAAAGTAGCTGTCACCAGCCATGGCCATGTCCAGCGAATAAACAGTCACGCCGGTTTCCCGGGAAATGACCCCGGCGGCGGAGGTGCTGCCGTTGCGCTCGGTAAAAATCGCGGGCAGATCATTTTCACGGACAACGCCGATCAGGTGTTTCAGCTCCTGAGCGGAGGCTTCACTGCCGGATTCTTCCTCCACCGCTTCCAGAATGGTCAGATCAAACGCCTGAGCAAAGTAGGAAAAGCCGTCATGAAACGTCACCAGTTCCCGACATTTAAGGCCGGACAGGCTGGATTCTCCATAGCTTTGCAGTGCGTCCAAATCTTCCAGCAGGCTGTCCAGATTGGCGGAAAATGTGTCCGCATATTCGGGATACCTCTGGGAGAGCCCCGCGCAGATGTTTCCTGCCATCACCTTGGCGTTTTCCGGGGAAAGCCAGATGTGGGGGTCGTCCTCGTGGTGGTGATCTTCATGACCGTGGTCGTGTCCTTCCTCCGCGTGCAGGAGGGCGGTACCGTCGGAAGAATCGATGATATCCGAATCGTCCAGAATACCGTCCAGAAAATCCTCCAGCCCTGCGCCGGAGATCACGACGACCTCGGCGGCCTCCGCCGCCTTTACCTGACGGACGTTCAGGGAGTAGTCGTGCAGGCAGGAGACGCTTTCCGTCACCAGTCGGGTGACGGTGAGGGGCGTACCCTCGCAGAGCCGGGAGGTAAATTCATACACGGGCAGGGTCGTAGCGGCAATTTGTGCCGGCTGTGCCTGAGATCGGCAGCCGCTGAGCAGCATCAGCAGTGCCAGCAGAACCGGAAGTAAACATTTTTTTTGCATTAACGTTCATCCTTCAACGCTTATATCTGCTTCCATCATATCATCTTTGTCAAGAAAAAAGGAGCCTGCTTTCACAGGCTCCCCATCGGTATGTATCACGTTAATGCTTCTCCATCCAGTCTTTTACCTTGGTCTTTGCCATGCGGACAATATCCTCGGCAGGGTAGATGGAAGTCTCTCCGCCGCCTACGTGCAGGAAGTACAGGCCCTCGGGCGTCTGGTACAGGTCTTCCTCGTAACCGGCGGGATCGCCCAGCTGGCTGAAGGAATAAGCCTTGATCAGCGTTGCGGTCTCAGTGTCGTATGTTTTCTTGCAGATGACCTTCTTCATGGAACGAACCTCCTTTACTGTTGAATTCCATACAACTGGTATTATACAGTTTTTTGTCCAGAAATCAAGGGCTTATTCCAATATGTTACAATTTTTGCAAAAAGATTGGAAGGTATACTGTTTTTTTAATACAGTGAAAGCGTATTTCTATATGCAGATTGCACAATAGAATTTCCTGATTCTGGAAATGCTTCCCGCTTGCTCATAGACTGCTTCGGTGGTATAATGGGGTAAAAAAAGGGAGGCGGAGAAATGAAGGACTTTCCATGTTTTGCCACAGACGACGGCGTGGCCAGCCTGATCTTAAAGGAAATTCCCTATCGGCAGGAAGCCTATATCCGCTTTCAGGACGTACAGCCGGGGCGGTTCGCGCCCTTTTTGCAGGAGTGCGTTTCCTTTTGCCGCATGGCCGGGGCAGAGAAGATATATGCTCAGGGCCACGAGGAATTGTCGCAGTATCCGCTGCACGCCGCCGTTTACGAAATGCGGGGAAAAGCGTGGGTGGATACGAAGCTGCTGGAAAACATCTTTCCGGTGACGGAAGCCACGGCGGAAACATGGCGAAAGCTCTGCAACGAGCGGATGCGCGGCGTTGACTGCGCCGCGACCCAGACCGCCGGGGATGAAAAGGAAATTCTGGAATCCGGCGGCGCGTATTTTGTCCACAGCGCCGGGGAACTTCTTGGTATTGGCTGGATGAAGGACACCGAACTTCTGGCGGTATGTTCCGTGAAACCCGGGGCGGGGGAACGGGTGATGCACACGCTTATGTCGCTGGTGGAAGGCGCAGGAATGACACTGGAAGTCGCGTCCACCAATGCAAAAGCCATCCGCCTGTATGAAAAGCTGGGCTTTCTGCGCACGTCGGAGAAAGTGCGCTGGTACCGGGTCGGGTAGAAATCATGCGGCATCCTGTTTGACACCGGGGATAAAATATGCTATCGTATATTGGGGTCTATCTGAAAACCGTCAACACGCCCAAACAGCGGGTCTTTTCCGCCTGCTGTGCACCATTTTTCCTTGCAATACACAAAGTATTCCTGCGAAAAAATGGCTTCATCAGGCGAAAAATCCCTTGCTGTTGGTCATGTTTCCGGTTTTCAGATAGACCCCAGAAAAATATAGCAGTATTTGTCGGTTGAGAAACCGGCTTCATCGGAGGAAAAGAATGCGGTTTGGGCGAGGATTTATCATATTGCTGTCGCTGCTGCTTGCGGGGCTGATCCTGCTTGCTTGGCACGAAGAACCGAAACAGGGGACGACCCTTTCTCTGGAAATTTCCTCCGGCAGCTCGAAGGAGAAGATCACCTGCTGGCAGTCGGATTCCGGGGAAAGCTACTTTTTCCTGCCGTCCTACGGGGAGCTGAACGAGGCCAGATTCCGGGTCGGCGGAAAGGGAACGCTGGCGCTGGACGGCACGGTGCTGACCGACGGCATGTCCTGCGGCGGTTTGGTTCCGGACAAGCCCTACAATCTGACGAACGGGGCTGGGGACAGCATGGGAAGCGTTACCTTTGTCCGGTCGGGGAATGTGGCGGCCATCTATCTGGACGTGGCTTCCGGCAGCATGGACTATATTCATGAAGATCTTGACCACAGTGAGTCCGGCCGCATCCGGGTCTACAAGGCCGACGGAAGCCCGGACTATTCCGGGCGGGTCAAATCCATAGGCGGGCGAGGACAGTCCACATGGGCGGCGGCCAAAAAGCCATACAGCATGACCCTTTCTGACAGAGCCGACCTTCTGGGCATGGGCAAGGCAAAAAAGTGGATCTTGCTGGCGAATGCCTACGATTCCAGCCACCTGCGCAACAAAATTGTTCTGGACGCTTCCGCCGCAGTTGGGCCGCCCTACACGCCGGAATGCCGGTGGGTGGATTTGTACCTGAACGGCGAATACGCGGGGCTGTACCTGCTGACCGAGCGGAACGAGGTAGATCCCGAGCGGGTCGATATTGCGGGAAACGGCAGCTTTCTGGTGTCCAAGGACTGGGAGACCCGCTTTATTTCCCGGAAGCGAACCTATTTTACCACGGATTCCCACGCGGCGCTTCGCATTCTTTATTCGGACATTTCTACAGAGGAACTGAAAAGCACATGGCAGTCGGCGGAAAACGCCATTCTTGCCGAGGACGGCATTGACCCGGTCACGGGAAAGAGCTGGCAGGAATTGATTGACATGGACTCGTGGGTCAGAAGATTTCTGATCGAGGAGGTTTTTGCGAACGTTGATGCCGGGATACGCAGTCAGGCATTTTTCCGGGACGGTGCGGACGGAAAGATCTGCGCCGGGCCTGTGTGGGACTACGATCTTGCGCTGGGGAACAGATATGCGTGGCCGAAGCCCAGCGCGAATATAGCCTTTGCCAGTATCGAGGGCATCTGGGGCTCCGAGTGGTACGCAAAACTTTACTTGAAAGAGGTATTTTACAGCCGCCTGACGTCAGTTTATGAAACGGAATTCCGCCCGCTGCTGGACTACATAGTGGGTGAGCAGATCGACCGGTACGCGGAGGAAATTTCCGCCGCTGCCGCTATGAACCGTCTTCGCTGGGGAACGGGAGACGCCGCGTTGGAAGCAAAGTGGATGAAGCGTTACCTGTCGGAGCGTATAGAATTTCTGGACAGCCTGTGGCTGAAAAACGAGCATTACTGCAAAGTCACCGTTTTCCTGGAAGACGGCGTCAGGCTGCGCTACTATGTCTGCCCCGGAGAGGTCATGCCAGAGCTTCGGGATTACATCAGTACGCCGTTTGTCACCTACGATGGCTGGTATAATAAAAAGACAGAGGAACCGTTTGATTTGTCCCAGCCCATATGGGAGGACACGGACATCTATCTGAAGTATACCCAGAACCAGCAAGCCGCGGAGGAGGAATACGCCACGGAGGAAGCTTCCATTCTCCGCTACGCACCGCTGGCGGCATTTATGGTGCTGGGGGTGCTGACCGTTGCGGTGGACATCTACCGCAGCCGAAAGGAGGGCAGACATGGGAGAACCAAAACCGGTCAACTTTCGTCATGAGCTGAAATACCTCATCAGCAGCGCGGAGGTGACCATGCTCAGAACCCGGCTGTCGGGGCTGATCTCTCTGGACGCCCACGCGAAGAACGGGCATTACACCATCCGCAGCCTGTATTTTGACGACTATGACGATCGCTGTCTTCTGGAAAATGAAAACGGCACCGATCCCAGAGAGAAATTCCGCATCCGCATTTATAACGGCAGCGCCGAGCGCATCAGTCTGGAATGCAAGCGTAAGGAGCGGGGGATGACCCATAAGACATCCTGCCCGCTGACCCGGGAGCAGACGGAGCTTCTGATGGCGGGAAAGATAGTACCCAATGTGGCCGATCGGCCGCCCCTTCTCCAAAAGCTCACGGCGCAGTTGATGACCCGCCGCCTGCACCCCGTGGTCATCGTGGAATACGAACGCATTCCCTTCGTTTACAAGAACGGCAACGTCCGCATTACACTGGATACCAACTTAGTTTCCTCCAGCGATGTCAGCCAGTTCCTGCGTGAGCGGATACCCCACCGGCCGGTCATGCCGCTGGGACAGCAGCTTCTGGAAGTCAAATATGACGCCTACCTGCCGGACTTCCTGTACCAGAGTCTTCAACTGTCCGACTTAAGACAGACGGCATATTCCAAATACGCACTGTGCAGAAGATATACAAGATAGGGAGAGAGTTATGAGCTTCAAAGATATTTTCAAGAAATCCTTTCTGGATGGCTTTGCCTCCACGGAGATCACCACGCTGACGGTGGTCACGGCACTGGGCGTGGCGTGCCTGCTGGCGCTGTACATCTTTTTCGTCTATCGGGTCGTGACCCGGAAGACCTTCTATTCCAAGAACTTCAACATTACGCTGGCCGGTGTCACCGTGATCACGGCGTCGCTCATTCTCACCATGCAGTCCAGCGTGGTGCTGTCCCTGGGCATGGTGGGCGCGCTGTCCATCGTTCGCTTCCGTACCGCTATCAAGGAGCCGATGGACTTGATGTTCCTCTTCTGGTCGATCAGCGTGGGCATTATCTGCGGCGCGGGACTTGCCCAGGTGGCGGTCATTCTGTCCGTGGTGATGACCCTTGGTATCCTGATTCTGGACAGGCTGCCCGTGGCGCGCGCACCCATGATCTTTGTGGTCAACGCCGATAACTTCGACGCGGAGGACGCGGTGGTGGAGACCGTGCGAAAATACGCGAAGCATTACCGCATCAAGTCCCGGAATCTGGCGGAGAATTCTCTTGATCTGGTTCTGGAGCTGCGGACGGACGAGGGCGGTAAGCTGGTCCGGGAAGTGATGGGGCTTGCGGGCGTGACTTCCGCGTCTTTGCTTGCTCACGACGGCGAAGTAACATTTTAACAGGTGTACAGGGAAAATACTTGACAGGCAGAAAAGTCTGTGCTATAATACCCGACGGTCAAGGAAATGTACTTGACACGGGAGGTTCTGAATGGACGCGCTGGAAATGTCGCTTCTGTATGACTATTACGGTGGACTGCTGACGGGCAAACAGAGGCAATGCTTTGATCTGCGCTACAATCAGGATCTTTCTCTGGGCGAGATCGCTCAGGTGATGGGCGTGAGCCGTCAGGCCGTAAGCGACAACCTGACGCGGACGGAGGCGCTTCTCCGGAAAATGGAGGATAGCATCGGCTGTGTCGGCCGGGATCTCAAGAACCGGAATGCGCTGCGGACGATTCTGGACGCGGCGGAACGCCTGAAAACGTACCCGGATGAAACCGTTTCAGTTCTGGCAGGGGAGATCATCGAAGCTGTTCAGGACTTTGAGGAGTAAAGTATGGCATTTGAAGGCTTAACCGAAAAGATTTCCGCGACCTTCAAAAAACTGCGCGGCAAGGGACGCCTGAAAGAGGCGGACGTGAAGGAGGCTATGCGGGAGATCCGCATGGCGCTGCTGGAAGCGGACGTCAGCTATAAGGTGGTCAAGGATTTTACCAAATCCGTCACCGAGCGCTGCATCGGCGCCGACGTTCTGGAATCCCTGACTCCTGCCCAGATGATCGTGAAGATCGTCAACGAGGAGCTTTGCAAGCTCATGGGCAGCGATACCAAGCATATCAACATCAATCCCAACGGCCCGACGGTGGTCATGCTGGTGGGCTTGCAGGGTGCCGGTAAGACGACTAACGGCAGCAAGCTGGCCGGACTGATGAAGCGGCAGGGGAAGAACCCGCTGCTGGTCGCCTGCGACATTTACCGTCCCGCCGCCATTCAGCAGTTGAAGGTCTGCGGCGAAAAGCTGGGCATTCCCGTGTTTGAAAAGGGGACGCAGGACCCGGTGCAGACGGCGAAAGAGGCCGTCCTCTACGCCCGTCAGCACGGCCATGACATGGTGTTTCTGGACACCGCCGGCCGTCTGCATGTGGACGAGGCGCTGATGAATGAGCTGAAAAATATCAAGGCCACCGTCAAGCCCGACGAGATCATGCTGGTTGTGGACGCCATGACCGGTCAGGACGCGGTGAACGCCGCTCAGAGCTTCAACGAGTGGCTGGATATTGATTCCGTGATGCTGTCCAAGCTGGACGGCGACGCGAGAGGCGGCGCGGCGCTTTCCGTCCGCGCTATCACCGGAAAGCCTATCAAGTTCGCCGGTATCGGCGAAAAGCTGGAGGACATTGAGCCGTTCCATCCTGACCGGATGGCCAGCCGCATTCTGGGCATGGGCGATGTGC
>ENA-UOJE01001824-UOJE01001824.1-human-gut-metagenome-genome-assembly--contig:-C23-NODE-1824-length-17756-cov-7.420880_pt1 | contig 17756 bp, 17 predicted proteins | sample MGYA00242341_ERZ723888 | MGnify/ENA metagenome assembly ERZ723888 | reverse complement strand
GAGGGCCACCTACTCTACCGCTGAGCTATGCCGGAGCGTTGAGGAGTCCTATCTGCGATAAAGAACCGTTCTGTCATTATTGATACATCTGTGTAAATAAGACTCTCCCTCATCTGTTGTCGCTGGACAACAGATGAGGGAAATAGCTCATATCATTTGAGAAGCTCCGTAGCTTCGCTGATGCGGTATCCGTTCATTACAGAACTGTGGTTCAGTCAAGTTCAGAATCCATTGATCCAAATGTCTCATCTCATCAGTTGAATTGTTTACTGTGATACGGATGTTGTCAATCTGTTCGACAGGTGACATGGAATGGGATGCCCAAAGTCGCTTGATTACAGACAGGAGATCGGCAAGGTCGTATCGTCCATATCCATCGCAGATGAAGAGGAAGAGGATATAGCGTTCTCCGTATGGATCATAATGCCAGCAGTAAGTCGGAATGAATGCTTTCCGGTTCAACGTGATCTTAAGAGAGTTCAGGTATTTGGAGAACTCACCTCCGTCTATCGCATGGAACCGATAGATTCCAACAGATGCGGATTCGTACCTGGCAAGATAACGTTCGATGATGCTGTGAACAATGCTTGATAATGGGTGGGATTCTGTCATGGCATTTCTCCTTGAGATGTGTTAATTGAGCTCAAAAACAGGGTGTCAGAGTTATTCTCTGCATAGGATATTGCACTGTGAGATGTCCATTGCTCCCTTCGTCTGACTTAATGTTTATGATTTACTTTGATTAAGTTAATAGATGTATATTACAAGTTGACATAAGCTAATATAAATTAGCACTATTGTTATTCTAAAACTCATTCAATACGCATGTAAGATCCTTGCTGTTACCTGTAGAACAGTAGAGCTTTTCTCCTGGATCAAGAAGGCTGATTACGGTTAAGCGGCAATAGGTCGAATTCATGAGATTGTGCAACTTGACTTGCATCTGTCAAAACCTTGTGCTATTATAATTGAAGAGGTGTAAAATGACGATTGTAAAGGAGGTCACTATGTCGGAAAAGAAAAGCGAAGATGTTTTGGTTCCTGCAACAACTGAAGACCAAACACCAGTTTCTAAAACTACCAAGAAGAACGCTGATTTGACGGAAAGCCAGAAGAAGGCAGCCCTCACTGAGCTTACAAAGATTGAGAAGCGAATCAAAGAAGGTATCATTAAATATTTTGAAACAGGGATGTTGCTCCAAGAGATCAGAGATAAAAGACTATACGAATTACGTGAACATAAAAACTTTACAACTTATTGTAATAAAGTGTTTCATTTCAGCCGTTCCTACGGCTATCGGTTGATTGCATACTGTAATATTTGGAACTCATTAAGTGATGATGAAAAAGATAAGATTCCAGAACGGGTCATTCGTGCTCTTTCGATGGTAGAAGATCCAAAGGAACGACAGGAGGTTTGGGATAAGATCAAAGCAGTAACAAATGGCGAGCTGCCGACTTACAAGATCGTTGAAAATGAAGTTAAAACATATCGTGAACAGAAGCAACTTGTTGATGCAAAGTTTGATCCGGGAGCTTCCCCTGATCTCGTATTTTGTCGCAGTCTCAAGGCACCTGTCTCAAGGTCTAATCCGGTTGAAGAATTGATTGCAAAGTCCGATGGCGAATACAGCGTATTGTTGCGAGCAGCCAAAGAGATGTTTCAAGCTGATTGCCTGGATTCGGAAGCATGTGATACTCTCAAGAAAGAGTTATCAAAACGGCATGAGGAGTTCTTGGATGGTCTGTTCAAGGACGATGGTTCAGAGGAATAGGTGTCGCCCATGGGCGACACTTTTGCCCTTATCCAGTAGTAAAAATTAGGCAACACAGTCAGTGTATTTCATCTCAATTTCACGTATATATAACCACGTGACAGCAGGCTGAAGAGATCGGCCTGAACTTTATCAACGGCCCTTCCGGTCTTTCGGGATCGGAGGGGCTTATTATTTTCAACATCACGGAGGTTGTGTATGAAGATTGAAGTGAACAAAAATGAATTGGAAAGAGCGTTGATCGCGCTCGGGAAACTGATCAGTCGGATGTCTCCGATTCCGAAGCATAAATCCCTGCTGCTCGAATGCACGGCTGGCAAAGTCTGTTTCAGCACCCGTTCCCCATCTGAACAGATGACATTCCGGACGGCGTGTGCTGGTGAAGTCGAGTTCCGCTGCATCGTGGGATTCGATGAGTTCCGGGATGCGGTGCGCGGATACCGGAACAAGACGCTGGAGATCGAAGACAACGAAGGTACTCTGCGAGTCGGGGAGAGGACTTTGTTTCCGATGTCCGGTGTGGAGTGGCAGGTTCCCGATGAGAGTGAACACAGCTCTGTCAGTGAACTGCCGAAGGAGTTTGTCGCTCTGTTTGCTGCGGCATCTCCGCTTGTTGACCGGAACAACCCTCGCAAGGTCTTGCAGGGAATCAATCTCTGCCGGGAGGGGATCACTACGACCAACGGCAGGGAACTGCTGAACATCTACGTTCCGCTGAATGTGGATGACTTCACGATACCGCTTCCTTTGGCTCTGATGCAGACTAAAACAGTGGAATCCGGTACGCTCTGCACGTGGACGGACAGAACCGGGAAGATGTGCCGCATCGAAACGGAGCACTGGGTCTGGTATGCGGAAGGTTTGGAGGGAAACTATCCGAACTGGAAACAGGTCATCCCCTCGCAGAAGGCATTGGTCCGTTCGGTATCGTTTCTTCCGGAGTGTGGGCAGCAGCTTGAAATCTTTCTCAAGAACGTACCCGATCAGCCTCCACATAATCCAGTGGAGCTGTACCAGAGCGATGATCCGGGGTATTTGAACATTCTTGCAGGCGAGATGCACACCAGCATAGCGGCGGAGTTCATCGGCAACTGGAACGATGTTTCGATCAAACTCAATAAGCACGCGCTTCTTCGGCTGCTGTCGGAGGGGCATACGAAGATAGAGGCAGGTGACGGATATTTCCCGATCCTTGCAACCGGAGGAACTGGACGCTATGTCACGATACCGTTATATCAGCCTCAAAAACAGAATCAGGAATCCAAACCCATTCAAACTCAAACGGAGGAACCCAAAATGGAAAACAATGAAATGAGAGTCGTGTCCGCCCCTGTGCAGACGGTCGTTCGTAACCCGGAACCTGTTCCCGAAGCGGTCGATCCGATGGAGGAGCTGAACCATGGCATCGACGAGCTGCGCGGCAGGCTCAAGCTGCTGCTCGATGAAACCGGCGTCCTGACCCGCAAGGTCAAGGAGGTAGTGCTCAAACAGAAGCAGAAGGAACGGGATTTTATCCTCGCCAAGCGCGCCATCGAACGGATCAAGATGGCGATTTGAGCATATTCGATAGAACAAACATACAACCGAAGGGACGGAGGCCTGACCGCTTCCGTCCCTTCTCATTTATGGAGGTGAAACTATGTTGAAACTCAATGCGTCGTATTCCAAGAAGGTTCCCGCCGGGGAAGAGTATTCGAGCCAGAGCTATCATGCGTCGGTCGAGGTCGAACTTCCGGACGGGTTGTCCGGGGAAGCTCTCCAAGCCCGTATTCACGAAACGTTCGATCTGGTACGGAACTCGGTCGAAGCGGAACTGCACGGAAACGATCCCCGTAATTACGGCACTTATCCGGCTTCAAACGGACCGAAAAACGCTCCTCAAGGCAGGAGAGCAGGAGACCGTCAGAACGATGGTCCGGCGAGTCCGAAACAGCTCTCGTATCTGCTTGATCTGGCTCGTCAGCGTGGCGTGACTCCGCAGCAGATCGCAGCCCGGTTCCAGGTTCCGGATGTGCGTCAGTTGTCCCGTCAGCAGTGCTCCAATCAGATCAACGAATGGAGGGCGGCGTGATGGCGACCATTGACGAACTGCGGAAGGAACCACACTGGTCGTATTCGGCGTTGAATACGTACCTCAACGTCTGTCAGGCGCAATTCATGTACCGTTACGTGGATCAGGCCGAGGTCGAACGGACTTCGGTCTGCTTTCCGTTCGGCAAGGCGTTTCATGCGGCCTTGACTGCTCAGGCGTGGGAGTGTATGATGGGAAACTCTCTGCGGCAGGATGAGCTTGTGGAGCGTTTCGCAGAGGCGTTCAAGATCGAAGCCGAAGCTACCCCGAACCTGAGCTATAAGGAGGGCGAGAACTTCGATTCGATGATCGCTCTTGCGACCAAGATGCTGGATGCGGCGTTGGCGAACTGGACGGACTACTACACGGTCAAGGGTGTGGCGCAGGCATTCAAGATTGATGTTCCCGGTCTGGACAAGCCCCTGATCGGCGAGTTCGATCTCATCGTTCAGGATGGACGGGATGCCTGTATCGTGGACTGGAAAACCTCGGCGAGCCGTTGGCCCGCAGGCAAGGCTGACCGTGATTTACAGGCGACCGTATTCAGCTATGCCTATGAGAAGCAGAACGGTACGGCTCCGCTCTTTCGATTTGATGTCGTTACCAAAACGAAGAATCCGGGTTGTGAGAGCCACTACACCAGTCGCGGATTCCACGATTTCCGGCGCTTCGAGGCATTGGCGAACCGGGCGCAGTACGCAATCAACAAAGGCGTGTTCCTGCCCAATGAAACAAGTTACGCCTGTGGCGAGTGTCCGTATCGGGATCGTTGCAGACAGTGGCATCTGAAGAAATGGAGGTGAGATGATGGGATTGACGATGTGTGAAGGGAAGTTCGTCGGACGTGACGAGATCGCAATGGTTCCGACTCCGACCGCTACCGCGAGCTGGAAGCCTGTTCCCCATAGCGAGGTGATCGACGCTGTAACGGATGTCGTAAAGGCGCATCGCTGGACGATTCTTGAAGAACAGTATGGCTTGGCTCGTGACGGACAGCGGATGTTCGGCATGATCCGGATCAACAAAAGTTCGAGTATGGAATGGAGCCGCTGCATCGGCATCCGCAACAGTCATGACCGCACGATTGCGGTTGGACTGGCTGCCGGATTGACGGTCTATTGCTGTAGCAACATGTGCTTCGGGGGAAGTACGGTTCTGAAGCGTCGGCATACCTCCCGGATCGAACTGAACGGTCTGGTTCTGGAAGCGGTGAACGCTCTGGAACTGGAGTTTCTGACATTGGAAAACGTAGCAGAGGAGTTGAAGATCGATGAACTCAATGATGATGAAGTTCGTGCTTCGCTGGTGGTGGCGGCGGAACGTCAGGCGATACCGTCATGTGATATTCTGACTGTCTGGAAGGAGTTCAAGCATCCCCGGCATGAGGAGTTCGCCGAACCGACCCGGTGGAGCCTGTTGAACGCCTTCACCGAAACCGCGAAGAAGTACAGTCCTGCCCGTGCCGACCAGTGCTACCGCAGTCTGACCCGACTGTTCGGACTGGACGGCAAACCGGCGGAGCTGTGGAAGTAGTCCACGGGTATTCACCCTGGCACGCCCTCTGTCGGAAGTGGTGCAAACGACAGAGTACCTCGCACCCCGGCGGCTTCGGTCGCCGGTTTTATCAACTGAAAGAAGGAGTCGTTACTATGGCGAAAGTCTTTTGTCCGAATTGTGCATCGATTGCGAACCCGCTTCATCGTGCCAGTACGGTTGGAACCGCAACCGGGATTACCGCAGGAGGGGCCGTCGTAATTGTCGGCATGGTTCGCGGTGCCCGTGCCGGAAGCGCATTGGGAGTTGTCGGAACTACCGTCGGTGCTGTTGCCGGAGGAATCTTGAATCTCCTTTGGGGTGTCACCTCCGGAGGTCTGCTTGGCGCTCAGGCTGGCAAGCTGATCGATGAAAACGTAATCGGATTGTATCACTGTCCCAAGTGTCATCTGCGGTTCAAAGCATAAAAGAACATGCTACCTCGGCAGGATTAATATCCTGCCGAGGTAGTAAACCCCTAATGTTTTTCATTGTCATTTGTTTCTTTTGAATGCTCACGTATACATTCAAGTTTTTTTGTCATATTACCCAAATCAAATGATTCCATTTCTTTGAATAACTGTTTAATCTCTTGTAGTTCATTGTCTATTTGATTAACAAGGTCTTGTAATTGTTCTTTGAATGATTCATCGGATAAATCATTATCCTTATGAGCTCCCTCATTCACAGTATGCAGTTCTTGTAAATTCAGCTTAAGTTCTTCAATGTACGTGATCTGATCGGGGCGCAGTTTCGATTTGGCAAACCATATCGGAGGTGGATAAGGAATTATTCCAGTGTGGTAGATCAGATAAAAATCATTGATACTGGTAATTACACTTCTTTGCATTTGATATGGTTCTTCATATTCTCGCCATGTGTCAAACCGCAGTTGAGCCAGCTTCTTCGGTTCGAGTCTGTACTTGAGTCTTGTCGTAAAACAATTCCTGTCTTCCGCTACGGGCAATCGCATGGTTACTCTCCTCTGTCATTTCTTTTTTACGAAGCTCAGGATTCGGATGGTTGCACCGGGAAACTTCGCTTTGAGCTGATTCCTTGCCATGGATTCAGTCAGAGCATTGTTCAATGTAACGGTGCCGTTCGTCCAGGCAGAGCTTCCCCTCTTCATCTGATAGCGGACAATATGGGCAACAGTCTTGCCATAGGATGCCGACAGAATGCGAATCTGTCCGTTGGGATGTCTGGCTGCAAGCTGGCCGATCATCATGGATTCAGTAACCGCTCCTCTCAATGAAGCGTTCGTTGTAGTCCATGAATTGTAACCGTCCATCTTCAGTTGATACTGCACCTTGACCGTGACATCCGCAGGAACGATTTCCCGTCCCGCCATTACAGGCGAGATGCAACCCAAGAAGATTGCAATCGTCGTGATTGCTACGGTAAATGTACTTTTCATATACCACCATGCTTCAGTTATGTTGTTTTGATCCAATGCGGTTCGTCCTTTCATCGAAACTCTATTTACTTTCACTGAGTTCATCGTCTAATAAGCGTCCGTAATTTATCCAGTGTTTCAGGTTACTGTTGGCTCTTGCTGGTCATTCATCTTTTAGATCCTCTTTAAGCAATTCATCCCAATAAGCATCGGTTGCGATGTCATTGTCTTTTACCATAGCCTCGTATGGGATAGACCTGATCAGCTCCAGTTGCTCTTTGGTCAACAGTTCTTTGGAACAATGCCAGCTCCGAAAGTAGTTGAAACGTGCTTTTGTGTGAAACTTCATATAGAGCCAGACAGTGTTGTTGTCTTCTGCTCTTTCGATGACCAGACGATCACCTTCTTTGAGTCGTGCAAATTGCTCCAGGAACGCTTTGCAGTTGCAGAAACTCAACTCACCGGCACTTACCCGGATCATCTTGCATTGCCATTCCAGAATCTCAAGCCTCCGACACTGCTCTCCCTTCAAACTGGATTTATGAAAACAATGAGTTTCCGTGATGGCTTCGGGACCATTCATCAAATATCGTCTTACGACGATAGTCACCGTGTTATAGTCTTCTTTGAAAGATACCAGATCAACACGCTGATGATCCGCCACATACAACAGTTGATAACAGAGCGATTCAAACTCACTCTGTTCCGCACGTTTGTTTGCCAGCTTAAGTTGCTCTTCCTTGATTCGGACAATCCGTTCTGCGTTCAGATGTTTCTTTTGGAATGTATATGCAACATCATAGGTGGGTAAGCTGATACCATCATGTTCTTTCCGCACGATGATCTCGAACTTGTCATCGAACTCTTGTACGCTGATGATATAGATGTGCTTGATCATATCATTCTGAGTTCGATCAATGTCGCGGATAACTGTGTCGAACAGTTTAGTAGACGAGGGTTTTTCAGAATGGTAAAACATACGTTCCTCCTCTCGCGTTAATCATAAATTCCTCTTGTCATTTCATTGCGGTTTATGTTCTCGCTAAGCGGTATGGTCCGGAATAACTCAAGTTGTTTGCTGGTCAACCGATTCTTGCGAAACGACTCGGTCAACAGCGTAATGCGTGTCTTTTTCTTATCGTGAACCTCGACCTGAATCCATATCGTTTCGTTGTCCTCTATCCGTTCCATCAACTTGATATTGCCGGACGCTTCGTCTTGCAGTAGCCGATTGATGTAATCTTCAACATTAGCGCGACACATCTCTCCTATCGCGAGCAACCGTTGCTTACACTTCAGTTCAAGCGTTGGGAGTTTGTATCGTTGATCCTGACGCAATGACGATTTATGAAAGGTGTGCCGTGACTGAACGGTTCTTCCACAATAGTGCGTGTGGTCGTGTTTCACATCCAGTGTCACAGTATCATCTGTTTCCTGCATCAAAACCAGATCCACTCGTTCATCGTCCGACGAGTACATCAGCTTGTAACACAGAGTGTCGAACTCCGATTGTTCCACTCGTTCCGTCAAGAGGCGTATCTGTTCATCTTTCAATCTGAGGATCTGGTCGTGTGTGAGATCGGACTTGCGGAAATCATACACCGGATAGGTGGGTGGGCGACAAGTCCCACTTTTCTTACAGAGACGTATACTGTAAGACTCTCTGTGATCGATGACATCAACCAACGTCAGCTCCATGAATGGTGTGGGTTGATCGACTTCCTCTAATATCTCATTCAGATAAAGACTGCTGGATTCGTCTGAATTTGTTTGCATAGTAGTTCCTCCTTATAATTGTTCTTATTGGATGTTTCGCTCAGGACATGTGTTCTCTTCCTTAACTTCTTGCTGTCCTTCAGAAGAACTGAAGGAGTTTTCTGATACCCGTTTCCTGTTGTCGTTTAAGCAATATCGGCTTGAACTCATCTTTCAGGACTTGATGGAAATTGGAGCTTTTCACCAGAGTTTCGCAGAGGTCATACTTCTTATTGAGGAACAGGTAGTAGAAGAGCGGTTTCAGGGATTCGTTCGTGGCATAGATTTCAAGCATGATTTGAAAATAGGTGTTGTCACCGGAATCAATGACGGCAAGCAAATCCGGCGGTATCCGCTGTGCATATTCTTGCAGAGGCAGAAACTCATCCTGTTCTGAACTCTCCGCTTCTTCCGGCTCTTCCGATGTTCTCCGGGCTTGGACAGGAATCCTGTGGTTCCGGATGAATTGCTGAATTGCCGGATCGTCATTGAGGTAGAAGATCGAAGTTCCTTGTATGGTCACGGACAGGTCTGCGCCATGATAATAGAGAAAGGCAAGCTCCTTGACGTTCCGGACTCTATGTACCGGTGCAACGCCTATGTTGTTCCGGCTATTGACATCCGCTCCGTGTTCAAGCAATATACGGGCAGCAGACAGATTCCGGAACTGATAATGAAAAGGTGTGTTCCCCTGAAGGTCACGCGCGTGAACGGAAAGTCCACGGGACAGCAGCAGACGGATAATCTCCGGATTCTTCGCGTAATGAAGAGGGGTTGCCCCTTCTTTGTCGCAAACCTGCAAATCAGCTCCATGCTCCAGGTACAAGAACAGGATATCCGGACTGGAAACGTAAAATACGGGAGTGCGTCCACGAGAATCCTGCTGGTTAATGCAGGCTCCATGCTTCAGCAGAAGGTCTGCGCATTGGAGATTCTTAACGGTATGCAGGGCAGTCTGTCCCATGCCGTTAAACGCATTGACTTTTGCCTTTGCCTTGAAATACAGCTCCAGCAGTTCCGGGTCATTCACTTCATGCAGAAGTTCATTGCGCCGTCTGGTCGATACATGACCGCCGTGTCGAACCAGTAAACGGATGACCTCTTTGGAAGTCACATATTCAACGGGAGTGATATTGGACCTCGCAATATGATTGACATCCGCACCATGCTCCAACAGCAGTTTCGCCGCCGTCTGATCGGGAGCGTAGAACAGTGGCGTTTTCCCCTGAAGATCGTTCCAGTCGGGATCGGCTCCCTGTGTCAGCAGAAACTGCAAAACCGCAGAAGGCGTTGTAAAGATCGGTGTTTGACCGAACCGGTCCTGCGTATTGACATCCGCTCCTTGCGAGATCAGATAACGCGCAATCTCTACCGTGCGGGCATGGTGCAGCGGAGTGGTGAATGTGTTCCCGTGAACATTGGCTCCGGCCTCTATAAGCAGACGGGCTTGTTCCCATGTATGAACCAGACAGAGCGGAGTGATTCCGGAGGCCGTTGCCGCATTGGGATTGGCTCCGGCCTTCAGAAGCAGACGGATGATATTTGTTGCGGGAGCCAGGTGCAACGGCGTAAAGCCATTGATGTTTCTGGCGTTCACATCAGCGCCATGCTTCAGCAACAGCCGCATCGCTTCCGGATCACGAGCCAGATGAAGCGGAGTATTCCATTCATCATCGACAATGGAGATGAACGAAGCGTCCCGTTGAAGCTCATCCCTCAAAAAATCAATGTCATCAACTTTCAGGATTCTGGTGTCGTAAGCCATCAGGTCGAACTCTCCCCGTTTTTGACAGTCGCCTGTGCTTCCGCCGCCTTCTTTCGCCGGGCGATGTTACGGTCGATCTGTGAGAAGAACTCCTCGCATTCGTCGATGTGATCATACCAGTAGCTCAGCAGGCCGTTTTGCAACTGGTTCTTCCACGGAAGAAAGTATTCCACATTTCCCAGACGATTCTTGGTCTGGGCTTCAAAACGAGGTTCCGGGAGTTGGACGGAGATTGCGCCATAGATGCCGAAAAGGATGTCGGCAGCTTCCGGAACACCGCCTTTCCAAAGGGTTCGGGCCGCATCCACCAGAGCGGCTTTCGCCGCATCGGCGTGAACTCCTCCATTGCTGTTGTAGTGACCGTTTGCAAAGGAATGCCACCTGCCGACACTTGACTGACACTGGGCCAGAACCAATTCACATTCTGGATTTCCCAACGAGAGCAGATCGCCGTTGATGTTGCCGAAGTCGATCTGTTCGCGCAGGAAGTCGCAAAGACCGTGACCGGAACGTTTGTGTTCTCCGTTCAGCACTGTTTCCAGTTGCGGATTGGTGGCCCGGTATCGGTTGAGCAGTTCCGCAACGCATTTCTGTCTGAACTGGATGTCAGGAAAAATCATGGGATCGGGAGCAAAGTACACATGGCATCCATTCGGTTCGGCGATTTCGCCATGAATATCCTTCAACAGTCTGCCCCGGCTCAAGGCGAGTTCACGGAAGCTGCCATTCCGAATCGTGCGTATGATGAATGTTTCCGACAGGGTGGAAACGACCTTCAGTCCGACTCCGTGAAGGCCGATGGCATTGGGGTAACAATCCCGATTGAATTTGGCACTGGAAAACGGAGTTGTAATGACCTGTTCCAGAGATTCCAGCGGAATGCCTCGTCCGAAGTCCCGGACTGAAATACTGGTTGGAGAGAGCGACACCTCGATGCTCTGGCCGAAGCCGTTCTGCACCTCATCAAGCGCATTCTCCAGAACTTCCTGCACCAGACTGTAGACTCCGTCATCCACGGTAGAGCCACTCCGGGTATTGGCAATATACATGGAGGGTCTTCTGCGGACATGTTCCGTAAATGAAAGTACCCGGATGCCGCTCGCGCTCATGTCTGTTTGTTCTCCATATTCACTGCAATTCCCCAGTTGCTCGGCTTCTCGCCTTCCGCAGTCAGGCACCAGATAACCGGGTAGTTCGGCTCTTCCAGCGGAGCGGGTCCCTCGCCATCGGTCAGGTAGATCATGACTACGGGAGGCTCCGGCATATTCCTCGCGATATATTCAAACGGAGGCCGAAGGTCAGTTCCTCCGGTTCCTTGAAACTTGATCCCTTCTTTCGGAAACTCTTTTCCAGAGTTGGAACTGTACTCCTCAACGGAGTGGATTTCCGTATCGCATTGAATCACGGTAATCGTGTAATCGCCGAAGCTCTCAACCAGTCCTTGCAGTTCTGTGATAAAGTCCGGAAAATCGGAAACCGTGCTCCCGCTCGTATCAATGGCGATGACCAGCTCAATCTCCATCTTTCGTGCTCGGCTGGGCAGATACAGCTTCTTGTAAACGTATCTGCGATTGGGAGGGAGCCACTGTCTTTCACCCCCCAGATGCAGGGTGACGAAGTCCAGCAGAATCTGTTTCCAATCTTTGGGAGTGCGGTCTGATGGGGCAATCAGCTTCTCGATCTCGGCAGGAAGTGTGCCGCGACTTTTGCAGCGGGCCGCTTCTTGCTGAACGGCGGAATGCCACTTCATCTTCAGTTCCGCGTCTTGACCGGATGGCGCAAAGTCCGGGTCCTGCATTTGATCTTCGGCAGGTACTGTTCGTGAAGCGAAATTCGCATCTCCACGACTGTAACTTCCCGCATTCTTCCCGTTACTTGCGCTTTCGCTGCCGCTTCCCCCGTCGAGTAAAGAACGGCTGCTGTTATTGTTGTCCCCTTCACTGCCGTGAATGGAGTCATGACTTCCGTTTCCGTCATCCTCGTTGTCTCCAGCCGTCAAGCTCAACACTCCGGGGATTGTTTTCTGCGGATAGAGGTGGATATCTTTGGAGCGGGGACCTGCGGGAGTGGCTGGGAGCCGTTCGTAAATCTGTTCCGCTGACATGCCTTTCCATGCTTTCTCATACAGAGGCATATCAACGGGAAGATGTGCTTTTTTCAGCAACAGGCCGACTTCAATATCGATCGCGTGATTGAAACGTTCCTCTTCTCTGTCGCCACGGCGCAGGAAGTGCAGTAAGGCACAGTGCCACACCTCATGGGCGATCAAGGCAATCCGCTCCTTCTCCTTGAGGTCATGAAAATATTCCACATCCACATACAGATGAGTTCCGTCCGAACAGAATGAGGTTACGCGATCGTCGCAGACCGGAGTCAGAATGAGACGCATCGCCAACGCTCCTATGAACGGCTGACAAATCAGCAAGGCGCGCCGGGCGTCAAGAAGCTGCTCGTACACTTTGGCTTTCAAACGCCGTTGTTCCGCTGTGAGCGTATATGATCCCATCCTTACCTGACTCCATGCTGCTTCTGCCATTCCGAGTAGAGTGGATGTTGGAGGATCACTTGAACTTTCGGGGTGTTCTTCAGACGATGCAGAACATCGGACATCAGCATCGTGGCGAAATCACTGGTCAGCTTTAAACTGAACCGCAGGAAACTGCCTGTCATACATTGGAAGCTGCTCTTGTCCTCTTCCACTTCCATGTAATACGAAATCGCACTGCAACATGCGTAGAGCTGATCGGGATGTCGGGGCACCTGAATATCGTATCCCTTCAACAGTTGTTGCCGGATATCCTGATTGCGCTGAAAGAAGAACATGTTCTTGTAGAATGCCAGAAACTCCGTCGCGGCTCCTTCACCGATCAGGCCGGGAATGCTGTAACCCAGTAACTCATGATGATCGTACTGGTCGGCGATCTTCAGTACCGTGCTGACCCGTTCCCAGCTTCTCGGACTGGGCCAGCCGCGTTGCAGGTTCTCGCTGTCCTGCGAGAAGAGCAGTTGGGGACGGTAACGGATGAAATTGATAACCGCAGGATGGAGATTGTTCTCAACCGCCCAGAGCAGGAAACTTTCCGCGTCGGCCTTGACTTCAACGTGCATGAAACGATTGGCCAGAGCGCTGGACATCGAACAGGAAACAGCACGGTCTTCCACCCGGTTTCCCGCCGCGACGATATACCAGCCGGGAGGAACCCGGTAGAGGTCGCCGAGCCGACGGTCCAGTATGAACTCGTAAGCCGCGACTTGCAATGTTTTGTCTGCGGCGGTCAGCTCGTCGAACAGGATGATTCCCCGCGACTGCGGATCACGGGGCCATTCCGCTGAAACCAGCCACTTGACCGAATCCTGATCCGGAACCGGCAGGCCGCGCATATCGACCGGTTCGCGTTGAGCAAGACGGACATCGATAAAGCCGATGTTCATGGATTGAGCAAGTTCACGGATCAAGGTCGATTTGCCGACACCGGGAGCGCCCCAGATCATCAGAGGTGGAATCAGGTTGGCTGCCTGAGCGTATTGCGTCGATAAAAAGCTCTTCTCTTCCCAGAGAGCCTTCAGGTGATCTTCGATCAAAAGACGAAGTTCCCTGGTGGAAATGGTTGTATTGGGTTGTTGAAAGTTCATTGTTTTGATCTCTATTTGCTGTCTGGTTATCAGAAGGCTGGTGGTGGACAGTTGCCGGAACCGGAAAGTCGTAACAACGTATCTCGCCATCTGTGTATTTCCGGGTTGTCAGTTATGCTTGCTGCAAAATTGACGTATCCCAACAATTGCCTGAAGTCAAGATTGCAATGACGTTGACAATCACTCCAGCCGAACTTGTCGATATAGTACATGATCTGTCGCAGTTCCCTCTGCTTCTTGCGTGGGATGTTCACCGTTCGGTTGACGGTCAGACCGGTTACGGTCTGGCGGTTCCCCTGACGCTGAATTTGTATCTTTTCCCGGTTCAAGTGCAATCCCAGCGGACGGAGCAAGCGTCCGGCCATTGTGATTCCAGCCTGAATCGTAGAGTGCTCCAGCTCTCCGGAGAGAGTCATGTCATCGGCATAGCGGGTATAGCGGCATTGATTGTTCGCCGCCCATTCGGTGAATGCGACATCGACCGGATACAGGATCAGATTCGAGAGGCAGGGACTGGTCGGCGCACCTTGGGGAAGTCTGTGTTCCAGACAGCACAGACGGGCCAGCAAAGTGGCAACATTCCGAGGATAACCGGCAGATTGAAACAGCGGATATACCTGCGTGATATGCAAAGAGGGAAAGAAGTCTTTGATATCCAGTTTCAGGATGACCGGCTGGCCGACATGATGTCCGGCATTGTCTTTGATGCTCCTGCCGGGACGGAACGCGGTCGCGGCTGGATGGAGTTCCATCGGGGAAAGTATCTCTCGCAGGATACGCTTCTGTGTCAACTTCAGAATCCCACGTGGAGCTTCGATTGTCCGGAACTTGCCGTTCCGCTTGGGTATCCGGAATACCTTGTAGAACTCTTCCGGATGATTGGTTATCCTGTAAAGCAGCTTGATGTTGACATGAAGAAACCTGCCCAGTTCTTCCGGGGTTCCCGGTATGAGTTCCATTCTCTCTTCTGTTTCTGATGCTGTTTCATTCATATTGCTGCTCCGTGTTGATGTAAAAATAACCGTGGCGGTGATACTACCGAACTATTCCGCAGAGCTTCGCTTGCGGATGGATGGTGCCAGGGCTTTGCGAGGATGGCGGCTTTCAGGGTGTAGGCGGGCTATTGTCTGTATTGTGGAAATAATCATTTCCACAATACACGGCACTCTCTACGTGAAGCGTAGTTGGGCCCGCAGGAGAACTGAAAGCCGCCAGGACGCAAATGCCTGGTGCAAGGCGCTGCAAGTGAAGCGCGTGTAGGGCGAGAGGCGTAAGCCTCGCGAGAAGCGGAAGCCTCGCAGCCCGGGCGCATGTCGGGTACCGACACGCCTTGCTCACTTGTTTCAAGGAACCGCAGACTTCGCTGTTCCCCATCCTTATTCAAATTGAACAAAGATGTCTGATCTAATATCACCACCACGGTTGTAAAGACTTTCTCAGTTATGTTGTTTCATAGTTCCGCAATTCTCCAGCAGATCATAGAGATCGGTTCGTTTCCATTCACGGGCATAGTCCAGGGCGGTTTTCCCTGAACTGTCCTTGATGTTGCAATCCACTCCATGATCCAGCAGGTTCTGAATCATGGAAGGCTGTTCATATCTTACCGCATAATGCAAGGCTGTTTTACCTTCATTATTCTGATGATTCGGATTATGAAAGAAAGCTTCCGGTATTCCACCGTGAGAACCTCTTACCCAATACATGAGAATCGTGTTGCCTGCGTTGTCCACCAGATCAGGACTGGCTCCGAGGTCCAGGAGATCCGGTACTGTAAACCCGGCATAAAACAGCGCTGTCCTCCCATCCTTGTTTCTGGCATCGGGATCGAGAGAGTGATTCTGCATCAGATATAACAGGATATCTTCGCGTTCCAGTTTGCTTTCCTGATTCAGCCACCATGTGAACAATCCCTGTGCTCCTCCGGGAGCTTTGCCTGGGTCGGCCCCGTGTTCAACGAGAAGACGAAAGGCATTATAGTCCAGTTCAGAGTTCATCAGCAAGGTCGTTCCGTCATTGGCAACAACGGAAGCGTCCGCACCCATCTGCAAAAGCATTGACAGTTTATTCGGCTTGGCATAGAACAGAATGTTTTTACCATGCTCATCAGCCTGTAATCCGTACTTGAGCAGACATCTCCAGAATTGGGGATTGGAGAATTTCTGTACATACTCGTCAATATCAGATATGCCGGAAGCCGCACCTTTTTCAACCAGATAATTAACTACTTCAAGATTGCCAGCCTTTAGAGCGAACGTCAGAACGGGAGTACCGTTCTGGTCTTTTTGCTTCACATCAAAATGATACTTTTCCACCAACAGCTTGACGATTAGCAATGGGTGATTCCGATTCCCTATTTGGCGCATCAGGACATTTTGTTGAAGTTTTCCGGTAACCGCGTATATATCCGCTCCATGTTTCAACAGAAACTTGAATACATCAATATTACTGGCGAGCATGAGGGGTGTTACATCTGAATCTTTCGCCCTGCTGTTGACATCCGCTCCATGGTCAAGCAGTATCTTTGCTACTTTGCGATATTTTGAAACGGGTTCATGCCAAGCTCCTTCTCCGGAATCATCACTGGCTTTATGCAAAGGAGTAAGACCGTATTCATTAACGCAGTTTGCAGATATATTACAATTGTCCAGCAAGAACTCTGTCATCTCTGCATCATAGCAATCCACGGCTTCAAAGAGCAAAGTTTCTGCTGTTTTCGCATCAAGCTTCAGACCATGTTTCTGAAAAAGAAGCAGTTCTTTCAAACTGATAAAAACTGTATTTCCCTGCCAGTCGGTACAGTTTAGCGCTTTCAGCATCTCCTCGTTGCTGAACTTGTATTCTGACAACAGAAACTCTATCGTAGCGGTTGATGTTCCCCAAGCCGGAGTCAGAATATTAACATCTTCATATTCAATGTGAATGTCTGCTCCATGTTCAACCATCAAACGGATGAATTCTTTCCTTTGTGACAAACGATAGTGACAGGATTCCAGAAGGATGAACAGCAACGGTTCTTGCTTCGTTTTACGTTCTTTCCGTAGATCGACCTGTCCGCTCTTGATGATTGAACGGGCTGTGCGGCGGTCTCCATTTAAGATCGCATATCTCAGGACTTTGTAAACATCATCCTTGTTGTCCTCGTAGTATTGTTTGATTCTTTCGTTTATCATGTTCGGCATCCTCTCACATTCAAATCGAATGATTATAGTTTTCCATCAGTTCGCAAATATCAAACCGTTTCAGCTCACGTGCATAGTCAAGGGCGGTACGTCCGGAGTTGTCCTTGATTCGCCAGTCGGCACCGTGATCCAGCAAGTCTTTGAAAGCAAAAAGCAAACTACTTCTAACTGCATAATGTAATGCAGTCTTACCCTCGTTGTTTTGTCTTCGATAATGTTGTGCTGGAAGTTTATTCAGTAGCAGCTCAGGTAGGTAACCTATATCTGTAGCAATCCAATAATAAATGAGAGGTGTATTTCCTGCCTCATCCATAACTTCCCAAGAGGCTCCAAGTTTTATAAGCTGCTTTACAAGCTCCAAGGACTTAACAAGATTCTGGGGAGTCAAACAATAAAACAAAGGAGTTCTTCCTACTTCATTTCTGGTATTGGGATCAAGAGAATACTTCTTGACCAGATAAAGCATGATCTCTTTCTCATCATCTTCGCGGTCATGGTTGTCTGCCAACCACCAGCGCAACAGCTTTTCCGCATATTCACTTGGATCAGCACCATGTCGAATCAGGCGTTTAAAGTCGGAGAATGAAAGACGGCAGTTCATTAACACTGTTGTTCCGTCATCTGCTACAACGGTTGCATCAGCTCCAGC
>ENA-UOJE01001823-UOJE01001823.1-human-gut-metagenome-genome-assembly--contig:-C23-NODE-1823-length-17756-cov-14.461386_pt1 | contig 17756 bp, 16 predicted proteins | sample MGYA00242341_ERZ723888 | MGnify/ENA metagenome assembly ERZ723888 | reverse complement strand
AGTCGGAGGTGCGTGCCATTTTAGCGATGGCCTGAACCTATCGGCAGTGCCTGCAAGGCCCTCTCAGTCACCTTCGGTGACAGCTCTCCCAGAGGGAGAGCCAAGGGCGGCTCCATCACAAAAAAGCTCCGGGACCCGTATGGGCCCCGGAGTGATTTATTTCGTCTTGCCGTCCTGCTCGGGCGGCGTTTTTTTCGGCCGGTCGAAAAACAGGACATACACGATGAGCAGCGCGCAGCCCGTTGTCACGAAGCAGTCGGCCACGTTGAATACGGGGAAATTGACGAATTCCAGACGGATCATGTCCGTCACTGCGCCGGAGACGACGCGGTCGATGAGGTTGCCGAGCGCGCCGCCCGCGATCATCGCGAGGCACACGAGCTCAAATTTCTTCTGCAGGACCTTTTTCCAGATCAGCACGCCGACAATGGCGAAAAACGCCGCTGTCACCAGCACGAACAGCCACGTCTGCCCCTCGAGCATCGACCACGCCGCGCCAGTGTTCTTGATGTGTGTGATGTGGAAAAACCCCGGAATGGCCTTGACGACGGCCGAGCCGTTCGTGCTCGGAATGTGCGTCACCGTCAGCCACTTTGTCCACTGGTCCAGCCCGACGATCACGGCCGCAAGGGCGGCCAGAATTCCGTAAAACATGCGTTCTCCCTCCGTTACGCGCGGGCGTGTGCCCGGCTCTGCGCCACGGCGAGCTCGTCGCAGCGGTTGTTTTTGGCGTTGTCGGCGTGGCCCTTCACCCAGTTCCAGCTCACGCGGTGCGTCTCGAGCAGGGGCAGCAGCTCCTGCCACAGGTCGACGTTCAGCGCGGGCTTTTTGTCGGCCTTGATCCAGCCGCGCGCACGCCAGCCATAGACCCAGCGCTTCTGCACGGCGTCGCAGACATATTTCGAGTCGGTGTAGAGCGACACCTCGCACGGCTCCTTCAGCGCGCGCAGGGCGGAGATGACGGCGGTCAGTTCCATGCGGTTGTTTGTCGTCTGCGCCTCGCCGCCGGAAAGCTCCTTCTCCGTGCCGTTCCACTCCAAAATCGCGCCCCAGCCGCCGGGGCCGGGGTTGCCGGAGCAGGCCCCGTCGGTATAGATGGTGATGTGCTTCATTCGTCCATTTTCAGAACCGCCATAAACGCCTCGGAGGGCACGGACACCGTGCCGAACGTGCGCATGCGCTTCTTGCCTTCCTTCTGCTTTTCAAGCAGCTTCTTCTTGCGGGTGATGTCGCCGCCGTAGCACTTGGCCAGCACGTCCTTGCGCAGGGCCTTGATGGTCTCGCGGGCGATGATCTTGCCGCCGACGGCCGCCTGCACCGGAATTTCAAACATCTGGCGCGGGATATTCTCCTTGAGCTTTTCGCAAATTTTGCGCGCGCGGGCGTAGGCGTTGTCCGCAAACAGGATGAAGGACAGCGCGTCGACGATCTCGCCGTTGAGCAGGATGTCGAGCTTCACAAGGCGCGACGGACGGTAGCCGTCCATCTCGTAGTCCAGCGAACCGTAGCCGCGCGTGCGGGACTTCAGCGCGTCAAAGAAGTCGTAGATGATCTCGTTGAGCGGCATGAAATAGTGCAGCTCCACGCGGCCCTCGTCAAGATAGGTCATGTCGCGGTATTCGCCGCGGCGCTGTTGGCAAAGCTCCATGATGTTGCCGACGTATTCCGGCGGCGTCAGGATGCTGGCGCGGACGAACGGCTCCTCGCACTGCAGAATTTCGGCGGGGTCGGGATAATTCAGCGGGGTATAGACCTCAATGGTCTCGCCGCTCGTCTTCGTGATGCGGTAGACGACGTTCGGCGCGGTCGTGATGAGGTCGAGGTTGTATTCGCGCTCGAGCCGCTCCATGATGATCTCCATATGCAGCAGGCCGAGGAAGCCGCAGCGGAAGCCGAAGCCGAGGGCGATGGAATTTTCCTGTGTATAGGACATGGAAGCGTCGTTGAGCTTCAGCTTCTCCAGCGCGTCGCGCAGGTCGCCGTATTTGCTGCCGTCGGCCGGATAGACGCCGGAGTAGACCATGGGCTGCACGGCCTTGTAGCCGGGCAGAGGCTCGCTGCAGGGGTCCTCCACGCCGGTGACGGTGTCGCCGACGCGGGTGTCCGCCACGGTCTTGATGGAGGCCGTGAGATAGCCGACCTCGCCCGCGCCGAGAGCATCGGCAGGGATCATGCCGTTCGGGTGCAGGTAGCCGACCTCGACGATCTTGTATTCCGCACCCGTGGCCATCATGCGGATGTCCATGCCGGGGCGCAGCACGCCGTTCTTCACGCGGAGATAGACGATCACGCCGCGGTAGGAGTCGTATTGACTGTCGAAGATCAGAGCCTGCACGGGGGCCTCACGGTCGCCCTGCGGGGCGGGAATGTTCCGCACGACGTCCTCAAGCACAGCGTGGATGTTGATGCCGTTTTTGGCGGAAATTTCCGGCGCTTCCATGGCGGGGATGCCGATGACGTCCTCGATCTCGTGCTTGACCTCCAGCGGGCGGGCGGAGGGCAGGTCGATCTTGTTCACCACGGGGATGACCTCCAGCCCGGCGTCAATGGCAAGGTAGGTGTTGGCCAGCGTCTGGGCCTCGATGCCCTGCGAGGCATCCACGACGAGCACGGCGCCCTCGCAGGCGGCCAACGACCGGGAGACCTCGTAGTTGAAGTCCACATGGCCCGGCGTGTCGATGAGGTTCAGGGTATAGGTCTCGCCGTCGTCGGCGTGATAGGTCAGCTTGACGGCGCGGGCCTTGATGGTGATGCCGCGCTCACGCTCCAGCTCCATGGAGTCGAGGATCTGGTCCTCCATCTCACGCTTGTCCACGGTGTTGCACTCCTCGAGCAGGCGGTCTGCCAGCGTGGATTTGCCGTGGTCAATATGGGCGACGATGGAAAAATTCCGGATGTGGTTCAAATCGGTCATGGGGCAACCTCTTACTTCATGAATTTATCAATGGCGGCGCACAGGCTCGCAATGGCCTGATCGTCGCCCTCCTCCACGGCGTCGACGATGCAGTGCTGGATATGGTCCTGCAGGATCACCTTGCCGGTGTTTTCGATGGCGGCGCGTACCGCAGCGATCTGGATGAGCACCTCGGCGCAGTCGCAGTCGTCCTCGACCATACGCTTGACCTTTTCCAGATGGCCGATGGCGCGGGCCAGACGGTTGACGACATTTTTCTTACTCTCGTGGACGTGCGGGTGGGAGTGGGAATGGGCTTCGGTATGGGAATGCGCGTGCGTCGGCACGCCGAATTCGTTTGGTTCATGCATGGCGGAATTCCTCGCTGCAGAGATTAAATCATTACTACCATATCATATCACATTCCGGCTGGAATGAAAACCCTCCCCGGGGGAATTTTTCGACACCGCAAAGGGAAATGTAGGGGCGCGGACAGCCGGGCCCGGCGCTGAACCAGCGTAAGAAACAGGCTGACGATAAAAACGTACAAACCGATTGCGTCTGTAGCGGCGGTCAGTGACCGCCATGCAGGTTGGCAATGATTACGGAACAAATTCAGTGGCGCAATGCCCCTAAATTTATCATTGCGAGGAGGCCGAAGGCCGACGTGACGCCCTGAGCGCGAAGCGCGAGGAAGTGCCCTTGGGGTGCAATCTCGCAGTACCCGATCGGAATGTGGGAAAGCCATCGGCGAAATCGCAGCTGCCTTCCCGAGATTGCCACGGCCCCTTCGGGGCCTCGCAATGACAAGTCGGGAGCCATTACTGTTTTATCGTCAACCTGCGCCGGTTGCCGGTGCGGAGCCGGGACCGGCTGTCCACTCCCCTGCAATGGCCGATGGCGAAAAAAACTCCCCCTCCGGAGCGTGGTAACCGTGCACGCGGCGGACGGGGAGGAATTCTCAAACGCCCTGCGGGAACAGGCGCTCCTGCAGGCGGCGGGAGCCAAGGGCAAAATACAGCGCCGTGCCGAGCACGAGCAGGACGGCGGCCTCACCGGCCGCAACGTAGAGCGCGTTGAGCCAGAACGGGATCTCGCCGATGTAATACGTCAGCTCCCAGCCGACGAGCACGGCGTTCCAGACCGCGGGCATGAGCAGCGCGGGCAGCGGGAGCTTCCAGAGCGTGGCGCGGCGCAGCAGATACATGCACGTTGTGGCCAGCAGCGTCGCGCCGGTGCCGACGAGCCAGTCCAGCGGCAGCGCGCCCGCGTTGGAAATGTTGAACAGCAGACAGCCGACCGTCAGGCCGGGGATGGCTGCCGGAGTGAACAGGGCAAAAATGCACAGCGCCTCCGACGCGCGGAACTGAATGGCGGCCGACGTTGTGCCGGGCAGCAGCCAGTTCTGCAGGTAGGTCAGGGCCACATAGAGCGCGGCCAGGATCGCGCCGTGCGTGATCATACGGATCTGTTTTGATTTCATGTTTTCTCCATTCCGGGACAAAAAAGGCGCAGCTTGGACGCTGCGCAGCTGTCCATAGTTTTATTTTACGACAGGATGGTCTCGAACTGTCGATATTCGGTTACGATGGTATTGTAGCGGAGTTTGCACCGACAGTCAAGTGTATTTTGTGTTAAGAAGTCCATGATTTTACGCGGATTTAACATCCTCACGGTGTCAGGCTTTACAGCGAGCCGGTATGATAAGCGCGTGATCCGAAATCAAAGGAAACAATCAAAAAGGAGTTTTGAGTTATGAAAAAGATCTTCAAAGCAATTCTTGCCATCAGCATTATCAGCGCCATGGCGCTGGGCTTCGCCGCCTGCGGCGGCAACGGCGGCAGCGATGCCATCGCCGTCATCTCCCGTGAGGAAGGCTCCGGCACCCGCGGCGCGTTCGTCGAGCTGACCGGCGTCGAGGTCGACAAGGTCGACAAGACCGTCGCCACCGCCGAGATCAGCAGCTCCACCGCAGTCGTCATGCAGACCGTCGCCGGCAACAAGGCTGCCATCGGCTACATCTCCCTCGGCTCTCTGGACAACACCGTCAAGGCCGTGAAGGTCGACGGCGTCGAGGCCACGGCCGACAACGTCAAGAATGGCACCTACCCCATCTGCCGCCCGTTCAACATCGCCACGAAGGGCGACCTGAGCGACGCTGCGAAGGACTTCATCGCCTTCATCCAGAGCGACGAGGGCCAGCAGGTCATCACCGATAAGGGCTGCGTCTCCACCGGCTCCACCGGTGCCTTCACCTCCGGCAATCCGACCGGCACCGTTGTCGTCGAAGGCTCCTCCTCTGTCACCCCGGTCATGGAAAAGCTCGCCGAGGCCTACATGGCCATTAACAGCGGCGTGACCGTCAAGGTCCAGCAGTCCGATTCCTCCACCGGCATGACCTCCGCCATCGAGGGCCTGTGCGACATCGGCATGGCCTCCCGTGAAGTCAAGGACAGCGAGAAGGAGCAGGGGCTGGACGTCACCACGATCTGCATGGACGGCATCGCAGTGGTCGTGAACAACGACAGCACCGTCGATAACCTGAGCCTCGAGCAGATCCGCCAGATCTTCACCGGCGAAGTCACCGACTGGAGCGCCGTGAAGTAAGGAATTCCAAAGGTAACGCACAGCGGGAGCCCGGCTCCCGCTGCCTGCGCGTTTCGCAGGCAGCCATCGATGCGCGCTGCAGGGGAGCGGACAGCCGGGCCCGGCGCAACGCTGCCGACCCGGACAGGCTATCGTTAAAACGGTGAAAACCAAAGGCTTGTCATTGCGAGGAGGCGCAGCCGACGTGGCAATCTCGTGCAGGCAGTTGCAGTTCGTACAGGCTGCCGATAAAACCGTACAAACCAATTGCGTCTGTAGCGGCGCTCAGTGAGCGCCTTTGGCAGTTGCAGGTTGCCCGGCATCCTCATCGAGCGTACAGGCCTTCAGGTTTGTCATTGCGAGGCCCCAAAGGGGCCGTGGCAATCTCGTGCAGGCAGTTGCGTTTTCGCCGATGGCTTTCCTGTTATCCACCATTATACCGCGAGATTCCCACGTCGCTTCGCTCCTCGGAATGACAAACTTGGGGGCATTGTGGCAATGAATTTGTGCCACCGAACCAGTGGCCTCCATGGCGCTCAGGGAGCGCCGCTACAGACGCAATCGGTGTGCACCATTTTGACGGTACTCTGTGCCAACTGCAAGCAATTGCCGCGTCGGCCCGTTGGCCTCCCCGCAATGACAAATCTGAGAGCCCTGCATTTTCCACTTTCCCACGATCCTGTCTTCTTTCAGGAGGAACTATGAAACACAATCTCCACGCCATTCGGGAAGGGACCATGAAGGTCGTCTTCCTGCTGACGGCCTGCATCTCCATCCTTGCCGTGGCGCTCATCTGCATTTTCCTGTTTGCCAACGGCATCCCCACCATGCATAAGATCGGCCTCGGCAAATTCCTGTTCGGCATGACCTGGGCGCCGAATCAGGACCTCTACGGCATCTTCCCCATGATCATCGCCAGCATCCTCGTCACGGGCGGCGCGATCCTCATCGGCGTCCCGCTGGGCCTGCTGTGCGCGCTGTATCTGGCGCGCTTCTGCCCGAAGCGCCTGTATGCCGTGCTGAAGCCCGCCGTCGATCTGCTGGCCGGCATCCCGTCCATCGTCTATGGCTTCTTCGGCCTTGTCGTGCTCGTCCCGGCCCTGCAGGCCATGTTCGGCAGCGGCAAGAGCATCGTCACGGCCTCCATCATGCTCGGCATCATGATCCTGCCGACCATCATCAGCGTCTCGGAATCGTCGCTGCGCGCCGTGCCGGAGAGCTATTACGAGGGCTCGCTCGCGCTGGGCGCAACGCATGAGCGCAGCGTGTTCTCCGCCGTGTTCCCCGCCGCGCGCTCCGGCATCCTCGCTGGCATCATCCTCGGCGTCGGCCGCGCCATCGGCGAGACCATGGCCGTCGTGATGATCGCGGGCAACCAGCCCATCCTGCCCAAGAGCCTGCTCAGCGGCGTGCGCACCCTGACGGCCAATATCGTGCTGGAGATGGGCTACGCCACGGACCTGCACCGCGAGGCCCTCATCGCCTGCGGCGTGGTGCTGTTCGTGTTCATCCTGCTCATCAATCTGTGCTTCTCCGCCGTGAAACGAAAGGCTGACGCAACATGAAAAAAACGGAACGTTCGAAACCGAGCGCCGGGCGCACGAGCCGCGCGTCCTACCGCCGCCATCCGATGTCGCTTGTCCAGCGCATCGCCGTCACGGCCTCTGCCGTGATCACCTTCGCCATTCTTGTCGCGCTGCTGGCCTATATCCTCATCATGGGCGTGCCGAACCTGAAGCCGAGCCTGTTCGCGTGGCATTATACGTCGGACAACTGCTCCATGACGCCCGCCATCATCAACACGCTCATCATGGTCGTGCTGTCGCTGCTGCTGTCCGTCCCGTTCGGCATCGGCGCTGCCATCTACCTCGTGGAGTATGCCAAGCGCGGCAATAAGCTCGTCAAGGTCGTCCGCCTTACGGCAGAGACCCTCTCGGGCATCCCGTCCATCGTCTATGGCCTGTTCGGCTACCTGATGTTCGTCATCGCCCTGAACATGGACAAATCCATGCTGGCAGGCGCGCTCACGCTGGCCATCATGGTCCTGCCGACCATCCTCCGCACGACGGAGGAGGCCCTGAAGGCCGTGCCCGATTCGTTCCGCGAGGGCAGCTTCGGCCTCGGCGCGGGCAAGCTGCGCACGGTGTTCCGCATCGTGCTGCCGTCGGCCGTGCCCGGCATCTTCTCCGGCATCATTCTGGCCATCGGCCGCATCGTCGGCGAGACGGCCGCCCTCATCTTTACGGCAGGTACGTTCAGCGGCGTCGCGGGCGGTGTCATGGAATCCGGCCGCACGCTTGCGGTGCACATGTACTGCCTGCTCAACGAGGGCCTGCACCGCAGCGAGGCCTATGCCACGGCCGTCGTGCTGCTGGTCATGGTCATCGGCATCAACGCGCTGTCCGGCGCCGCGGCAAAGCGAATTGCCCGGCGCACGCAGTGAGCGCAACAGGAAGGAGTTCCCATATGGAACAGGATAAGATCGTAATCGAGCACCTCAATCTCTGGTATGGCAGCTTTCAGGCGCTGAAGGACATCAACCTCCGCCTGCCCGCCAATGAGATCACGGCCTTCATCGGCCCGTCCGGCTGCGGCAAGTCGACGCTGCTCAAGTCTCTCAACCGCATGAACGACCTCGTGGAGGGCTGCCGCATCGAGGGCACCGTCACGCTGGACGGCGAGGATATTTTTTCCCGCAAAATGGACGTGAACCTGCTGCGCAAGCGCGTCGGCATGGTCTTCCAGAAGCCGAATCCCTTCCCCATGAGCATTTATGACAACGTGGCCTATGGCCCGCGCACCCACGGCATCCGCTCCCGCGTGAAGCTCGACGAGATCGTCGAAAAATCGCTGCGCGGCGCCGCCATCTGGGACGAGGTCAAGGACCGCCTGAAAAAGAGCGCCCTCGGCATGTCCGGCGGCCAGCAGCAGCGCCTGTGCATCGCGCGAGCCCTTGCCGTTGAGCCGGAGGTCCTGCTGATGGACGAGCCGACGAGCGCTCTCGACCCGATCTCCACTTCGCGCATCGAAGAGCTTGCCATGGAGCTGAAAAAGGATTATACTATTGTTATGGTCACGCACAATATGCAGCAGGCTGCCCGCATCTCGGACAAAACGGCGTTTTTCCTGCTGGGCGATATGGTCGAATTCGGCCCGACGGAGCAGATCTTCTCCATGCCGCAGGACCGTCGCACCGAAGATTACATCACGGGGAGGTTTGGCTGATGCGCATCCGCTTTGACGAGCAGCTGGAGCTGCTCAACCGGAAACTGATTGAAATGGGCGCGCTGTGCGAGGACGCGATCTCCGCCTCCATGCACACGCTGAAAAATGAAACGGACAAGCAAAGCGCCGAAAAGGCGGCCGCGCTGGAGCGCGAGATCGACCACAAGGAGCGCGAGATCGAGAGCCTGTGCATGAAGCTCCTGCTGCAGCAGCAGCCCGTTGCGCGCGACCTGCGCACGATCTCCTCCGCCCTGAAAATGATCTCCGACCTGGAGCGCATCGGCGACCAGGCCTCGGACATCGCGGGCATCACCGGCTACATCGAGGATGAGCAGCTCAAGTCGGGCACGCACATCTATGAAATGGCCCGCGCCGCCAGCCGCATGGTCACGGACAGCGTCGACTCCTTCGTCCGCAAGGATCTCGGCAAGGCCCGTGCCGTCCAGAAGGAGGACGACATCGTCGACGGCCTGTTCGACACCGTGAAAAACGAGCTGGTCGGTCAGATCACCGAGCACCCGGACCTGAGCGGCGAGTGCCTCGATCTTTTGATGATCGCAAAGTATCTCGAGCGCATCGGCGACCATGCCGTGAATGTGGCAGAGTGGGTCGAATATTCCATCACCGGAGCACATGCCGGAGAGTAAGGGGAACTTTTTATGATCTATTTGCTGGAGGACGACAGCGCCATTCGCGAGCTTGTCGTCTACACGCTCTGCAGCACCGGGCTGGAGGCCACGGGCTTCGCCGCGCCCTCGGAGTTTTATGACGCCATGGAGCGCGCCCTGCCGGAGCTGCTGATCCTGGACATCATGCTGCCGGAGGAGGACGGGCTTTCCATCCTGCGCCGGCTGCGCGCCAGCCCGCGCACGGAGCACCTGCCCGTCATGATGCTCACTGCGCGCAGCAGCGAATATGACAAGGTCATCGGGCTGGACGGCGGCGCGGACGATTATCTTACAAAGCCGTTCGGCATGATGGAGCTGATCTCCCGCGTGCGCGCTCTGCTGCGCCGGGCGGAGTTCGGCCGCGAGCGCCGCGAGACGCTGCGCTGCGGGGACATCGAGTGCGACACCACCACGCACACCATGCGCGCCTGCGGCGAGGAGCTGACGCTCACGCTGAAGGAATACGAGCTGCTGCACCTGATGCTCGAGCACCCAATGCAGGTCTTTACGCGTGACCGGCTGCTTTCCAGCATCTGGGGCTATGAATTTGACGGCGAGAGCCGCACCGTGGACGTCCATATCCGCTCCCTGCGCCTGAAGCTCGGCGCAGCGGGCGGCCAGATCGAGACGGTCCGCGGCGTGGGCTACCGCCTGCGGGAGACTGCGGTATGACAAAACGAATTTTCCGGTCCATTTTTCTGGTGGCCCTCGTCGTGCTCCTGCTGAGCGTGGCGCTGCTGTCCGTCGTGTTTTATAACGACTATGCCGTGCAGTACCGCTCGGAGCTGAAGAGCGAGGCCCTCTCCATGGCCCATGCCATCAACGGCGGCCTTGCGGAGGAGGACTACCTGCGCTCGCTGGAGCAGGATAAGATCTCACCGATCCGCATCACCTGGATCAGCGCCGACGGCACCGTCCGCTATGACAACGAGGCCGCCCCCGCGCAGATGGAGAACCATGCCGCGCGCACCGAGGTGGCTGATGCCCTGCGCTACGGCGCGGGTGAGAGCGAGCGCTATTCCGCGACGCTGTCCCAGAAGACGTTCTACTATGCCTGCCGCCTGCAGGACGGCACGGTGCTCCGGCTGGCCGGAACGCGTGATTCCGTGCTCGGCATCCTGCTGCGCATGCTGCGCCCGGCCGTTGCGGCCGTGCTTGTCGCCATTGCGCTGGCGTGGCTGCTGTCCTATCGTCTGTCGAAGCGCATCGTCCGCCCGCTGAATGCTCTCGACCTGGAGCATCCGGAGCAGGCGGAGGCCTATGACGAGCTTTCCCCCCTGCTGGAGAAAATTTCCGCCCAGAACCGGCAGATCGCCGCGCAGATGGACGAGCTGCGCCGCCGCCAGACGGAGTTCACCGCCATCACGGAGCACATGAACGAAGGCCTGCTCATCGTCGACGCCCGGACGAACCTGCTGTTCTGCAATCCGAGCGCGCGCCGCCTGCTGCAGATCGAAAATGTCGAAAAGCAGTCCGTGCTGGCCGTGAACCGCAGCGAGGACTTCCGGGAGGCTGTGCAGCGCGCTCTGTCGGGCAAGCACGACCTGCGCACCCTGACGCTCGACGGCCGCATCTACCAGCTCATGGCCAACCCGGCTATGGAGGACGGCCGCCTTGCGGGCGCGGTGCTCGTGCTGCTGGACGTGACGGAGCGCGAGGACCGCGAGCAGCTCCGCCGCGAATTCACGGCGAACGTCTCCCACGAGCTGCGCACGCCGCTGACGTCCATCTCCGGCTTTGCCGAGCTCATCCGCGACGGCATCGCAAAGCCGCAGGACGTGCAGCACTTTGCCGGGAACATCTATACCGAGGCCCAGCGCCTCATCGCTCTGGTCGGCGATATCATCCGCCTGTCCCAGCTCGACGAGGGCAGCGTGGGCAGTGAGAAGACGGACCTGCGCCTCGACGGCATGGCCGCGAGCGTCGTCTCCCGCCTGCAGGACGCGGCCGCGCAGCACGGCGTCACGCTCCGCACGGACCTGAAGCCCTGTCGCGTGCACGGCATTGCGCAGATCGTGGACGAGCTGATCTACAATCTCTGCGACAACGCCATCAAGTATAACCGCAAGGGCGGCAGCGTGACCGTCAGCACGGCGGAGGAGAACGGCCAGCCGGTCCTCCGCGTGGCGGATACCGGCATCGGCATCCCGGCGGCGGAGCAGGACCGCGTGTTCGAGCGCTTCTACCGCGTGGATAAGAGCCATTCGCGTGCCATCGGCGGCACGGGCCTCGGCCTGTCCATCGTGAAGCATGCTGCGGCCTATCACCACGCCCGCGTCGCGCTGGAGAGCACCCTCGGCACGGGTACGACCGTCACCGTCACCTTCCCCCGCCCCGGCGAGGCGTAAAAAAACAGAACGAGCCGCTGCGGTTCTGCCGCAGCGGCTTTTTGCGCGCAAATGTTGGGGCGATGAGGTGCCTTGCAGGGGGCGGCATGCAGAAATGAATGAATACTGAAGACTGAAAAATGAAGAATGAATCATTCACGGGCCTTCGGTCACGCGATGTAGGGGCCGGGCTGTCCCCTCCCGGCGACGCACTTCCGACCCGTATAGGCCGCCGTCAAAATGGCAAACGCCCCCGAATTGTCATTGCGAGGCCCCAAAGGGGCCGTGGCAATCTCGGGAAGGCAGTTATGTTTTCGCCGGGAGTGCCCTGTTATCCACCCCGGCCCTGCGAGATTGCACCCCAAGGGCACTTCCTCGCGCTGCGCGCTCAGGGCGCCACGTCGGGCTTTCGCCCTCCCCGCAATGACAAACTTGGGGGCCATTGCCTTTTTAACATTGGCCCGCACTTCCCGCCGGTGCGCCGCCGGGAGCGGCATGCCGCTCCCCTACAACGTGCCGTCGATGGCCCCTCAAAAACGCAAAAAACCGGGGATGCCGGATTTTCCGGCATCCCCGATCGGGTCTCTTACATATCGAACGGTTCCATGGAGAGGACGGGGTGGCCGACCTCGGTCAGGTAGTTCAGCAGCTCCTCGGGGTCTTCGGTGCAGATGGTCTCGTCGGCGATCATGTCGGCGAAGTTATCCACATCGTAGAGCTCCTTGGCAGCCTCGTTCAGCTTGTCGCGCATCTGCTCCTTGAGCTCCTTCGGCAGCCAGACGATACGGCCGAGACCGCCTTCGGCAGCGATGAACTTCTTGGAGGCGATGAAGTGCTTGCCATGGCCCATGAAGCCCGGCGTCTGCACGCCGCCGCCCGTCATGGAGGCCATCTCGGAGAACGTCATGCCGAGCGGGGTCATGCCGGCGTACTCACGCATCGTGATGACAACGCCCATGCTGACCGGCTCGACGCCGCAGATGCATTCGAAGCAGCCGCAGGACGTCATCGGATCCTGGAACAGGGAGTACAGCGTGACGTGCTCGAGCGCGCCGTGCGAGTACTTCTGGACGGCCTCGTCCACGTCCTCGTAGCGGCCGAGACGCTCGTCGATGCAGTGCTCCTTCGGCACGACCTGGCAGGGACCCTGCGGGTCGAGCTCGTTCGTTGCCTTGGCGTCCAGCCAGGAAACGGCGCCGCAGAGGCCGAGGCGCTCCGGGGTGACGATGCAGACATGGCTCGGGGAGAAGGCCTGGCACATGATGCAGGTGTAGAACACGGGCACGGACTCGTCCGTCATGCTGCGCAGGCGGTCGTCGCGGCGGTTGAAGACCTCGTTGGCCATCGCGCGCAGCTCCTTGTTCTTCGCCTCGTCCACGACGATCTTGACCTGGCACTTGTCGACGACGGTGTCGAACTCACTCTTGATCTTGGCGTAGAGGACCTCGCCGATGTGGCGGAAGCGGAAGCCGGCCTCAAAGTCGGCCTTCGAAACGCGGATACGGATCATATCGCGCTGGCCGGTGTGCATAACGCCCTCGATGCAGTTGAGGAAGGAGTGGATCTTGCGCTCCATAACGGACTCGAAGTCGGACTGCATGTTCTTGCCCGCGACCTCGACGATGTAGGACAGGGAGATCTTGGAGCCGACGGGGATCTCGTCGAGCTCGGGGCCGTCGACCGTGATCTTGTGGTCCTCGATCTCGGCGGCGTCTCTCGTGGTGACCAGCTCGAAGCAGTCCTTGCGGGAGCCGTCGACCTCGACCTGCATGTCGCCCTTGCGGATGATCTCGCCTTCGAACGCGGAAGCGAAGGAGACAGGAATGTCGATCGTGGTGATCTTGATCTTGATGTCGCGCGCCTCGAGGGAGGTGGCGTTGAACTTGCTGACGTCCTCCTGCACGATGAGGCTCTTCGGGACGCGGTAGATGTTCTCGGTCTCGTTCGTGACGACCGGGAAGCCGAGGGCAATGGCACCAGCGCCGCAGGCGACGATGACGTCGTCCAGGGGCTTGAAGGCGTTGACGAACGCGGGAACGCGCTCCATCGTGTACTTCATCAGGCTGCCTGCGTCGCCCGGGGTGATGTTGCCGAAGATCAGGGCCGCGCGCAGCGCAACGGAGACGACATGGATGACGGCGGTGACGTCCTTGCCGAGCGGGATGACGCGGACATTGTCGCCGGTCTTGTAGCCCTTCTCCTCGAGCTGGTCGATGACGCCGCCCACGAGGGTGACGAGGATGCCCTGGCTCTGATAGCTCTTCACGAGCGCGACGGCCTCATCGGCAGAGGGAGCGGAACCGAGGATCACGGCAACGCCGGGGATGTCGCCCGTGACCAGCGGCACGCCGAGGTTACGAATGACGGCGTCGGACAGGTGGCCGTAGCAGGGCAGCTCATAGGGCGCTGCGCCGTTGAGGTACTTCAGGACCTCGATGAACTCGGCGCACAGTGCGGTGGCTACGCCGGACATGAAGGCGTCGTTCAGGCGGGGATTGCGGGTCATGAGCGTCTTGACGACGCCGAGAGCCTGCTTCAGCTCGCCGAGGGTGCCGACCTTCGAGCCGGTGACGGCGTAGTAGCAGGGCAGGGAGTAGGCAGTGTCGGGGAAGGACACGGCCTGGCCTTCGCCGTACTGGGCGATGGCATTGTCAATGGCGGCCTCGGTCAGGCCGTAAACGGCATCGTTGCCGCCGAATACACGTTCAAATAAAGTCACTGGGATTTTCCTCCTATTTTTCATCCCGATCCAGGATGGCCTTGATGTTCCGAATCTCTTCCATAGCCGTGCGGCTGAAATCGTACGGGGATTTTCCGTTGCGGTCAGCGTCCATGATCTCCGGATTGTAGTGGATGCAGCCGAGGAAGTCCTCTGCGGGGATGACGCTGCGGACATACGCCTCGTCGCGCTCGTCGCGCACCTTGTTGGCCACGACGCGCACGCGCTTCACGCCGAGATCGGCGGCAAGACGCTTGACGTTTCCGTAGGTCTGGACGCTGCGTGCGCCCGGCTCCACCACAACGAGGAACTGATCCATGTTGGCTGCCGTGCCGCGGCCAAGGTGCTCCAGCCCTGCCTCCATATCCATGATGACGACGTCGTCCTTGCGGTAGGTCAGCGCGCTGAGCAGGGCCTTGAGCATCACATGCTCCGGGCACACGCAGCCGCTGCCGCCGACGTCGACCGTGCCCATGACAAGCAGCTTCACGCCGTTGACCTCGTGGGCGTATTTTTCGGGGATATCGGAAACGAAGGGGTTGAGCTTGAAGAATTTATTGGCCTCGTTCGCGCCGGTGCGCTCCTCGACGAGCGTGCGCATTTTGGAGATGGGGACGATGGAATCGACCTCCTCCTGGCTCATGCCAAGCGCAAGGCCCAGGTTGGCGTCCGGATCGACGTCCGCAGCCAGCACGGGGCGGCCCTCGTCGGCGTAAAGCCGCGCCAGCGTGGAGGCGAGCGTCGTTTTGCCGACGCCGCCCTTGCCGGTGATCGCGAGCTTCATACTCAGATGCCCAGCGCAGCGCGCTTCTGCTCGATGCGCTCGATCATGAGATCGCCGAGCTTCTCGATGTCAGTTTCCACGGTGTAGTTGGCCTCGACCCAATCCTTCACGCCGTGCTCGCCGGTCAGCAGCTCGCAGATCTCGCTGGAGCCCTTGACGTACGGGTCAACGCCGAGGAAGGTGTCGATGCCGGTGGCCACGACGTAGTTGCCGATGGAGACGGCCTTCTCGCTCATCCACTCCGGGGCGCAGCCCACGACGGGAAGCTGGGAGATGTTCAGGCCGGAGTCCTTCGACAGCTCGGAGGCCAGGATCATCATACGGGAGATATCAACGCAGGAGCCCATGTGCAGCACGGGCGGGATGTTGGCCAGCTCGCACACGCGCTTCAGGCCGGCACCGCAGAGCTCCTTGGCGTGCACCGGGTCCATGAGGCCGGCCTTGGCGGCGGCCTGCGCGGAGCAGCCGGAGACGATGAGGATGATATCGTTGGCGATGAGCTTCTTCATGAGCTCGATGTGGGCATAGTCGGGGCGGACCTTCGGGTTGTTGCAGCCGACCATGGCGACCGCGCCGCGGAGAACGCCGGAGGTGACGCACTCGAGCAGCGGCTTCGTGGTGCCGAAGGTGTCGACCTGGCTGTTGGCAACGCCGTCCAGGACCTTCACGATGGCTTCGAGGGAATAGCCGACGCGGGCGTGGGAGACCTGGTTCGGAATGTTGACCAGATCGGTCTTGCGGTTCGTGAAGTTCTCAACGGCCATCTTCACAATGGACTTGGCGTTCTCACCGGCGTTGTCGGCGGAGAAGCGGATGAACTCGGAGTCCGGCATGCGGGCGATGGGGGAGGTGGTGACGAACTTCGTATGGAAGCACTTCGAGAGCGGGCCGAGGGCCGGGAAGATGCACTGCACATCGACGACGATGGCTTCGCATGCACCCGTAAGGACAACGTTCTCCTGCGTCAGGAAGTTGCCGGCCATCGGGATGCCGTGGCGCATGGCGACCTCGTTTGCGGTGCAGCAGACGCCGCAGATGTTGATGCCCTTCGCGCCGACGCTCTTGGCAAGCGCGATCATTTCGGGATCATTGGCATAGTAGACGATCATCTCGGACAGGGAGGGATCGTGGCCGTGGACGACGATGTTGACCATATCCTTCTCCATTACGCCGATGTTGGCCGTAGTGTCCACGGGCTTCGGCGTGCCGAACATGACGTCGGAGAACTCGGTGCCCATCATGGAGCCGCCCCAGCCGTCGGACAGGCCGCTGCGGAGGGCCTGACGGATCAGGGCTTCGGGCAGGGAGGAGCAGCCCATATGGGTCATGTGCAGAGCGGTCGCGACCTCACGGTCAATGGCGCGCGGCTCGATCTCCGCCTTGTGCCACAGCTCCTGCGTGTGCTCCGGAGCGCGCTTCAGGAAGCGCTGCACGCCGAAGGGCTTGCCGTATTCCATCAGGCCGATCTCGGCCATCTCGTGCGCCAGCTCATAGATGTCCTTGCCTTCGGTCTCGACGCCCCACTCATGCGCGATGCGGATGAGCTTCTCGGGGTCCTTGACCTGATAGTTGCCGCCTTCCTTCGTCTGATGCAGGGTGTGCATGATCTCACGGCCATGATCAGAGTGGGTGGCAGAGCCGCCGGCGGTGAACTTCAGGAAGTTTCTGCCGACGATGCCGTGCACGTCGCAGCCGCAGATGCCGCGCGGGCTCTTCGGCGTGATACGGCAGGGGCCCATAGCGCAGATGCGGCAGCAGGTGCCGGCCTCACCGAAGCCGCAGTGCGGCGTCTGATTCTTGACGCGCTGCTGCCAGCTGTCGGCGCCGACCTTCTTGCCGTTTTCCAGCAGGGAAGCGGTGGCGGCCTCCATCTCCTCTATGGTAACGAAGCGTTCTTGATCCATTGGGTAGTCCTCCTGTATTGATCTCGGGTGTTGGGATCGTGGGTCACAAAAAGATTTTTTGCAGGCTGACGAGCCTGCTGCAAGGGGCATACTGCGCCCTTGTTTTCCGATATGATTTTATCAATAAAAGCCCCTGTTGTCAATGACAAATCCGGCGGCTCTGGGGAAATTTGCACGAAAGGCAGGGAATTTCCGGACGATTTGTCATATGGTTTGCCATCCCCCGCAGGGGGATGGATGAAATAATGAATAATGAAGAATGAAGAATGGATCATACGCCGGCCGCCGTTCAATCCGCACTGGCCCTGTAGGGGCGGGGACAGCCAGGCCCGTCCGCGAAGCGGCAGTAGTACCGCCAATTCGGTGCGCCGCACCGTTCCCATTGCTGCGCTGCCCTGACGTGTCATTGCGAGGAGCGAAGCGACGTGGCAATCTCGGGAAGGCACTTCCAGTTCGTACAAGGTGCCGATAAAAACGCACCGACCGATTGCGTCTGTAGCGGCGCTCATTGAGCGCCTTGCAAAGGGGTATTAAACCGCTGGAGGGCGCTGGTGCACCACAGTACCCGCCTGACGTGTCATTGCGAGGAGCGAAGCGACGTGGCAATCTCGGGAAGGCACTTCCAGTTCGTACAAGGTGCCGATAAAAAC
>ENA-UOJE01001820-UOJE01001820.1-human-gut-metagenome-genome-assembly--contig:-C23-NODE-1820-length-17809-cov-8.110454_pt1 | contig 17809 bp, 11 predicted proteins | sample MGYA00242341_ERZ723888 | MGnify/ENA metagenome assembly ERZ723888 | reverse complement strand
GAAAAGGGTGGACTGCATATAACGGACGACGGAAAAAGAGAATATTATATAAAGGTATGCGACGGCCTGCTGGACGAGGGAATTGCTCCTCAGGCCGCTCTGGAAGCGCTTTGCCCGCTTATGCAGGGCCGGAAAATAATAGGTTTTGATATTAAGGCGCTGATGCACGCTCTGCTTGAATTTGAGCTTGCCATTCCCAAAAGCTATGAGGACGCCGTTCTGGCGTGGTATCTCTTGGAGCCTCTGCGCAATGATTATCCCATAGAGGCGCTGGAGGAAAAATATTCTCCGGGCAAGGCGTGCGCGGTATGGAACGCCTTTGAGGAATTTTCTGCCCGCCTGGAGGCGGAGGGCATGAACGCGCTTTACCGGGAAATCGAACTGCCCCTGCTTAGGGTGCTCTTTGATATGGAGACGGAGGGTTTCCGGGCGGACGCGGACGTGCTCAGAGAATTAAGCGTGCAGTATACGGCCCGTCTTAATTCCTTAAGCGAGAGAATCTTTTTGCTGGCGGGAGAGAATTTCAATATAAACAGCACTAAACAGCTGGGCGGCGTGCTTTTTGAGAAATTGGGGCTTCCTCACGGCCGCAAGACCAAGACGGGCTATTCAACCGATATAGACGTATTGGAGAATCTGCGCGAGCAGCATGAGATTATTCCATTGATAATGGAATACAGGCAGCTGCAAAAGATTAAAAGCACCTATACCGACGGCCTGCTCGCTTTAATTCAGCCCGGAGGGCGGATTCATACCACCTTTAAGCAGACGGTTACGGCCACGGGGCGCATTTCCAGCGTGGAGCCCAATCTCCAGAATATTCCCGTGCGCACGGACGAGGGACGGAATATCCGCAGGGCGTTTATCCCGGCGGAGGGCTGCGTGCTCCTGGACGGGGATTATTCCCAGATTGAGCTGCGCGTCTTGGCCCATCTCTCGGGAGACGAGCATTTAATCAGGGCTTTTAACGAGGACGAGGACGTGCATACCAGCACCGCCGCACGGGTGTTTAACGTGCCCCTTGACGAAGTGGACGCCGCTATGCGCCGCGCGGCCAAGGCCGTTAATTTCGGCATAATCTACGGCATAAGCGATTTCGGGCTGGCTTCCAATATCGGAGTGAGCCGGCGCCAGGCGGGGGAATATATAAACGAATATTTTCAGAGCTATCCCAGAATTAAGGAATTCATGGACGAATGCGTAAGCAAGGCCAGGGAAAAGGGCTACGCCCAGACCATAATGGGGCGCCGCAGGCCCATGCCCGAATTGAATTCCTCTAATTATAATACGCGCACCTTCGGGGAGCGGGCGGCTATGAATATGCCCGTTCAGGGCAGCGCGGCCGATATAATAAAAGCGGCCATGATTAAAACCGCGCGGGCGCTTAAAGAGAGAAATTTAAAATCCCGCTTGATATTGCAGGTGCATGACGAATTGATTATAGAGGCGCCTGAAAAGGAGGCGGAGGAGGCGGGCCGGCTGCTCAGGGAATGCATGGAGAACGTTTTAAGGCTCAGCGTGCCCCTTAAAGTGGAGGTTAAAGCCGGGAAAAGCTGGTATGAGACTAAATAAGCCGATGAATTTTAAAATTCTTTAAATGGAAGCAAGGGCGGAGATTTATGATTGTTATAGGGCTGACGGGGGGCATGGCTTCTGGAAAAAGCGCGTGCGCCCGGTATTTAAAGAGCAGAGGCGTATTAGTGCTGGACGCCGACGAAGTCTCCAGGGAGCTAACGCGCGGAAATAATCTGGGCGCGCGGCGCATAAAAGAGGAATTGGGAGAACGTTTTTTCAGAGGCGGAGAATTAGACAGGGCTGAAACCGCCCGCTGGGCTTTTGCCTCTCCCCAGAATACTGAAAAATTAAATTCTATAATTCATCCGCTGGTAATCAGCCGTCTGGAGGAAGAAATCAAAAGGCTTGAAAGGGAGGGGCAAAGAGCCGTGGTTTTGGATTGCCCCCTGCTATTTGAAAGCGGGCTGGATAAAATATGCGCTCAAATCTGGCTGGTGACGGCCAGTTATGAAATCAGGCTGGAGCGCGCGCGCCTGCGTTCGGGCCTGACTCGGGAAGAGGCCCAGGCGCGCATCAGCAGGCAGCTAAGCGATCAAAGCCGTGCGGCGCGCAGCAATTTAATAATAGAAAATAACGGGAGCATAAAAGAGCTGGAGGCCAAATTAAAGCCTTTGGCCGACGAGCTTCTGGGGGGTGGAAGATGAGTTCGGAGAAAAAGAAAAAAAGTAAAAAAGCCGTTTGGATTTGCGCGGGCTTGCTGGCTGTTCTGATTATAGCGGCCGTTCTGCTGCGTCCGACCGTGCTGGAATGGCGCTATCCTTTAAAATATCAGGAGTATGTGGAAAAATATTCTGATGAATACGGCCTGGATAAGCTGCTGGTGTATTCGGTTATAAAATGCGAAAGCTCCTTTGAGGCGGACGCGCGCTCGCGCGCGGGCGCCTGCGGCTTAATGCAGCTTATGCCCGCCACGGCCAAATGGTTTGCCGAGAATAAGGTCAGGATAGAATACAGCGAGGAAATGCTTTTTGAGCCTGAATATAATATACGCCTGGGCTGCGCGTATCTGGATTATCTAAAAGGACGCTTTGACGGGAATATGGGCAGCGTGCTGGCGGCTTATAACGCCGGCGAGGGCATAGTGCGCCAATGGCTGAACAGCTCTCTTTACAGCGCGGACGGCGAAAACCTGAACGCTATACCTTATCCCGAGACGGAAAATTATGTTGAGAGGGTGCAGGATACATATGATATGTATGTCCGGCTTTACCGTGAAAATTAAAAAACTGGGCGCGGCTTTAAGCGCCCTGGCCATATTAAGCCTTTCGGCGTGCGCTCCTGAGGCGAAGCCCAGCGCTACCGGCAGCGCCGCGGGCACGGCGTCGGCGACGGTTAAGGTTACCGCTCAGAGGGGCGGGGAGCTTTCTTTGGCTATGCCTTCTTCTCCTGCGAGCGTGCATCCGCTTTATCTGAACGAAACCTCCATGCTCAATTTATACTGGCTGGTTTTTGAGCCTCTTATAGCGTTGGACAAGGACAACCTGCCTCAAAGCTGCCTTGCGGACAGCTGGGAATATGACGAGGCGCAGGGAGTGTATATAATCAAAATCCGTTCGGGCGTGCAATGGCATGGCGAACGGGGAGAGGTTACGGCCAACGACGTGGTTTTTACCCTCCAGCAAATATTGAATTCCACGGAGAGCATATATAACAAGCAAATAGCCAAATATATTCAGAGCGTTAGTGTAAGCGATCTATATACGGTTGTTATTACTCCCCGTATAGCCAGCTATAATTTGCTTTACAGCCTGAACGTGCCCATAATTCCTCAAAGCTATTATCAGGGCCTGGACGGAAAAACGTCTGCGCCGCCGGTGGGCAGCGGGCCCTATGCCGTTCTGGAGGCCAATTTCAATGAAAATTCAAATATGACTCTGGGCATAAATGAAAAATGGTGGAAAAAACAGCCGTATATAGAGCTTATACGGGCAAAGGGATATAAGGATAAGGACAGCGTTTTGGCGGCCTTTGAGCGGGGAGAGCTGGATTGCGTCAACAGCGATAAGCTGACGGTGGACGTCTATGCCATGAAAGAAAACGTTCAGGCATGGGAATATCCCTCTTATTATTATGATTTTCTGGCTGTCAATCTTGAAAGGGAGCCGCTGGGAGATAGGAGAGTGCGCCAGGCTATTTCTTACGCCATAGACCGCAAAAGCATAGTGAGCAATATATATCTTAATCACGCCGTGCTCTCTGAAACGCCCTTTATGCCCGGAACCGCGCTTAACGACGCTTCGGCGATAAGATATGATTACAGTCTTGGGACGGCTTTGGAGCTGCTTGAACAGGCGGGCTGGATTCAGAATGAAGAGGGGCTGCGCGTTAAGGACGGCAAGACGCTGACTTTAGAAATTATAACTCTGGAAAATACTGATAATCCGGTTAGAAAGGATACGGCTGAAGCTATAGCGGGCCAGCTGGGAGCGGCGGGCATCAGCGTGACCGTGCTGGCGCTTGAACGGGAGGAATTGGATAAGCGCGTTGCGGCCCGGGATTTTGATTTACTGCTCACTCAGGCCTATTTAAGCGGTACGCCCGATATGGAATTTATGTATGCGGGCGAAGGCAATATATCTAAATATAACAGTGTTCAATTGGAGAGCATGCTTCAGGCGCTTCAAAGCGCGGCGGGACGGGAGGAATTTTTCGGCGCGCTTTATACTCTGCACCGCGCTATGGCTGAGGAACTGCCTCATATAGGGCTCTTTTTCCAGACGCATACCATGCTTTACAGGACGGGCGTATATCCTGAAGGGATTTACAGGGATTTAAAGGTTTATTCCGGAATGGCTCAATGGTTTATAGCCCAGTAGCGGGCGTGAGCCCAAAAGCCGCTTAAATCTGACGCGGCAGATGGGCATATTTAGATTCGTTCAGCTCGTTGTTTAGAAAAATTTGCAGCCGGCGGGAATCCTGAAAGGGTTTCTGCCGGCGTTTTATTTGCATGGAGAGTCTTAATTGGGGCAGAGGATAATTGGCCGCGGAAAATAATGCCGCATAAGCGCAAATAACATTTAAGCGGGTTATATCCCATATGAGGGCCAATATATTATTAGTAATTGAATTTGCTTTTAACTGCGGCTTCTGCAGGCGGAGGGGCGGCGTTTGGCCGGCGTACGCCTGCCCGGGGCGGGATTCCCCGCCCCGCGCTCCCGCGCTCCCGCGCTCCCGCGCGGTTTCTCTCTTTTTTTAATATGTAGGAGCCCTCCCCAGAAGCGGGATATCTTCCGCCCGTTCATAATCTCTTAAAAGGGGGACAATATTAAATGTAAATTATCGGGACGATTAATGTCCAAATACAACGAATATACGGGAAAAAAGCAGTGAAGGATACATATTCCAGTTAATAAAATTTTAAAAAATAGCGTCTTGCTTATTGACAACTGGCTTGGTTTTGCATTATTATAATGCAGTATAGTAACTTCAGGAGCTTTCCTCTCAACAGCAATCGGGACGTAATTCGTCTCGATAATGCGGAATGACGGGAGAAATGATTACATTGGAGTTTATATATTTTCTTGATTACCTGTGCTTTTCCTAATATATGGCTGAGCACGGAGAATTGAAGGAGGCAATAATGAAAGAAATAGCAAAAAGATTGCTTTCGCTTGTCATTGTGCTTGCATGTTTCTTGTCCCTGTGTCTGCCGGCTTTAGCCGCTCCGCAGAGCCAGGCGCAGGAGGAGACGCAGGCGCAGGATGAGTCGTCAGAGGAAACGGGCGGCCTGCTGGATCAAGCTGCGCTGGCCGCGCTGAAAAATTACACCTACGGCGACTATTTGAGCGATCATGCCGACGCGGCTCATCCGCAGACGGAGATTTCTCTCAAATATGACGAGCATCAGGAATATGACAATGAGCTGAAGCTTAAGGAAAACGAGCTTCCCTACGCTGAATTTACCGATGAATATTTCAACATCACCCAAAAGGCTTTGATTTCGGATGAAGATACCATCATCGGCTGGACTTTCAGCGTGCCTGAGGACGGCATGTACAGCATCAAAATTAATTATTATAATTTTGTTGAATATACCGATCCCCAAACGGGCGTTACTTATAAATCCAGAAGCTCCAGCATAGCCAAGCGTATTTATATAGACGGCAAAATTCCGTTTTATGAAGCGCGCCAGTTCTATATTACCCGCAACTGGATGGATCAGAACGAAGTGGTAAGGGATAGCGTTACCGATAACGATATCCGTCCCTTCCAGCAGGAAATGAGCATTTGGCAGACTCAGTCGGTCAAAGACCATATGGGATATTATTCTTCGCCTCTTCAATTCTATCTGAGCGCCGGAGAGCATACCATCATGTTCGAGCCCGTCCGTGAATCCTGCGCTATAGCCGAGGTTATTATATATAACGAAGAAGAGGTTCTCTCCTATGAGGAGCTCAAGGCTCAGTATGAGGCCGCCGGCTATAAGCCCGTAAGCGCTACGGACAATACTCCCATTGATCCTAAAAATCCCAGCGTCAGCAATGACGAGAACTATATATATATAGAGGCGGAAAAGCCTTCGTTGAAATCCTCCCCCACCATGTACGGCGTTACCGACCGTTCCAGCCCGCTTACCTATCCCTATCATCCGAGCAAGATAAGGCTTAACACCATAGGCGGGGATAAATGGCAGAACGCCGGCGAATGGATGGAATGGAGCTTCACGGTTAAAAACGCCGGGCTTTACCGCATATCCTTTAAATCCAGGCAGAATCTGCTGAACAACAGCTTTACTTCCCGTCAGGTGCTTTTGGACGGAGAGGAAATCTGTCAGGAGACCAACGCCGTAGAATTTAATTACAGCTCGGATTGGGATATGGTAACTCTGGGCAACGGCCAGGAGGATTATCTCTTTTATCTGAGCGAGGGCGAGCATACCATCCGCATGGTTGCCATCCTGGGCGAATTGGGCGGCATATTGCAGGAAGCCGAGAACATAATCAGCGAGTATAACGCTATATACCGCGATATTCTTATACTTACCGGTTCTTCGCCTGACACCAACAGAGACTATCAGTTTGAAAAAATAATTCCCGATACCCTTGAAAACCTGAAGACGCAGACCAATCGCCTCCAGGCCGTATCGGACAAAATAAAAGAAATATACGGAAGCAAGGCGGGAGAACAGACCAGCGAAATAGAGAGCCTGCTTTATGTTTCCGAGCAGATTAATAAAGATCCTGAGGCGATTAAAGACAGATTTACTCTGTTTAAAGATAATATCGCCGCTATGGGCACATGGATTCACGATATGCGCGAGCAGCCCTTAGCTTTGGATTATATAATCGTTTCGGCGCCCGATTCCCAGCTTCCGCGCGCAAAAGCCAATTTCTTCGAGAGCCTTGTGCACGAAGTGAGCGCTTTTATAGCTTCCTTTACCGAGGATTACGATAATATCGGAGCGGGCCATGTTGACGCTTCGGAGGATCCGGTCGTAGTCTGGGTTGAAACGGGCGCGGGCCAGGCGGGCAATAGAGATAACGCCACCGTGCTTAAACAGATTATAGACGAACGCTTTACTCCCGATACCGGCATACCCGTTCAGCTTAAACTGGTTGCGGGCGGCGCGCTCACGCCTTCCATTCTGGCGGGCAACGGGCCGGACGCCTGTCTTTCCAGAGGCTCGTCCGATCCGGTCAATTTCGCCCTGCGCGGCGCTGTGGTTAATTTAAACGATCCCGAGCTCTTTGAGGACTGCGAAGAGGTCTTTACCTGGTTCAGCGAAAGCGCCCTGCTTCCTCTGCGTTTCCGCAGCGGAATTTACGGGCTGCCTGAAACTCAGGATTTCCTCATGCTTTATTACAGAACGGATATATGCGCGGAATTGGGCATAGATCCTGAAACTGATTTGGAGACCTGGGACGATATAAAGAGCATATTGCCCATACTCCAGAGCCATTCCATGAACTTCGGCATGCCTGTGCCGGTAGTGGGCGCCGTGGGCGGAACGCTCAATCTTTTCACTACGCTGCTTTATCAGATGGGCGGAGAATTATATGTGCCCGATCCTGATCATCAATATGACGGCATAAGCACCACCTTTAACCAGGAAGCGGCCTTGGATGCGTTCAAGCTTTGGACCGACTTCTATACGGTTTACGGCGTGCCTAACGCCTATGATTTCTCCAACTGGTTCCGTTCGGGCGAAATGCCTATAGGCATAGCCGGTTATAGCCAGTATAACCAGCTGAGCGTTTTTGCTCCTGAATTGGAAGGCTTCTGGTCCTTCGCGCCCGTTCCGGGCACGGTTAACGATGAGGGCGTGGTCGACCATACTGTGGCGGGTTCCGTAGCGGCCTGCGTTATGATGTCCACGGCCACTAATAAAGTGAACACATGGAAATTCCTCTCCTGGTGGACGGGCGAAGAGGCCCAGTCCATGTTCGGGCGTGAAATTGAAAGCCTGCTGGGCAGCGCCGCCCGTTATCAAACGGCCAACCTTGCCGCTTTTGATTATCTGCCCTGGGATAGGGAACAGTCCCAGATGATTAAAGAGCAGTGGAAGCATGTTAGAGGCATTCCTGAGATTCCGGGCAGCTATTATACGGGGCGCAACGTGGAATTTGCGTGGAGAGAGGTTATAACTCAGAAATCAGATTCCAGCATGACGCTTATAGAATACGCTGACGAAATAGATAACGAGATTATCCGTAAGCGCGAGGAATTCGCCGACAAGCTTGCAGTGCTTAATTAATAGGGAGGGGGTATAAGATGACTAACGAAATGGATGTGCCGGCAACGACACAGGCTAAGCCCAAAAAGCAGAGCTTTTTCGGACATTGGCTTAAAACCAAATTGCGGGAAGCGGGCAAGAATAAGACTTTATATCTGTTCATGCTGCCTTTCCTGGTGCTGTTCGTTATATTTACGGTAATGCCGGTTATTACGGCCATATATTACAGCTTCACTTACTTTAACGTATTGGAGCCGCCTAAATTTATATTTTGGGACAACTATGTAAGGATGTTTGTGGCGGACGACCTCTTTATGACCGCCCTTAAGAATACCCTGCTTTTCGCGGCCATACTCGGGCCGGTGGGCTATATTCTTTCCTTCTTCTTCGCCTGGCTGATTAATGAGTTTTCGCCCAAAATCCGAGCGGTCATGACGCTGATTTATTACGCGCCCAGCCTTGCGAATATTTATGTGGTGTGGAAGCTGATTTTTGATTCGAGCAGCTATGGTCTTTTAAACGGTATTCTGCTGGATTTAGGCATTATATACACCAACGTCCAATGGCTTGCGGATGTCAATTATATAGTGGGCTGCGTAATTGTGGTGCTGCTATGGTCCTCCCTGGGCGTTTCCTTCCTGACCTTTACGGCGGGCCTGCAGAATGTGGACCGTTCTCTCTACGAGGCGGGCGCCATTGACGGCGTGCGCAACCGCTGGCAGGAATTATGGTATATCACTCTGCCCTATATGCGTCCTCAGCTCCTTTTCGGCGCTATAATGAGCATAACCACCGCGTTTTCGGTGGGCGATCAGATTACGGCGCTGGCGGGTTATCCGACGCAGGATTATGTCGCTCATACAATGGTGCTCCATATGCAGGATTACGGCGGCACCCGAATGGAGATGGGCTACGCCTGCGCTGTCGCAACATTGCTATTCCTGCTTATGGTTGTTTCCAATAAGCTGGTCCAGAAGCTGCTGCATAAGGTAGGTGACTGATATGAAGAGAGCAAAAAAAGTCAACCGTTCCCGTGCGGGCAGCATATTCACGGCTCTGTTCCTGCTGCTTATAGGCGCTTTTATGGTTCTGCCCATGATATATGCAGTTTCTAACGCGCTTAAGCCGACGGACGAACTGTTCCGCTTCCCGCCCAAGCTTTTCCCCGACAACCCGACCACTCAGAACTTCAAGGATTTGTTTATACTGATGAACACCTCCTGGGTTCCCTTTACGCGTTATTTCTTCAATACGCTGTTTATAACGGTTGTGGGTACTGTCGGCCAGATTGTGTGCTGCTCCCTCTGCTCGTATGCGCTTGCCCTGTTTAAATTCCCCGGCAACCGCTTCATAACCAAGATGATAGAGCTGGCCCTTATGTTCAACGCTACCGTTCTGACCATACCTACATATATGGTTATATCCAACCTGGGCCTGATTGATACTTACTGGGCGCTGATTCTTCCAGTGTTCTGTTCGGCTCTGGGCATGCATCTTATGCGTTCGTTTATGTCCCAGATTCCGACCACTATGGTGGAGGCCGCCCGAATAGACGGAGCCAATCATTTCACAATCTTCTGGAAAATGATTATGCCTAACGTCAAATCCGCCTGGCTGACTCTTATGATATTTGCCATTCAGGGCTTATGGAATACGGGCGCAAGCATATATATTCAAACCGAATCCCTTAAAACGCTCGCCTATTCGCTTAACCAGATCGTGTCAGTAGGCATAGCGCGTACCGGCGTGGCCAACGCCGTTACCGTCATAATGATGTCGGTTCCCATAATTATGTTCGTAATTTCCCAGAGCAATATTATAGAGACTATGGCTACTTCGGGCATGAAGGATTAAAGGAGGTATTGATTGATGAGAAAAAAGATACTCGCCCTTTGCCTGTTCACCGTTTTAGCGTTCACCTGCGCGGTTCCGGCCGCGGCCGAACCGTACAGGAACTATACCTTTGATATGGAAAGCGTTTGGCCTGAGCCTCAGGCATATGTAGTGGACGACTATATAAGCTCGGACAGGATAGGCGTGGAAAATCTGGTTGCTCCCGCCGACCTTAACGAGGGCGTATTTATACTGGACGGCAAGAAGGATCCTGTAAACGACACTCCCGGAACAGGCGACGGCGCTGAAACAGGCGACGGCACTGAAACGGGCGATGGCACTGAAACGGGCGACGGCACTGAAACAGGCGACGGCACTGAAACAGGCGACGGCACTGGAACAGGCGACGGCACTGGAACGGGCGGCACCGGAACAGGCGGCGGCAATTCGTCCATACAGAATATTATGGTTAATCCGCAGGATTTTGCGGTTTCCCAGCCTGACGGATATATAGCCATAGCCGATACCAATAACAATCGTATAATAATACTCAATTCCAAGCATGAGTTTGTTCAGGCAATTTATCATATGGTATGCTATGTGCCTGAAGAAGAGGCTGTGGGCAAAACTCTTCTGAGCGGCCCCCAGGGCGTGTTCTTCACGCGCAACGAGCAGATGCTTTATGTGGCCGACACAGGCAACAGGCGCATACTTAAATATGCCTTTAATTCTGAAACCGGGCTGTTTGAGCCGTATGAATGCCTTTGGGAGCCTTCGGGCATCAACGATTACCTTGCGGGCACCGATTCGGCCGACCAGCAGAGATATACTCCCGTTAAGGTGGTGGCCGACGAGGGCGGCCGCATATTTGTGGTTTCCAGCGGCAACCATAGAGGCCTTATTCAGCTTGACGCTTCAGGCGAGTTTATCAAATTCGTAGGCGCTACCGTTACTGAGGCGACTTTCAGCGCGCTTTGGCGGCGGCTGCTTACATCCGAGCACCGCTCCCAGACTGCGGATAACCTTGCGACTGAATATACCAACGTCTTCTTGGACAGCGACGGCTTAATTTTCGGAACTGTAGGAAACGTTGAAGCCATGGATTTATATAACCATTTCACGGGAGGCAGCCTTGTGGGCGCCCAGGTGAAGAGAATAACGGCCAACGGCGACGACGTCCTGGCCCGCAACGGCGTTGTGCCTCCTTCGGGCGATTTTTCAGGCAATACTTCCGACGACCGTACCACCTGGTCCTTCTTTGTGGACGTAACGGTATCCGATTCGGGAGTATATAGCTGCCTGGATTCCAATAAGGGACGCATATTTACCTACAATTCCAACGGCGACCTTTTATACGTTTTCGGCGCGAAGGGAGACACTATGGGCGCCTTTAAAACGCCCGTGGCGCTGGATTTATTTGACGACACAACCTTAGGCGTGCTGGACAGCACTACGGGCCAGATAACCATCTTCCGGCCCACTCAGTACGGCGAGACCATACTTCTGGCCACCATGCAGCAGGCCGCCCGCGAATATTCCACCGCGCTGGCCACCTGGAACGAAGTGCTGGATATGTCCGCCAATTCCCAGCTCGCATACCGCAATATAGGCAAGATACAATATATCCAGGGCGATTATGAGGCCGCCTGCGATAATTTCTTCCTCGCCTATGACCAGGAGGAATACGCCAAGGCCTTTGCAAAATACCGCAACCAGATATTAGAGGATATTATGCCTATTTTAATGACAGTAATTATAGCTCTGGTAGTTATTTATATAGTGTATAAGCTGGTGCGCAGAACTCAGAGCTTTATTAAGAGAGGGGGACGGGAAGAATGAGCGAGCTTGCAGTAAATAATGGCAGCGCGCGGGGCGCGAATTTCAAGGCCGGCCTTAAAAGATACGGCAGCGCTTTTAAATATCTCTTTTTCGTGCTGCTGTACCCGTTCAAAGGCTTTTGGGAGCTTAAGCATGATAAAAAGGGACATCTGGGAGTGGGCTTTACCGTTCTTGCGCTGTATATATTGACAGACATCTTCTTTCAGCAGTTCGGAGGCTTTTCCTTCAATATTATGGCGGCCTATCCGAGAGGAATTAATATTATCAGCACTACGACCAGCACGGCCGTTATAGTGCTGCTGTGGTGTTGCACAAACTGGGGCATAACCACTCTTTTCAACGGCGAAGGAAGCATGAGGGATATATTCATCTATACTTCCTATTCGTTTATGCCCATTGTGCTCATCACTTTCTTTAAGACTTTTGCCAGTATGGTAATGTCTGTTGACGAGGCGTCTATCTTCTCATTTTTGAGCTTTTTGGGCACTTTCTGGACGGGTTTGCTGCTGTATACGGGTACTATGACTACTCATCAGTACGGCGCGATAGCTACTTTTTTGATAATACTGGTTATAGTCTTCGGAATGGCGCTTATAGCCTTTATAGCCATGCTGTTCTTCTTCCTTTTGCAGCAGCTGGTAAGCGTGGTATATACCATATACCGAGAAGTAACCATGCGTTTCTGACGCCTGGAGGCTTTATAAAGAAGTTTTATTCGCCGCTTTAAAAAGATTTGCTCAAAAGCGTGCGGAGACCGCGGCAAAACCGCGGCGGCGTTCTCCCTGGAGGCGTTTAAGCCTGCTTGGGAAACGCGGGTTTAATTTCAGAACGCGCCTGACGATATGCGCTTGAGGGCATATGCAGGCGGCGCTGCAAATAAGGAGTGTTCGGTAGTTTATGTTCAGTTTGTATATAAAAACGGCAATGCCGGCGCGCAGAGAAGGAGGGAGCCAAGCATGCAAAAACGTATGCCGCAACAGTTAAAAATCTTCCTTATCAAGCTTGTAGTCTTAATTGTGATTGCAGCTATCGTCGCCACGATGTTTGTTTTAAGCACGCGTGTAACCGCTAATACGTCAACTTACGCTTTCCCCGATATTTCGGGGCTTCCGGCGTTTGATTTCGGAAGCAAGGTGCTTAACAGACTCTCCGGGGTGGACGGCCAGGGTCAGGAAGTGTATAAAGAGTATAAGCTTGTAGAGGAAAACGCCAATTACGAGCTGTATTTCAGTCAGAGCGATTTGGATATAGCCCTTGTGCATAAAGCCTCGGGCGAAATATGGTTTTCCAATCCAAGCGAACAGACCATCAGCGCCAGTACGGGTATGTCCGCCCGTATGAGGAGCCAGCTTATAATCAGGACGGTGGATAAAACCAGCGAATCCATAAGCACCAAAAACAGCTATACGGACAGCCTGGCCTATCAAAAGGACAGGGATGAAAATAATCTGGACGAGGGCAAGGATACGCTTAAGCAGTATTATATTACCACCAATCCCAACGGCGGGCTGCGGGTGGTATATATAATCGGCCAGGTGCCTCTGCAATATAATTTCCCCGTGCTTATCCCTGAAGCAAGATTTTCCGAGCTTCTGGACGCCATACAGGCAAACGGGGGCCTGACCGCCAAGATGCTTACAGAGGCCAATTACAAATTGGTCAATTCAACCATCTGGGCGGACACCACTTCCACAACTATAACCAACGACCAGAAATCCAACATATTAGCCAACGCGCCTAATATAGAGGATCTTTTGGCCGACGGCGGAAGCTATTATGTTCTGCATTCGGTTTCAATCTGGCAGAACAGGCTGCTGCTGGGAAATATGGAGAATTATTTTGCTGAATCGGGCATTACTGCCGAGGAAATGCAGGAATATGACGATATGGCCGGCTTCGTTTCGGATAACAGCCATCTGTTTATGGTTCCCATGGATTATATCCTTGAAGAAGACGGGCTTAAGGTCAGCGTGCAGTCGGATGAAATTGAATATGACGATTCCCGCTTTGATATAACCAGCATTACCGTCATGGAATATTTCGGAAGCGCGGATTCCAGCGAAGAGGGCTATATAGTGGTTCCCGACGGTTCGGGCGCTTTGATTAATTTCAATAACGGCAAGGTGCAGCTTTCTTCTGAAATGTCCATTCCGCTTTACGGCGAGGACAGAGGCAAGGGCAATATCTACGACAAGGCTCCCGCCATTACCGAGCAGGGTTATCTGCCCGTATGGGGAATCAAAAAGGAAACCAGCTCGCTCTTCTGCATAATTGAAGGCGCGGACGCCGTAGCCACCATTAAGGCGGACGTCAACCGCGGCACGCGCAGCCCCAGCAATAAGGCCTGGGCGGAATTCCAGTATGTAGGCAGCGACAACGTAAGCTTCCTGGGGCTGGATCAAACCCTTACGGCCTATCAGGACGTGCCCATTAAAGAGGATATATCAATCAAATACAGCATTCTGCCCGCTTCGGAGGGAAATGAATACAGCGATATGGCCAGATATTACAGAGAATATCTCATAGCCCGGGATCAGCTCAGGGAGCAGACCGCCAAGGAAAGCATTCCCTTTAATCTGGAGCTGGAAGGCGCCATAGACGCTTATGAAACCGCTTTCGGCGTGGGATATTTCTATATCAATCCGCTTACCACCTACAGCCAGGCGCAGGAAATCCTTTCTGCTCTGACTGACGGCGGCGTGGAAAATATTTCAGTGCGTTACAGAGGCTGGGCCAATCAGGGCTTATATAACCGCTACTGGAACCGGATCCGCCTGCTGTCTGAAATGGGCTCTAAGGATGAGCTGAACCAGCTTATGAGCTATGCGGCGGATAACAACATTGATATTTTCTATGACGCGGAATTAATTACTGTAGGCACTGCCGATGTGCTGGACGGCTTCTTTACATACACCGACGTCTCCAGGGAAATTTCCAAGAGCAACGCTTCTTATAAGCAATTCAATCTCATGCAGAGCGGCAATTGGAACGGCTCTTATATAGTTAAGCCGGCAAAGGTGTCCTCAGCGGCTCAAAGCCTGCTGAAGGATTTCCAGAAGCAGGGGCTCAATTCCATTTGCCTGGGCAGAATGGGAGAGGTGCTCACAGGTGATTATAACGTCAATGAGCTTCGGGACAGGAATGAAGTTAAGGATGTATACGCGAAGGTTAATCAGCTCTTTGAGGACGCAGGCTTTAAAATAGCCAATGTGGGCGCTAACAGCTATATGCTGGGCGGCACCAGCGTGCTTTTCGAGCTGCCCAATACCAGCAGCACGCATTATATGACGGATGAATCCATTCCGTTCTATCAGATGGTTGTGCACGGCCTGATCAGCTATTCGGGCGAAGCGATTAATCAGAGCGGCAACCCGCAGCGCTCGCTGCTTAACGCCGTTGAATACGGCGCGGGCCTGTTCTATCGCTGGATGTATGCCGGCGATATAGAGATGTACGACAACTATTACGAGGATATGTACGCTTTGAATTACAGCTCCTGGATGGAGGACGCCGTTAAGAGCTATGAGCGCTATAATGAGGAACTGGGGCATACTGCGCAGCTCAGAATGACCAATCACAAGCGTATAAGCGAAGATTTGAGCCTGACCGAATATGAGGACGGGACTCAGGTGTACGTCAACTACAGTAATGCCGACATAACCGCGGACGGTCTGACCGTTCCGGCTAATGATTATTTTGTAGTAAGGAAGGGGGCTTAGGCGCATGTATAAACCGCGTTCACGCAAGCTTGATCTTATGACCAAGCGTTCTCTCTGGGGCTGGCTTTTCGTGCTGCCGTTTATAGTAGGCTTTTTGGTGTTTATCATGTCGCCGCTATACACCTCGCTGATGATGAGCTTTAAGGAGAGCACGAGCGTTTCCATAGGCGCTATACAGGAGACGGACGGCCTGGTGGCCAATTCCACAATTATCACCCGGACCGCGCTGGTGGATAAAGGGCTGGCTAATTATAGAAGAGCCTTTATGCAGGATACTTCCTATATAACCGCTCTTAAAAACGTAGCCACGGGAGAGCTCTTCTATATTCCGGCCATCCTCATATTCAGCTTTATAATAGCCAATGTGCTTAATCAGCAGTTCGTAGGGCGGGGAGTGGCCAGGGCTATCTTCTTTATGCCGGTAGTTACCTCCACGGGCGCGACCTCCTCCATGCTGGGCAATAACTGGGCCATACATCAAATGTCCAACGGCACGAGCTCTTCTACGGCGGATATGGGGCTGGATATTGTGGGCATGCTGGAGAATACGCTGAGCGAAATAAATGGGCTGAGGGGCTTTGCAAGCTTTATAACCAGCGCTTTTGGAGAATTGAGCAATATTATAAGTATTTCGGGCGTGCAGATATTAATATTCCTAGCCGCTTTGCAGACGATATCGCCGGCTCTTTTTGAAGCCTCGGACGTTGAAGGGGCGACCAAATGGGAATCTTTCTGGAAGATAACTTTCCCCATGGTCAGTCCGATGATATTGGTTAATGCAATGTATACCATGATAGACGTATTTACCGGACAGAACAACGCCGTAATAAGCAAGCTGTTCAGCACAACAAAGTCGACCAGCACAACAGTTTCCCAGGCAATGGCAATGGGTTGGGCGTATTTCATAATGGTTGCGGTTATAATCTTTGCAGTCTCGGGAATAATATCAAAATTTGTCTATAATGAAAATGATTAAAGGGGGTGTTGGGATGGCTAAAAAAGAAACGGATGAACAGGTTGTAAAGGAGCAGCAGCCGGCGGCTGAAGCGGAAGAAACCGTTTTGGATGGAGAGGCTAAAGCAAAAAAGAAAAAAGAAAAAGCCCCCAAACGCTCCAGAAAGCCTGAAAAAGCGATTAATCTTGTGGGTGCGGAGGAAATAGACAGCATCAAGATAGAAAAAGCTAAGGGCTGGGCCAGAGTGAAGCAGTTTTTGAAATCCAAAAGGCTGCGCAAGATAGTCTGGGCCATAGTAAGAACAGTTCTGCTGACGGGATTGTGTTTCCTGGTGCTCTATCCTATACTGACGCTGCTGATAGCCTCGCTCAAATCAGAGCAGGATATGTATGACAGTACGGTTATATTTATCCCCCGCTCTATGAGCTTTACAAACTATCTGGCAATGTGGAATCATATGCGCGCGGGGACGCTGCTGGTGAACAGTGTGGTTTCTTCGCTGGCACTGGGCATTTTGCAGATGATTTCGTGCACGCTGGTTGCATACGGTCTGGCTCGGTTTAAATTTAAAGGCCGCGGCTTGATATTCGCGCTGGTGATTATAACCCTGGTTATTCCCGTGCAGCTTCTGGCGGACGCCATGAAAATGAGATACAGGAATTTTGATATATTGACTATGTTCTCCATGAATTCCAAGTATCTTTATAACGAGGGCGCGGGCTTGAATCTAGTGGGCGGCTGGGGTGCGTTTATTGCAATGAGCGCTACGGCAGTTATGTATAGAAACGGTCTGTATATATTCCTGTTGAGGCAGTATTTCAAGAACCAGCCCAAGGAACTGGAGGAGGCCGCTTATATAGACGGCGCAAATACCTTCAGAACCTTCTGGCAGATTATGCTGCCCAGCGCGCTGCCTTTGCTTATAACAGTATTCCTGTTTGCGTTTGTGTTCCAGTATAACGACGCATGGTATCTGAAGATGCTGTATCCCTCGGCGGAGGTTATGGCCACGAGAATAGGTCAGGCAGGCTATACATATGTAACGCAGGTTCTGAACAGACAGAACGACGCCGCTATTCAAACGATATACGACGCCGTGTCGGTTATACTGCATATAACGCCGCTGATTATACTCTATGTATTTTGTCAGCAGTTCTTTACCCAGTCCATTGAACGTTCAGGTATGGTTGGATAAAGAGATATATAAAGATTATA
>ENA-UOJE01001819-UOJE01001819.1-human-gut-metagenome-genome-assembly--contig:-C23-NODE-1819-length-17834-cov-23.930817_pt1 | contig 17834 bp, 15 predicted proteins | sample MGYA00242341_ERZ723888 | MGnify/ENA metagenome assembly ERZ723888 | reverse complement strand
CTCCGCCCACGGGTGCTGATTTCATCGGAACAACGGGCGGAGCAGAGCCCCGCCCCTACAGGGTGCATCCCAAAGGCTTCCCCTCATAGGGGAAGGCTTTGAGGCGGCTGGCACTTTATTTCAGAAAGGTTTTGCATGCTAACTAAAAATTTGTTAGGTACACAATATTTTTTTGTATTTTTCGTAGAAAGCGTATTTACAATTCCTTCACAAAATGATAGAATAACTATAGTTTTTAACTGAGATTCCCTGTTTTTTCAATTCCGTCCCGCGTTGGAAGGACAGGCTTTCCGCACAGTCTCCGGGCCGCCGGCGCGGCTGCCTGACAAGCATGCGGAGCGAATTCCAAGACAGAAAGGATGACTTGCTTGGCAAACGCAATCGAACTGAGAAACATCACCAAGCGCTTCGGACAGGTCGTGGCGAACAAATCGATCAGTCTGGAGCTGCATAAGGGTGAGATTTTGTCCCTGCTCGGCGAAAACGGCAGCGGCAAGACGACTCTTATGAACATGCTCTCCGGCATCTACTATCCCGACGAAGGCCAGATCTTCGTGGATGGGAAGGAAGTGGAGATCCGCTCCCCGAAGGACGCGTTTGATCTGCACATCGGCATGATCCACCAGCACTTCAAGCTTGTCGACGTCTTTACAGCCGCGGAAAATATCGTCCTCGGCCTGCCCGGTGAAAAGGGCAAGATGGACAAGGCCGCCGTCGGCAAGGCCGTACGTGAGATTGCGGACCGCTATGGCTTCGATATCGACCCCAACCAGAAGATCTACGAGATGTCCGTCTCGCAGAAGCAGACGGTCGAGATCGTCAAGGTGCTCTACCGCGGCGCGGACATCCTGATCCTCGACGAGCCGACCGCCGTCCTCACCCCGCAGGAGACGGAAAAGCTCTTCACCGTCATGCGCAACATGAAAAAAGACGGCAAGGCGATCATCATCATCACGCACAAGCTGCATGAGGTGCTCGCCGTGTCTGACCGCGTGGCAGTCCTTCGCAAGGGCGAGTACATCGGCGACACCGATACCGCCACCGCTTCGCAGCAGTCGCTGACCGATATGATGGTCGGCCGTGCGGTCTCGCTGAACATTGACCGGCCGCTCAACGAGAACCAGACCGAGCGTCTCAAGGTCGAGCACCTGACCGTCAAGAATAAAGAAGGCGTCAAGATGCTTGACGACGTCTCCTTCTCCGCCATGGGCGGCGAGATCCTCGGCATCGCGGGCATCGCCGGCTCCGGCCAGAAGGAGCTGCTCGAGGCCATCTCCGGCCTGCAGAAGCTCGAAGAGGGCAGCAAAATTACATACATCGAGTCCGACGGCAGCGAATGTCTGCTCAACGGCATGGATCCGCTCGATATCATCCGCAAGGGCCTGCTTCTCTCCTTCGTCCCGGAGGACCGGTTCGGCATGGGCCTCGTCGGCGGCATGAACATCATCCAGAACATCATGCTCCGCACCTACCGCCGCGGCAAGGGCCCCATCACCGACCGGAAATTCCCGCGCGACCTGTCGCAGAAGATCGTCGACGATCTCGAGGTCGTCACCCCCGATATCGGCCGCACGCCCATCCGGCGTCTGTCCGGCGGCAACGTGCAGAAGGTGCTCGTCGGCCGTGAGATCGCGCAGAACCCGGCCGTCCTCATGACGGCCTACGCCGTCCGCGGTCTGGATATCAACACATCCTACGTCATTTACAACCTGCTGACCGAGCAGAAGATGAAGGGCGTCGCCGTCATCTACGTCGGCGAAGACCTGGACGTGCTGCTCGAGCTGTGCGACCGGATCCTGGTCCTGTGCGGCGGCAAGGTTTCCGGCATTGTCGACGGGCGCAAGACCACGAAGGACGCCGTCGGCCTCATGATGACGAAGATTGGAGGTTAATTGAGTATGCATATCTCCAAACGAGACACAATTTCCCGCGGCAAGGCCTGGACGATCCGCGCCATTGCCATTCTCCTCGCGCTGATCGTTGACGGCATCATCATCTATGCCATCGTCAAGATGAACCCGCTGAAGGTCTATGTCTCCCTTGCCTCCGGCGCGTTCGGCACCAGCAAGCGTATGTGGTTCACCATCCGTGACTGCATGATCCTCACCTGTATCGCCATCGGCCTGGCGCCTGCCTTCAAGATGCGGTTCTGGAACGTCGGCGCCGAGGGCCAGATGCTCGTCGGCGGCATCGCCACCGCGTTCTGGATGATCAACTTCGCGGGCAAGATGAACATCGTGATGCTCTTCCTCTGCATGGCCATCAGCGCCATCGTCGCGGGCGGCATCTGGGGCCTCATCCCCGGCTTCTTCAAGGCCAAGTGGAACACGAACGAGACGCTGTTCACGCTGATGATGAACTACATTGCCATTCAGCTGACCTCGTTTGCCGTCTCCAAGTGGGAGAACCCTCCAGGATCGAACTCCATCGGCACCATCAACTCCAAGGGCGACGTCAAGTACGTCGGCTGGATCGGCAATATGTTCTCCGACGGCTACAACAAGGACTTCATGTGGACAGTCATCGTCGTCCTCGTCCTGGCCACGCTCGTCTACCTCTACCTGAAGTACACCAAGCACGGCTATGAGATCGCCGTCGTCGGCGACTCCGAGAATACCGCGCGCTACGCCGGTATCCGCGTGCCGCGCATCTACGTGCGCACCATGGCCCTGTCCGGCGCGCTGTGCGGCTTCGCGGGCTTCCTGGCGGTCTCCGCCGTCAGCCATACGCTCTCGACCGAAACGGCCGGCGGCCGCGGCTTCACCGCGATCATCGTGGCCTGGCTCGCCAAGATGAACCCGTTCGTCATGATCCTGATCTCGGCCCTGCTGTCGTTCCTCGACAAGGGCGCGGTGCAGATCGCTTCCGACTTTGGCCTCAACGAATACGTCTCGCAGATCATCTCGGGCGTCATTCTGTTCTTCATCCTCGGCAGCGAATTCTTCATCAACTATCAGGTCAAAGCCGGCGGCAAGCACAAGTAAGGAGGAGCTGAATTATGTTAGATTTTTTGGTGAAATTCCCTGACCTTCTGCATTCCGCCATCGTGTTCGGCACGGTCATTATGTTCGGTGCGCTCGGCGAGATCATCACGGAGAAATCCGGCAACCTGAACCTCGGCGTCCCCGGCATCATGTACTTCGGCGGCATCGCCGGTCTGACGTCCACCTTCATGTATGAAAACGTCTACTGCGCCAATGCCGGCGTCGAGCCAAACGCGGCGCTGTGCGTCATCATGTGCCTCGTCGCGTCGTTCCTTGCCTCCGCGCTGGGCGGCCTCATCTACAGCTTCCTGACCATCTCCCTGCGGACGAACCAGAACGTCACCGGCCTGACCCTGACGATCCTCGGCTCCGGCGTGGGCAACTTCTTCGGCGGCAGCCTCAACAAGCTCGCCGGCGGCGTCGGCCAGGTCTCCGTGGCCGTGACCTCGCAGGCGTTCCGCAACTACTCCTATTCCCTCGTCAACTTCTTTGACGGCTTCACCGGCAGGCTCCGTCTGGGGACGCTCCTGTTCTCCTACGGCTTTTTGACCTACGTCGCGCTGATCCTCGCCGTTGCGATCTGGTACTTCCTGTCGAAGACCCGCACGGGCCTGAGCCTGCGCGCCGTCGGCGAAAATACCGCCACGGCTGACGCCGCCGGTATCAACGTCACAAAGTACAAGTACCTCGCCACCTGCATCGGCGCGGGCATCTCGGGCCTCGGCGGTACGTACTACGTCATGAACTACATCAAGGGCACCTGGGAGAACCAGGGCACCATCGAAGCGCTCGGCTGGCTGGCCGTCGCCCTCGTCATCTTCGCAACGTGGAAGTCGCTGCGCGCGATCTGGGGCTCGTACCTCTTCGGCGTCCTCTACTGGGCGTACAACTACATCCCGGGCCTGTCCCGCAGCACGCTGGAGCTGTTCAAGATGCTCCCGTATGTGGTGACGATCATCGTTCTGCTCATGGTCTCCATGCGCAAGAAGAAGGAAGATCAGCCGCCCCAGTCCCTCGGCATCCCGTATTTCCGCGAGGAACGCTGACAGACGAAAAACACCGGCGCACTGCTCTGCAGTGCGCCGGTTTCTCTGTCTTCATGCTTCCTCCAGCAGCCGGGCCAGATCGGAGACCTGCTTGCAGTAGTGATCGCAGTTTTTCCGCATGAACTGCTCGATCTCCGGGATGTCGTTCGCCCAGCCCGCGGCGGCGAAGGGCACGCCTGCGGCGCGGGCCATGTCGTGCCCGGGCTTCAGATCGTCCACGACCAGCAGCTCCTCCGGCCGGAGGACAAAGCGCTCCATGATCCGCTCCAGCGGCCAGGGGTTCGGCTTGCGCTGCTCGGGCGGCTGCTCCCAGCCGAAGATGACGTCGGGCATGGGAAGATCGTTTTCCCGGTAGTCGCGCTCGATGTTCTCCCGCATGGAGTGCGAGACGACGGCGATGATCCCGCCCGCGGCCCGGTGCCGCTCCAGAATCTCCCGGATGCCGGGGTAGGCCTTCGGCACGCGCGTGCGCAGCCAGTCCTGCCAGAAGCGGAATTCGCCTTCCAGCTCCTCGTCGGTGAACCCAAGCTCCCCGGTAAAGAGCGGGAGGATGCCGGGGTCAAAATTTTTGCGGAAATACTCCTCCAGCGTGTAGTGCGCCTGCGGCCGCACGAGCTGCAGGTAGGCGCAGAAGGATGGAAAATGGATGGTGGCGGTGCTGTTCACCGTGGTGTCGTCATGATCCATGACCAGACATTTACAGCGCAAAACGATCCCTCCCGTTTCGGTTTATCGACATCATACCAGTTCTGCCGCCAAATCGCAAGGAAATCTGCCAAATCTTATTTTTTTATGAAGAATTGCTATTTGCGGAAAGCTGTGCTATGATAATTAAGAATATACTGCGCGGACTATCACCGTCCGCGCCCCGTCCGGATGTCATGTACGATGGAGGTATCATTATGAAAAAAAGAAGAAAGCAAGGTCTGTGGCTGCGCAGAAATCTGCCGCTGCTCATCGCGGCCGCTGCGCTGGTGCTGCTGATCCTGATCATTGTGCTGGTCGCAAAGGGCTGCTCGAAGACGAGCGACACGACGATCCAGGCCGAGGCCTTCTCCACGAAGACGACGATCGGTCTGCCGGTCTCGGCAGAGCTCAACAGCGCCGACTTCGTCTCCTACGGCGGCTATCAGTTCACCACGAAAAAATCGCTCAGCGCCATGAGCAAGCTCGTCACCAAGAATAACGACGGCGTCACGGCCGAGAGCTTTACCAACAGCTACGGCACCTGCGCCGTGTTCACCAAGGCAAACGAGTCCGGCGGCACCGATACCTGGTGCCTGTACGCCAAGGACCCGCAGAACACGAAAAACTGGTATATCTTCATGGGCGAGCACCGCGAGCTCGCGCTCGAGTCCGGCACGCTGGACCTGCTGCTGCCGCTGCACCTGATCACCGACGCGGAGCTGCTCGACACCATGTTCGCCACGCTCCAGCCCGGCACGCCCTACACCTGCGGGCTGGACAAGCTGCCAGACGGCCAGACGCTCTCGTCTTTGTTCCGCACGTTCTATGAGACCTCCGGCCTCTATACCGTCACCGGCAGCGACAGCGGCTTTACGCTCGTGCCGCGCGGCGGCGCGCAGGAGCTGACGTTCCAGTTCGACGAGCAGGACGGCAGCGGCCGCTTCATGATCTCGGTCCCGCAGGATACCGAGCCCCAGCCCACGGCCAGCGCCGTCGTGACCTACGGCAAGGACGATCCCGTCACGCTGCCGGAGGATGCATCCGTCGCGCTCTCCACCGTGCTGCTGCAGGCCAACTATAAAAAGACCGGCAAGACGGCCGATTACAAATACACCGTCGACCTGGGCGGCCAGGTCTATGAAGTCGCGCTTGACTGGAAGGACAACACCTGGAACGGCTCCGTGCGCTACAACGGCCAGGTGGCCATGCTCGTCACGAAGAGCAGCTGCACCGTCGCCTCCATCTTTGCCTCCAACGGCCTCGGCGGCACCCCGCAGCGCGATACGGCCAAGTGGCCGAACGACGTGCAGGATCTGGTCATCACCCCCATGGCGGAGAGCATGGCGACCACGAACGACGTGAACGTCCGCACCGCGCCGTCCACCAACAGCGAGGTCCTCATGACCATGCCGACCGATACGGTCGTGGCCGTGATCGGCGTCTCCGAGGACACGGAGGACGGCGCCTGGTACGAGATCTGGTACAACGAGGTCTGCGCGTATCTGAACGCCAAATACGTCAAGTCCATCAGCAGCGCCGCTCCGGCGACGAGCGAGCCGACGACACCGGCCGAACCGACCGAATAACAACACGATATGCAAGCGGCCCGCCGGGATCTCCGGCGGGCCGCTTCTGCGTCACAGGACCAAATGGAAAAGCCGCCGGAAGGAGCGTCCGGCGGCTTTCCATCAAAGATAAGAGAAAAGAGAGAGGAGAAATGGATGAATGTCTATGGAAAAGGATGCTGTTGGCCCTTCGCGGAGCTTTCCGCGAAGCAGCTTCCTTATGCTCCAAGGATACCGGATTTTTCCCGCCCGGTGGTGAACAGATTGTAAACGAACTATAAAGAAATCCTGAAAATTCGGTTGACGCGGGAGAAAACGGGGCCTATAATCAAAAAACCGGGCGGATGCAACCGCCGGTTGACACATTTCCCGGCGCGCTTTCTTGCCTGCAACCGCAAAACTCCGTATGATAGCGCCATCAAATCACAGGAGGAACCCCAAATGATCTTTGCAGACAAATTGATCGCGCTGCGCAAGAAGGCCGGCTGGTCGCAGGAGGAGCTGGCGCAGCAGCTGAACGTCTCGCGGCAGTCCGTATCGAAGTGGGAGGGCGCGCAGTCCGTCCCCGACCTCGATAAAATCGTCCAGCTCAGCCGCATCTTCGGCGTCAGCACCGACTACTTATTAAAAGACGAGCTCGAGGCGCAGGAGACTGCCGAGCCCGAGCCCGAGCAGCCCGTCCGCCGCCGCGTCAGCCTGGAAGAGGCGTCGCAGTATCTCGGGCTTCGGAAGCAGGCCGCGCCGTGGCTGGCGCTGGCGACGTTTCTGTGCGTGCTCTCGCCCATCACGCTGATCCTGCTCGCCGGGCTGAGCGAATACACAGCCCGCATCTCCGAAAACGTGGCCAGCGGCATCGGCCTGTGCGTGCTGATCCTTCTGGTCGCCGCCGCGGTCGGCATCTTCCTGATGTGCGGCGCAAAGGCGAAGCAGTTCGCGTTTCTGGAGACAGAGCCGTTCGAAACGGAATATGGCGTGAGCGGCATGGTCCGGCAGCGCCGGCAGGAATTTGAGCCCACGGCGAACCGCCTGAACCTCATCGGCACGATCCTGTGCATCGTCTCCGTTCTGCCGCTGTTCGCCGCCATGTGCCTTTCCCGCTCGGATCTCACGTACATCGTCGCGGTGTGCCTGCTGCTGGGCTTCGTCGCGCTGGCCTGCCTCGCGTTCGTCTACGCAGGGACGTGCACGGGCGCGATGGAAAAGCTGCTGGAGGAGGGCGACTATACCCGGCAGCGGAAGGCCAAAAGCCGTCTGGTCAGCACGGTCTCGGTCTGCTACTGGCTCGTGGTGACGGCGGTGTTCCTGCTTTATACCTTCGGCCCGCTTGGCAACGGGCAGGCCCGGTCCAGCTGGTTCATCTGGGCGATCGCGGGCGTGCTGTATGCCGCTGTGCTGGCGGTGCTGCGCCTGATCGGGAACAACAAGTAAAAAACAAGGGCCGCAGAGCACCCTCTGCGGCCCATAGCGTTTGCTGCACAAGGAGGAAGCAAAATGGAACTGCAGACCGAACGCCTGTCCCTGCGTCCGATGTCGGACGCGGAGCTGCAGACGCTGATGGAGGCTGTCCGCCCGCGCGACGCGGAGCTGGCCGACGCTTATAACGATATGCTGCGCGGCAGCCGGGAGCACCCGCAGGCGCGCCTGTGGTACACGGCCTGGGGCGCGTATCGGAAGAATACCGGCGAGCTGATCGGCGATCTGTGCTTCAAGGGCCCGTCGGCGCAGCCGGAGATCGGCTACGGGATGATAGAGGCCTTCTGGGGCCGCGGCTACGCCACGGAGTCCGCCGGGGCCATGTGCCGCTGGGCACTGGCGCAGCCAGGCGTCACCGCCGTCGAGGCGGAGACCGCGCCGGACAACGCCGCCTCCATCCGCGTGCTCGCCAAGCTCGGCTTCCAGCCGACCGGAACGCTCGGGGAGGAGGGCCCGCGCTTTCTGCTGAAAAAATCTCCGGATACCCCTTGACTCTCACACCATGTCAGGCAGTATGCTGTTTCTGAGCTCAAAAATATCAGCACGGAGGTACCGCAATGCTGAAGATCGGATTATTTTCAAAGCTGTCCAGAGTCAGTATCCGCATGCTGCGCTACTATGACGAAATGGGCCTTCTGCGCCCGGCCTATATCGACCCGGACTCAGACTACCGCTATTACCGCGAGGACCAGCTGTAGACCGTCGGCTGGATCACCGCCCTGCGGGATATGGGCTTCTCGCTTGCCGATGTGCGCCGGATGTCGCAGCTCGGCCGGGACGCGGAGGCGCTCGCGCCCTTCTTCGCCGCCCGCCGCCGCGAGCTGCAGGCCGAGACCGCGAAGACCGCGCAGCAGCTGCTGCTTCTGGACACAGCCGAAAAACGGCTGGGAAAGGAAGATTTTATGCAGTACAATATCACCATCAAGACCATTCCGGCGCGCTATGCCGCCTGTGTCCATACCGTCATCCCGCGCTATCAGGACGAAGGCCAGGTCTGGCAGACGCTCTGCGCCGAGACCGACCACATGCACCTCGTCCCGGACGACCCCTGCTACTGCGCGGTCACCTTCCTCGACGGGGAATTCAAGGAGACCGACGTGGAGCTCGAGGCGTGGAAGACCGTCAAGGGCACGTACCCCGACACGCCGCACGTGAAGTTCCGCACGCTTCCGGCCGTGACGGTCGCGAGCTGTATCTTCCGCGGCCCGTATTCGGGCATCGGTGAGGTCTACGCGGCGCTCGCCGCCTGGATCGAAGCGAACGGCTACGAATACGACGGCCCCATGTTCAACATCTACCACGTCAGCCCCCACGAGACCCAGGACCCCCAAACCTTCGTCACCGAAGCCTGCTACCCGGTACGGAAGAAGTAAGCGCCCGCCTGTACAAAAAACACCGCCACAAAAGGTGCAGCCTGACAAGTTCAGACTGCACCTTTTGTTTGCAGCAAATATTCAAAGACAACTGCTCACAGATCCGGTGCCTGGCTCAGTCTTTTCTCTTGCAGGAGAAAAGACTGAGCTGTTGGAGACATCCTGCGGCTGCAGATCTGCGGAAGACGATCCCTCGGGAGCTTTGCACCAGTGCTCTTTGCAATGAAGCTTTTAGCGCGGCACGGAAATGGATGGAAACGCAATTATTCGGCGGGAAAAAAATCATTTTGGTTGATTCTGGGGGGCGGATATGCTATAATAAATTACAAATATAGTGGTGTTTGCACCCTGCGGCTGAGTGACCGCGAGGGGCGGACACAACGCCGGCTGATCGATAATTTTCTGTGGAATCTTCACAGTAAATTATAAATTTAAACAGGAGGATTAAGATGAAAAAGAATCTGAAGAAGCTTTTCGCGCTGCTGCTCGTCGTCGTCATGGTCGCTGCCATGTTCGCCGGCTGCGCCAACAACGCGGAAACGCCCGCTGAGCCCACCACGCCCAGCGACACCACCGACACCACTCCCACCGAAGACACCACCTCGACGGAGGAGCCCGCTGCTACCGAGACCCGTGAGAACAAGGTCATCTACGGCAGCTCCACCGAAATTTCCGGTGACCTCGGCAACGCCTGGTGGACCAACAACGCCAGCGACAAGACCATCCGCGACCTGATCAACGACTATGACACCGTCATTTTCGATCAGTTCGGCCAGATGGTCATGAACGCCACCACTGCTGCTTCCATCGACGAGGCCAAGAACGACGACGGCACCATCACCTTCACCGTCAAGATCAACGAAGGCCTGACCTACAACAACGGCGAGCCCATCACCGCTGCTGACTACGTCGCTTATGCTCTGGTCCAGCTGTCCCCGGCCACCAAGGAAGCCGGTGCGACCGTCACCGCTAACTCCGTTGTTGGTGGCCCCGAGTACCAGAACGGCGAAACCAAGGAACTGGCCGGCGTCCGCCTGCTGGATCCCTATACCTACTCCATCCAGATCGCAGCTGACTACGCCAACTATTACTATGCGTTCAGCTACGCTTCCCTGTCTCCGCTGTACCTGCCGATGTACGCTTCCGCTGACCTGACCGTCAAGGACGACGGCAACGGCGCATACCTCGACGGCGGCGAGCTGGTTGCCGATGAGATCAACGCTTCCCGTTATGTGTACGCTGACCGCGTCTCCGCCGGCCCGTACATGATCAAGAACCTCGACACCGGCGCTCTGACCGCTACTCTTGAGATCAACCCCAACTACTCCGGCAACTTTGAGGGCCAGAAGCCTTCCATCCAGACCGTTGTCATCGTCAAGGCGGAAGACGACACCATGATGGACGCCTTCAAGACGGGCGAAATTAACTTCCTGTCCCAGCTGTCCGACGGCGACCAGATCAACGCTGCCCTCGACCTGGCTGAGACCGGCGATTTCGACTACTGCCACTACACCCGTAACGGCTACGGCAAGATCATGTTCCAGTGCGACGGCGGCCCCACCCAGTTCCCCGCTGTCCGTCAGGCTGTTGCATATCTGCTTGACCGCGAAGAGTTCGCCACCACCTTCACCGGCGGCTACGGCTCCGTCGTCCACGGCCCGTACTCCACCGCACAGTGGATGTATCAGGATTCCGAAGAATTCTTCAACGACAACCTGAACAACTACTCCTATGACCCGGCAAAGGCTGTCGAAGTCCTCGAGGCTGACGGCTGGACGCTCGACGCAGAAGGCAACGACTACGCCGGCACCGGCCTGCGCTACAAGGAAGTCACCGCTGAAGAAGCCGGCGACTACGCGCTGAACGTTACCCTGGCTGACGGCCGCATCCTGATGCCGCTGCACATCATGTGGGCTTCCTCCGAGAACAACCCCGTCTCCGCCCTGCTGGCTACCATGCTCGCCAACGGCAAGCAGACCACTGATGCCGGCATGCAGATCGAGCAGACGACCATGACCTTCTCCGAGCTGCTGAACTGGATCTACCGCGACACCTCCGTCGGCGATCAGTACGGCGTGTTCACCTATGGCATGTTCAACCTGGCCACCGGCTTCGCCGATGTCTATGACTATGCCTACAACTTCGCTTCCGATCCCGAGTCCGAGTATGTCAAGATGGGCTACAACCAGAACTACATCTACGACAAGGAACTCGACGACCTGTCCATGGACATGGTCTACAAGTCCGCTCCTGGCGACGACGCGACCTTCCTGGATTACTTCCAGAAGTTCATCGTCCGCTGGAATGCGCTGCTGCCTGAAATTCCTCTGTACTGCAACGATTATCACACCTTCTTCCCGTCCTGGCTGCAGAACTACAACGAGTCCAGCCTGTGGGACTTCCAGAAGGCGATTGTCTACGCTTCCATCGACGGCGCACAGTAATATCGATCCCTTCCCCATGTATCCCAGCGACGGGGCGGCACAAACCGCCCCGTCGCTTGCGGCATCTTTAGTACATCTTTTTTTATTTAGCGTGTCATATTATTTCTACGAAAAAAGACCGTTTTCGGTTTTATATACAGTTTTTTATGCTTTTTCCTGAAGCAAATACGAAAGAAAAGGAGGGTGTGCGGATGACCAAATACGTACTCAAGCGACTGCTGTACATGGTGATCGTGTTCCTGCTCGTCTCGCTTCTGATGTATTCCATCTACAACCTGATCCCAACCGACCCGGCGAGAGCCCAGCTCGAACCGATGAAAACATCGCTGAAACCTGCCGAGTATGAGCAGCGGTACCAGATGCTGCGGCAGCAGATGGGTCTCAACGACCCGCTGATCGTGCGGTATCTGCGCTGGATCGGCTTCTGGCCGGATGTCAACGGCGAACTCAACGGCATGCTGCAGGGCAATTTCGGCTATTCCCAGATCTACAAGACCGACGTGGCCAACGTCCTGCCTTCGCGCATGCTCAACACGATCTATATCAATATTTTCTCCACGCTCGTCGCGCTGGCGATCACGATCCCGCTTGGCATCTACTGCGCCGTCCATAAGCGCAGCAAGACCGATAACGCCGTGCAGGTTCTGTCCATTGTCGGCTACTCCATCCCGGTCTATATCATCGCGCTGATCTTTATCTGGCTGTTCGCGGTCACGCTCCGCTGGCTGCCGGTCTTCGGCATGCAGACGCCGGGCAACAACTTCACCGGCTTCCGCGCCTTCCTTGACAAGGTCTACTACATGACGCTGCCGGTGCTCGTCATGACGGTCGGCTCGCTCGGCGGCATGACCCGCTATGTCCGCGCCGCCATGATCGAGGCGCTCAGCATGGACTATATCCGCACCGCCCGTGCCAAGGGTCTGCGCGAAAAGGTCGTCATCTATTCCCACGCATGGCGCAACGCGCTGCTCCCGGTCATTACCGTCCTCATCGGCTGGTTCATCAGCATCTTCTCCGGTTCTCTGATCATCGAGCAGATGTTCGCGCTCAACGGTATGGGCCAGCTCTACTACCAGGGCCTCATGAACAACGACTTTGAGCTCGCGCTGGCGATCCAGATGTTCTACGTGCTCATTGCGCTCGTCGGCCAGCTGATCACCGACCTCAGCTACGGCATCGTCGACCCGCGTGTGCGCGTCAATAAGTAAAGGAGGATCACGAATATGGCTAAAAAGAAAAAATCGACCCTCCTTACCCGTCTGTTCGGCAACCGCAACAAGGTCACCGACTTCATGACCGAGGAACAGCTGCAGAGCCCGGGCCGTCTGATCCTTAAGAACTTCCTGCATAACCGGCTCGGCATGATCGGTCTGATCGTGTTCCTGCTGATTTTCCTGCTGGTCATGATCGGCCCGAAGTTCTATACGCTCGATCTGTCCTATCAGGACAATACCCAGCTGAATGTTCCGCCCGGAATGAACATGATGAAGGTCCCGGACGAGATGAAGCACAAGGTCGCCGATATCTCTCCCGGCACGACCTACGGCGTCGGCGTCGATACCGACGGCAAGGTCTATATCTGGGGCCACACCAAGATTACCGAGACCATCGACCTGAAGAACATTCCGGAAGAGGTCCAGAACGCCAAGATCGTCAACGTCGCGGCCGGCTATGACCACATTGTCGCGCTCGATGAAAACGGTGCGATCCACGTCTGGGGCAACAAACGCCTCGGCCAGGACAGCATTCCAGACAAGATCCAGATGGCTGCCGCCTACGGCAAGAACCTCGGCATCAAGCAGATCGAGGCCAGCAACCAGTTCTCCGCGGCAGTCACCGAAGACGGTGAGCTGTTCCTCTGGGGCAACGGCAACCAGGCCGACATCAAGATCAAGAAGGAATATCAGGGCAACATCGAGAAGGTCGCCCTGACGGCCCACGCGTATGTCGCGCTGACCAAGGACGGCGCGGTCGTCTATTCCGGCTTCCAGAAGGACAACGCCCTTGTCCGTATCCCGGAGGGGCTCGATTCCGGCGTTGTTGACATCGCAGCGTCCAGCAACGCGGTCGCGGCGGTCAAGGAAGACGGCACCGTCGTCGTCTGGGGCACCTGCACCAACGGCGAAAACAACATTCCCGCGTTTGAGAGCAAGCCTGTCGAGCTCTACGGCGGCCGCTACCACTTCACGGCCCTGATGGACGACGGCGAGGTCATCTCCTGGGGCGACAACACCCACGGACAGGCCTCCGTTCCGGCCTCCTTCAATGAGAAGGAGATCGTCACCGTCTACGCGGGCTTCTACCAGAACTACGCTGTCACGGTCGACGGCGACGTCGAGACCTGGGGCCTGAAGGGCTATGTCTGCGGCACCGACGATCTCGGCCGTGACGTCTTCAACCGCCTCATCAACGGCGGCAAGGTCACCATGACGGTCGGCGCGATCTCCGTCATCATCCAGCTCGTCATCGGCATCATCCTCGGCGGTCTGGCCGGTTATTTCGGCGGCTGGGTCGACAATATCATCATGCGTATCTCCGAGGTCGTCGGCGGCCTGCCGTTCCTGCCGTTCTCGATGATCCTCTCCGCGATCATCGGCACGCGCATCACGGTCGAGCAGCGTATGTACCTCATCATGGTCGTGCTGGGCATTTTGTCGTGGCCTGGTATCTGTCATCTGATCCGCGCGCAGATCCTCTCGCAGCGCGAGCAGGAATACGTGACCGCCGCACAGGCGCTCGGCGTGCGCGAAAAGAACATCATCTTCCATCACATCATCCCGAATGTCATGAGCCTCATCCTGGTCAACGCGACGCTGAGCTTTGCGACCTGCATGCTCACCGAGTCTTCGCTGTCCTACATGGGCTTCGGCATCGCGCCTCCCACACCGACCTGGGGCAACATGCTCACCGGCGCGAACAACTCCATCGTCATCCAGCAGTACTGGTGGCGCTGGGTCTTCCCGGCTGCGATCTTCGGCATCTGCACGATCTGCATCAACCTTGTGGGCGACGCGCTGCGTGATGCGGTCGATCCCAAGTCCGCTGAGCGATAAGGAGGGGTCGTTGTGGCATTACTTGAACTGAAAAACCTGAAGACTTTCTTCGCGACCAAGCGCGGCACCGTCAAGGCCGTCAACGGCGTGAGCTATTCGCTCGACGCCGGTAAGGTCCTCGGCGTCGTCGGCGAATCCGGCTCCGGCAAGAGCGTCTCGGCCATGAGCATCCTCCGTCTGCTCGACGGCAACGGCTATATCGACTCCGGCGAGATCCTCTTCAACGGCGTGGACCTGACGAAGCTGTCCATCAACGAGATGTACAAGATCCGCGGCAACGAGATCTCTGTGATCTTCCAGGAGCCGATGACGAGCCTGAACCCGGTCTTTACCGTCAGCCGTCAGATCTCCGAGCCGCTGATGATCCACCAGGGCATGACCAAGAAGCAGGCCGCCGCGAAAGCGGTCGAGCTGCTCTCCGACGTCAAGATCCCGAACCCCGAGGTCGTCGCCAAGCAGTATCCGCACCAGCTGTCCGGCGGTATGCGGCAGCGCGTCATGATCGCCATGGCGCTGGCCTGCCGCCCGAAGCTGCTGATCGCCGACGAGCCGACCACGGCGCTCGACGTGACCATTCAGGCCCAGATCCTCAAGCTCATGAACGAGCTGCGGGAGAAAAACGGCACCGCCGTACTGTTCATCACGCACGATCTTGGCGTCATCAACCAGATGGCCGACAACGTTGCAGTCATGTACTGCGGCCAGGTCGTCGAATACGCGCCCGCGGAGACCATCTTCCACAAGAGCGTGTATTCCCATCCCTATACCGAGGGCCTGATGCTCTCCATCCCGCGTCTGGACACCCCCAGCGACGAACGGCTCGAAGCGATCCCCGGCGCGGTCCCGCACCCGCTGGATCTGCCCAAGGGCTGCAAATTCGCCCCGCGCTGTAAGTACGCGACCGCACGCTGCCAGGAGGAAGAGCCGGAGCTGATCCACGTCTCCGACACCCAGCAGGTTCGCTGCTTCTACGCGAAGAAGGAGGACAGACATGCAAAATAACGACAAGAAGGTTCTGCTTCGCATCAGCAACCTGAAGCAGTATTTCCCGCTGAAGGGCGGCCGCTTCGTCAAGGCCAATGACGGCATTTCGCTGGATATCTACGAGGGCGAGACCTTCGGTCTCGTCGGCGAGTCCGGCTGCGGCAAGTCGACCCTCGGCCGCACCATCCTCCAGCTCTACCATCAGACCTACGGCCGCACGATGTACTATGGAAGATCGCTGGACGATCTGGCGCCGAAGTACGTCATCGACACCGTCAAAAACCTCAAATCACGCCGGGCCAAGCTCCACGAGCTGGAGCAGAAGCGCGATAAGCTCGAGGCCGAGTACGCCAAGCTCTCCGAAACGGAGCAGTATGCCAAGCACACCGAGCTCGACACCGCGCGCAAGCTGGCCGAGGACGCGCTGCTCGACATCACAAAGATCGTCGGCGGCTTCCTCGTGGTCGATGATCTCGATCCCGTGATCGCGGCCTATTCCAAGGACTACGGCATCGCGCGCAAGATCTCCGCGCTCGAGGAAAAGCGGCAGGCGCTGCAGGTCGACGTCGACGACGCGCAGTACGCGAAGAAGACCGCCGAAGAGGCGGGCAAGTCCGAAAAGTCCGGCCAGCTCGAAAAGGCACAGGAAAAGCTCAAGCAGTGTGACGATCAGATCGCCGCGCTGCGGCAGCAGCTGGACGCCGGCCGCCAGGAGATCGAGGCGCTGCGCCAGCCGTATGCCAGCGATCCCGAATTCCAGAAGTATGAGGCCTACCGCGACGACGGTATCGACCTTGCCCGACTGGAGTACAACGAGATGCGCCGCCTGCGCAGCGATATGCAGCTCATTTTCCAGGATCCGTATTCCTCGCTGAACCCGCGCATGAGCGTCGGCCAGATCATCAGCGAGGGCATGCAGGCGCACAACATGATCAAGAAAAAGGACGCCCGTATGCAGCAGCTCGTCCTGAACATCATGGACGAATGCGGCCTCGCGCCGTACTTCCTGCACCGCTTCCCGCACCAGTTCTCCGGCGGCCAGCGGCAGCGCATCGGCATCGCCCGCGCGCTCGCCACGAACCCGAAGTTCGTCGTCTGCGACGAGGCTGTTTCCGCGCTGGACGTGTCTATTCAGGCCCAGATCATCAACCTGCTGCTCGACCTCAAGGAGCACCAGAACCTGACCTACATGTTCATCACGCACGACCTGTCCGTCGTCAAGTACATCTCCGACCGCGTCGGCGTCATGTACCTCGGCAACATGGTCGAGCTGGCGGAGGCCGACGAGATCTTCCACCACCCGATCCATCCGTACACCGAGGCCCTGCTCAACGCCATCCCGACGACGGATACCGTCGGCGCGAAGGAGCTCTCCATCCTCGAAGGCGATATCCCCAGCCCGGTCAACCCGCCGAAGGGCTGCAAATTCCACACGCGCTGCAAGTACTGCACAGAGATCTGCACGCAGGTCGTCCCGGCGTGGGAAGAGGTCCGGCCGAACCATTTCGTCGCCTGCCATCATAAGCTCGAAGTCAAGGAGTAACGCAAATGATCTTTCAGAGGAAAGTAGACCGCGCCATGCGCTATCAGAAGGAACGCAACGAACAGGCGGATATCAAAAAACCGACGGAAGAGGATAAGGACAAGCTGAGCAAAAAAGATCTGCTTGCCATGATCCTGTCCGCAGGCCTTGTGATCCTCCCCGTCGCCGCCCTCGTCCTCCTCGCCATCGCCTTCGGCTCCTACTTCCTTTTCTTCCATTGACAAGCTTTCCGCGTTTACGCAACCCCCGTCATTCCATCCGGAATGACGGGGGTTGTTCGTCCTTTTTGCACATCTTTCCAAAACCTCTGTAGGGGCGGAGCAGAGCCCCCCCCTACAGCGCGTAACGCAACCCTTCCCGCAAAAAGGTGCAGCCTGACGAACTCAGACTGCACCTTCTATTGATGGCAAATATTCTAAGGCAACTAGTTGCAAACCCGATACCCCCGTATCAGGCGGCGCGTATTAAGACATACGTAGGGTGACCACCGAGTGGAACGATGCCTGAAAAATAGGTTCCCGCCTGAATTCAGAGGCAGAAAGCACCAAACGCATCCAAGCGCCCTTTTCTCCCCTATCTTTTCCCGCGCAAGGGAAAAGATAGGGCCGCCGGAGGCGCGTCAGAAACGACCACGACGGAACGAATCCTTGCAGGCAAGGCTTCTTATCCTCTGTGCTCGTTT
>ENA-UOJE01001812-UOJE01001812.1-human-gut-metagenome-genome-assembly--contig:-C23-NODE-1812-length-17896-cov-11.487136_pt1 | contig 17896 bp, 17 predicted proteins | sample MGYA00242341_ERZ723888 | MGnify/ENA metagenome assembly ERZ723888 | reverse complement strand
ATCGGCCATGTTGACCACGGCAAGACCACTCTGACCGCCGCTATCACCAAGTATCTGGCTATGAAGGGTCAGGCTCAGTTCGAGGACTACGCTTCCATCGACAAGGCTCCCGAAGAGAAGGCTCGTGGTATCACGATCAACACCGCTCACGTTGAGTACGAGACCGACAAGCGTCACTACGCTCACGTTGACTGCCCGGGTCACGCTGACTATATCAAGAACATGATCACCGGTGCTGCTCAGATGGACGGCGCTATTCTGGTTATCGCTGCTACCGACGGCCCCATGGCTCAGACCCGTGAGCACCTGCTGCTGGCCCGTCAGGTCGGCGTTCGCTATATCGTTGTGTTCCTGAACAAGTGCGATCAGGTTGACGACGAGGAGCTGCTGGAGCTGGTGGAGATGGAAGTCCGCGAGCTGCTGAGCAAGTACGAGTTCCCCGGCGACGACATCCCCATCATCAAGGGCTCCGCTCTGAACGCCCTGATCTCCGAGTCCACCGATCCCAACGCTCCCGAGTATGCCTGCATCAAGGAGCTGATGGACGCTGTTGACGAGTATATCCCCACTCCCGAGCGTAACGACAACCTGCCCTTCCTGATGCCCGTTGAGGACGTCTTCACCATCTCCGGCCGTGGCACCGTTGCTACCGGTCGTGTGGAGCGTGGCGTTGTCAAGAAGAACGAGCCTGTCGAGATCGTCGGCCTGCGCGAGGACAAGCTGGCTACCGTCGTTACCGACATCGAGATGTTCCACAAGCTGCTGGACTACGCTGAAGCCGGCGACAACATCGGCGCTCTGCTGCGTGGTATCGACAAGAAGAACATCGAAAGAGGCCAGGTTCTGTGCAAGCCCGGCTCCATCCATCCCCACACCAAGTTCAAGGGTCAGGTTTACGTCCTGTCCAAGGAAGAAGGCGGCCGTCATACTCCCTTCTTCAACAACTATCGTCCTCAGTTCTACTTCCGTACCACCGACGTTACCGGCATCATCTCCCTGCCCGAAGGCGTTGAGATGTGCATGCCCGGCGACAACGTTGTTATGAGCGTTGAGCTGATCACCCCCATCGCTATCGAGAAGGGCCTGCGTTTCGCTATCCGTGAAGGCGGCCGTACCGTTGGTTCCGGCGTCGTTACCGAGATCGACGAGTAATTTCCCGTTAGACAATGAACTTGAAAAGGCGTGACCTTCGGGTCACGCCTTTTTTCTCTGCATCTCAGAAAAACTTTGTCCATAGGCCGCGGTTTTCCTACTATAGCGGTGTAAGGCCTTACACATCACAAGGAGGTGTCCTGATGGAAGATACCCAGATCATCGCGCTTTACCTGTCCCGGCAGGAAGCGGCCATCGGCGAGACGGCGAAGAAATACGGCGGCTACATAAATCGGATCGCCTACAATATCCTGCGCTGCCGGGAGGATACGGAGGAAATCGCGGCGGATACGTATCTGGCTGCGTGGAATGCCATTCCACCGGAAATTCCCAGAGTGCTGAAGCATTTCCTGTCCCGGATCGCCCGGAATCTGGCTTTTGACCGACTGGATTATATCACCGCCAAATGCAGAGATGTGCATATGATCACCCTGCTGTCGGAGTTGGACGCCTGTCTGCCAGACCCCCGCTCCGACGTGGAGGCCGCCGTGGATGCAAAGCTGGCTGCGGGGAGTGTGAACCGGTTCCTGTCCCAGCTGGACAAGAAGGACTGCGCCGTGTTCCTGAGCCGCTATTACTACAGCATGGCGATTAGCGAAATCGCGGACAAGCTCGGCCTGACGGAACGGAACGTGAAGTACCGCTTGAGCTGCCTGCGGCAAAAGCTGCGTAAGCAGCTGGAAAGGGAGGGAATCAACGTATGAACGGAAAAAACCTTTTCAGAGCGTTGGAGTATGTCGATGACAGGTATCTGGACATGGTGGACGCCGCCGCACAGGAGGCAACCGATATGAAACAAAAGCACTTTTCCGGGAGGAAAACCATCCTCTACATTCTGGCCGCGGCCATCTGCGTCAGCCTGCTCACCGTGACCGCCGCGGCAGCGGGGTGGATACCCAATATTTTTGCGGCCGCACAGCCCAAGGCGACGCCGCGGGATGAGCCGGTTCTGGAAGCGGCGCAGAGTGCGACCCAGTCCCAGACACCGGAAACCGTCGAATTTGCCGAAGCGGACTACACCAAGTTCACGCTGTTTCAGAGCTACTATGACGGGAATTCCATTGCGCTGGGCTACGACCTGTCCGGGGTCATGCCTGGGGAAACGGTGGTAGGGTTTAGGCCGGAGGATACGCTGAAGCAGGAAATCCTGCAAAGACCCGACAATCAGTTCTGGTGCGAGAGGTACGGTCTGACGGACGACACTGTCGACCAGTATCTGGAAGCGGGCGTCTGGACGCGGGAGGAGTATGACCAGCGTCTGGCGGGAAGAAGCGAGTGCGCAAAGAAATACGACCTGCGCAGGGATTCCCAGATCTACATGGACGACCAACTGCGCGCGCTTCTCACCGACGGGGAATACGAAGAATTCTGGGAAATTCTCGGGGAAACGGGCTCGTGCTGCGTGGTCATCCCGATGAAACCCTACGTCGGCGACCACATCCTTCTGAATGGCGCGGATGAACCCGCGGATCGGGGGGACTACACCACGGAGGAAGGGGAATGTCTGGTGCTGAACAACCTGCCTGCCGCCGCTCAGAATCAGCCGTCCATCACGGTGGGACTGAAATTCAAATCCGGCTGGAGCTATTACTATATGGAGCTGTCGGGAACCAGCTACCGCCTTTACGCCCCGAATCCGGACTACGTTACGACCATCACGCTGGAAAACGAAAGCAAACCATAATCTTGCGGGGCAGCTGCTTGCGTGGCTGCCCCGTTTTCGCCGCCGGAATACGCACGGTTTCGACCTCCCGGGCATAGATTGTGCCGGGAGGTTTTGCGTTATGAGAATCTTTATCATTACGTTCCGCTCGGTGACGTTTGCCCAGCGGGGCGAGCGGCTGCTGAACCGGAACAACCACCGCTGCGTCCTCCAGCGGACGCCCAAGTGGATGGAGCAGCAGGGCTGCGGCTACAGTCTGCGGATCAAAACAGAAGACATCATCCCGGTGGTGGAGCTTCTGCGAGAGAACGGCGTCCCCTTGCGCAAAATTTATGCCCAGCGCCCGGACGGAAATCTGGAGGAGCTGACGGTATGATCTATCTGGACAACGGCGCCACCTCCTTCCGCAAGCCGCCGGGGGTGTACCGGGCAGTGGAGCGGGCGATGTATACCTGCGCGAATCCGGGGCGGGGCGGCTACAGCGCAGCAATGGAAGCGTCGGAGACGGTATACGCCTGCCGGGAAGCTGCGGCGGAGCTGTTCCACTGCCGGCCGGAGCAGGTCGCGCTGACCACCAGCTGCACCCATGGACTGAACATTGCCATCCGTTCCATCGTGAAGCCGGGGGGACGGGTGATCGTTTCCGGATTTGAGCACAACGCCGTGACCCGCCCCCTTCATGCGCTGGGGGCGGATATCCGGGTGGCGGGGCGGCGGCTGTTTGACTGGGAGGACACCCTTTCTCGCTTCGGGCGGGAACTGAAGCAGGGGGCGGACGCGGCGGTATTTACCCACGTTTCCAACGTGTTCGGCTATATTCTGCCCGTGGAGCAGCTGGCGGAGATGTGCCGGAAATGGCGGGTGCCGTTCATCATCGATGCCGCCCAGTCCGCCGGGGCGCTGCCCGTGGATCTTCAGGCGCTGGGGGCGGATTTTATCGCCATGCCGGGGCATAAGGGGCTGCTGGGGCCTCAGGGGACGGGGCTGCTGCTCTGCGGCGGCGATGCCCAGCCTCTGCTGTTCGGGGGGACGGGCAGCGACTCCGTCAATCAGGCCATGCCGGATTACCTGCCTGACCGCCTGGAAGCGGGGACGCTGAACGTACCCGGTTACGCGGGACTGACGGAGGGACTGCGGTTTGTCCGCCGTACAGGTGTGGAGAACATTTTCCGTCGGGAGCACCGGCAGCTGGAACGGTGTGCCGAGGGCTTGCAGAAATTGGGGATGGAGGTATTCGCCGGGGCGCATCAGGCATCGACGGTGTCCTTCCGGCCGGGGATGGACTGTGAGGAAGCGGCGGCGTTTCTGGCGAAGCAGGGCATTGCGGTCCGTGCGGGTCTGCACTGCGCCCCCTTTGCCCACGAAAGCGCGGGGACGCTGGAATCGGGGACGGTGCGGGTCAGCTTTGGCCACGACGCATCCGACGCCCAAACCGACGCGTTTCTCCGAACGGTATCCAAACTTCCCAGAGTTTAGCCGCAATTTTTTTACAGATTGGCTATTGCCATCAGCGCCGGTATTCGTTATAATAGAACAGATAATAGTAAATTTACGATAGCGGAGTATGCGCTATACAAAAGTTGACATAAAAGGGGTAAGAACGTTTATGGAGAGCATTCAGAATTTGCTGCATCAGATACAGCGGATGCAGTGGTCAGACTATCTGGATATCGCCGTAGTCGCGTTTCTGATATATAAAATTCTTCCGCTGATCAAGACACCCAGCACCACCCGGATCGCCAAGGCCGTGGTCGCGGTGCTGATCATCGCGTGGCTGACGGATTTCCTGCATCTGTACACGGTGGGCTTCATCATGAACCAGTTCCTGGCCATCGGACTGCTGGCGCTGGTGATCCTGTTCCAGCCGGAGCTGCGGCGGATGCTGGATCATTTGGGCAGCGTGAAGCTGACGAGTATCTTCGGCGTCAACAAGCCCGTACAGCAGGAGATGGACGCGGTCATCACCCAGACCGTGCGTGCCTGCGAGGCCATGGGGCGGGAAAAGGTGGGCGCGCTGATCGTCTTCGCCCGGGAGCAGCGGCTGGAGGAATACTTCAAAACCGGCACCCAGATCGACGGTCAGGTTTCCGAGCAGCTGATCCGGAACATTTTCTTTAAGAATTCCCCCCTCCACGACGGCGCAATGATCATCCGGGACGGCCGGGTCGCCGCAGCGGGGTGTGTGCTGCCCCTGTCCGACAGCAACCGTCTCAGCTCGGACTTGGGCACCCGGCATCGCGCCGGCGTGGGCATGAGCGAGGCTTCCGACGCGGTGGTGGTGATCGTCTCCGAGGAGACCGGCACCATTTCCGTGGCGGTGGGCGGAATGCTCAAGCGGCACCTTGCGCCCCAGACGCTGGACAAGTTGCTGCACAATGAACTGTGCCCTGCCAACGACGGGGACGAGAAGCAGGACTTGAGTCTGCGGCTGAAGCAGAAGCTGCAGCCCCGCAGAAAGGAGACGGACGACAATGAAAAATAGATTTGGCTCCATTCTGCTGTCCATCGTCATCGCCTTTGGCCTCTGGCTGTACGTCATTACTTACGTCAGCCCCAATTCCGAGGAGACTTACTACAACATCCCGGTGGTGCTGGAGGGCGAGAGCGTCCTGAACGAGCGGGGGCTGATGTGTACTTCCACGTCCTCCTCCACGGTGTCGCTGCAGCTGGCAGGCGCCAGAAGCGATCTGATCAAGGTCAACCAGAACAATATTACGGTCAAGGCCAACCTGTCCGCGATCACCGAGCCGGGGCAGAAGATCAATCTGCGCTACACCATTTCCTACCCCGGAAACGTGGCGCAGAATGCCTTCGAGACGCTGTCCCAGAGCGACTTTTATGTAGATGTGGAATACCGCCGGGTGAAGGATGTGCCGGTGGTGGTGCAATATGACGGCACCCGGTCGGAGGATTATCTGTACGACACGGAAAACGTTCAGCTGGACTATTCCACAGTGAATGTTATCGGCCCTGCCTCCGTCGCCGACAAAATCCGGCAGGCGGTGATCGAGGTGGACTTGACGGATCAGTCAGAGTCCATCAGCGAAAGCTACCGCTATACCCTCTGTGACGAGGAGGGCAACCCCGTGGACGCGGCGGAGATCACCACGGATGTGGAAGAAATCCATCTGGACATGAAGATCCAGAGGATCAAGGAGCTGCAGCTGGTGGCGCAGGTCACCTACGGCGGGGGCGCCACGGAAGAAAATACCACCATAACGGTCAACCCTGCGTCCATCCGGGTCACGGGCAGCGACGCCGCACTGGCAGAGCTGGGCGACAGCTATACCCTGGCCGAGATCGACCTGCGGGCGGTGGAAAAGTCCCAGAATATGCTCTACACCATCAACCTGCCCGACGGCATCACCAACCAGACCGGCGTGAACGAGGCCACGGTGAGCATCCAGTTCTCCGGCCTGAGTACCAGAGAATATACCGTAGACAATTTTGAGGCCATCAACGTGCCGGAGGGCATGGAGGTGGAGATCATCAACGCCAGCCTGACGGTGCGGGTGCGCGGCGCTGCCGGACAGATCAGCCAGCTGACGGGAGACGACATCAAGGTCGTGGTGGACTTCTCCAACGCCGTGGCGGGAACGGCCACCTACAAGGCGTCCATCACCTTCGGCGAGGAATTCACGGCAGTCGGCGCGGTAATGGGGCCGTATTCCGTATCGGCAACGGTAAAGGGGTGACGGCATGGAACAGCTCGTCCGGGTAAAGGAAACCTATGACGACGGCACGGCGCTGGTATTCCGCATCCGGGAAAGCGCCTGTTCCGGCGACTGCCACAAATGCTCCGGCTGCGGCGCGGCCAAGGAAACGGTGACGTTTACGGCGAAGAACCCCATCGGCGCCCGCCGGGGGGAGCTGGTAAAGGTGGAATCCGAGACTGCCCCGGTGCTGAAGGCGGCGGCGGTACTGTATGTTGTGCCGCTGGTGCTGTTCTTCTCAGGGTACTATCTGGGCTTCCGGTTGGGCGGCTTCGGCGCGCTGGTCGGGGGGCTTGGATTTGTGCTTGGCATCGCATTGGTGCTGGTGTACGACCGCAAAGTGGTGAGAAAGGCCAATATTGACTATACAATCACAGCTTTCGCAAGGAAAATATGAGAAAAGCCATGAAAAAAGGGGATAATGAGTTTGGTTAAAAGTATGACCGGCTACGGCCGCGCCGTGGAGACCGTGAACGGAAGAGAATTTACGGTGGAGCTGCGCTCCGTCAACAACCGCTATCTGGACTGCACCGTGAAGCTGCCCCGCAGCCTGTCCTTTGGAGAGGACGCGGTGAAGCAGGCCGTGAAGAACGCCATCTCCCGGGGTAAGGTGGACGTGTTCCTGTCCGTCCGCTCCGAGGGTGCCGCCGACGTAAAGGTCACCCTGAATGAATCCATGGTGGCGGGGTATCTGGCCGCTATGAAGCAGATGGCGGAAAATTTCGATGTGAAAGAGGACATCAGCGTGTCGCTTCTGTCCCGGATGCCGGATGTGTTTACCGTGGAGAAGCCGGAGGTGGACGAGCAGCAGCTGCTGGACGATATGCTGTCCGTTGTGAATAAGGCTTTGGCAGGCTTCAACGCCATGCGTACCACGGAGGGCAAGGCGCTGGAGAACGATCTGCGCAGCCGGGGACAGACGATCCTGTCGCTGGTCAGTCAGGTGGAAGCGGGCGGCGCCCAGACTGTGCTGGACTACCGCACCCGTCTGGAAAATAAGATCAAAGAGGTTCTGGCGAGCACCGCCATTGACGAAAGCCGCATCCTGACGGAAGCCGCTATTTTCGCCGACAAGGTGGCGGTGGACGAGGAGACCGTCCGCTTAAGAAGCCACTTGGAGCAGATGAACAACATGCTCACCACCGGCGGCGCCGTCGGACGGAAGCTGGACTTTCTGCTGCAGGAAATGAACCGGGAGGCCAACACCATCGGCTCCAAGTGCACCGATGTGCGTCTGGCACGGGTCGTGGTGGAGATCAAGGCCGAGCTGGAGAAAATCCGGGAGCAGACCCAGAACATCGAGTAAGGAGTAGCTATGAAGCTTGTGAACATCGGTTTCGGCAGCATGGTCGCCGCGGGGCGGGTGCTTGCCATTGTAGCGCCGGACTCCGCACCCATCAAGCGGGTGATTCAGGAGGCGAGAGACCGGGGGATGCTCATTGACGCATCCTACGGGCGCAAGACAAAGGCCGTGCTTCTCATGGATACCGACCACGTGATCCTCTCCGGCATCCCCACCGAGACGCTGTACGCCCGGTGGATGGACAGACCGGAAGAAGAAATAAAGGAGGATTGAGCCGTGAGCAAGGGAAAAATGTTTGTGATCTCCGGCGCTTCCGGCGTGGGGAAAAGCACCGTCCTGAAACAGGTGATGGCCGGCCGGGACGATCTGAAATTCTCCGTCTCCGCCACCACCCGCCCGCCCCGACCCGGGGAGGCGGACGGGGTACACTACTACTTCGTGACCAAGGCGCGATTCGAGGAGATGATCCGGGAAAATGCGTTTCTGGAATACGACGCCCACGCGGGCAATTACTACGGCACCCCCCGCGCTCAGGCGGAGGAAAAAATGGAGCAGGGACTGCTGCTTCTGGACATCGAGCCCATGGGCGCGAAGCAGGTGAAGCAGTCCGCCCCTGACGCGGTGCTGATCTTCATCATGCCGCCGTCCCGGGAGGAGCTGGAGCGCCGTCTGCGCAGCCGGGGCGATACCTCGGAGGAACAGATCAAAATGCGTCTGGAACGGGCGTCATGGGAAATGGAGCAGCGATGCTGGTATGACTACACTGTGGTCAACGACGACGCGAAGCGCTGCGCCGAAGAAATCCTGACAATCATTGCCAATCTGGCTGACTGAATATATTGCTACTTTATTGGAGGAACGAAATTATGCTATACCCCCCTGTTGCTGATTTGCTGAAGAAAGTGGACAGCCGTTATCTGCTGGTGAATCTGGTGGCGCACCGCGCCCGTCAGATCGCCGCTGAGGCCGAGGCGTTTCAGGAAGATCTGCCGGAAAAGCCCGTAACCATGGCCATTGAGGAAGTGGCGGACGGCGAGCTTTCCGCTACCGTGAAGGAAGAGTATATGAAATGATGCTTTTCCGGGGGACGCGAACGTCCTCCGGAAAAGCAGCGGAAAGGATGGGGTGAGGGATGATTGCAAAAATCGCGGTTTCCGCCGCGACCTATGCCATTGACAAGCCCTATTCCTACAAAATCCCCGAGGGGATGACCCTGCAGCCCGGCCAGCGGGTGCAGCTGCCCTTCGGCCGCGCCAACAAGCGCACCGAGGGCGTCGTCCTCACCGTGGAGACGGGCAGCGAGGAAAAGCTGAAAGCCGTGGAGCGGTGTCTGGACGAAGCGCCGATTCTGTCGGAACATCAACTGCGGCTGGCGGCATTTTTGCGGGAGCGGTATTTCTGCACCTTTTATGAGTGCCTCCGGGTCATGCTCCCGGCGGGACTGTGGTTTCAGGCGCGGGAACGGATATCCCTCACCGGCGACCGCTCATGGAAGGAAAAGGCCATCCGTAAGGACGGCGCGGCGGAGGTGCTTGCGCTGCTGGAAAATCTGGGCGGTCAGGCGGAGGAATCTGCTCTGCGCGCTCTGATTCCCGACGAGGAAACCCTTTCCGACGTGATCGCGTATCTTGCGCGGAAAAAGTGGATATCCGCCGAAACGGAATATCTGCGCCGCACCAATGACAAGACGGAGAAAATCGCCGCTCTGGCGGTTTCCGCCGAGGAAGCCATGGAGTACGCCTCCCACCGCCCCAAATCCGCCGCCATGCAGAAAAATGTGCTGGAGCTGATGTGCGGCGTGGGCAGCGTGTCCGTGAAGGAGCTGTGCTATTTTACCGGCGCTTCCACGGCAACGGTGAACCGGCTGGAAAAACTGGGGTATCTGACGCTGACCGAGCAGCCGGTCCTTCGATGCCGGGAAATTCAGCCGGCAAAGCTGGACGGGCCGCTGGTGCTCAGCCCCGACCAGCAGCGCTGCTATGACGGACTCGCGGAGCAAATGACGCAGGAAAATCCGGGCGTCGCGCTCCTTCGGGGTGTGACCGGCTCGGGAAAGACTTCCGTCTATATCAAACTCATCCAAACCTGTCTGGAAACGGGCAGAAGCACCCTGCTTCTGGTGCCGGAAATCGCCCTGACGCCCCAGCTGCTGGGGCTGATGACGGCCTATTTCGGCGCTCAGGTGGCGGTGCTGCACAGCAGCCTTGGGGCGGGGGAACGGTACGACCAGTGGAAGCGCGTCCGAAGCGGCGACGCGAAAGTGGTCGTAGGGACCCGCTCGGCGGTGTTTGCCCCATGTACCCCCGGCCTGATCATTCTGGACGAGGAACAGGAGCATTCCTATAAATCCGAAAATTCCCCCCGCTACAGCGCCAAAGAGGTCGCCATCTGGCGGGGCGCGAAGGAAGGCGCACTGGTGCTGCTCGGCTCCGCGACGCCCTCCGTGGAAAGTATGTACCGGGCGAAGACCGGCGCTTACAGCCTGTACACCATGGCGGAACGCTATGGCGGACGGAAGCTGCCCGCCGTGGACATCGTGGACATGCGGGAGGAGCTGAAGCTGGGAAACGATCTTTCCCTGAGCATCCCTCTGCGGGAAGCACTGTCCGACAACCGGGACGCGGGAAAGCAGACGATTCTACTGCTCAACCGCCGGGGAAACAGCCGGGCGCTGGTGTGTGTGGACTGCCGGAAAGCGCCGGAATGTCCCCGGTGCAGCGTCCGCCTGACCTATCACAGCGCCAACAACCGGCTGATGTGCCACTACTGCGGCTTTTCCCAGCCGGTGCCGGAGCGCTGCCCGGAGTGCGGCGGGCCGCTGAAAACCATTGGCACCGGTACCCAGAAGGTGCAGGAGGAGCTGGAGTTCCTCTTCCCCGACATGGAGACCGACCGGATGGACGCTGACACGGTAAGCGCCGTGAATACACACGAAAAAATTCTGGAACACTTCCAAAAGGAGAACGTTCCCGTGCTTCTTGGCACCCAGATGGTGGCCAAGGGATTGAATCTTCCCAATGTCACGCTGGTGGGCGTGCTGGACGCTGATCTGAGCCTGTACACCGGCGGGTATCTGGCGGGGGAGACCACCTTCAATATGCTCACCCAGGTGGTGGGCAGAGCCGGCCGGGGGGACAGCCCCGGAAAGGCCATTATTCAGACGATGGTGCCCGACCATCAGGTCATCCGGTACGCGGCGGAGCAGGATTACGACGGATTTTACGATCTGGAGATTCAGCTGCGCCGGGTACAGAATGCGCCGCCCTTCGGCGATCTCGCCGCTGTGGTGGTGACGGGACGGGAGGAAACGGCGGTGCTTCGGGGCGCGGCAAAATTCCGGGACAGCCTGATCGCGTGTCTGCGTCAGGAAGCCTACCGGGAGGAACGCTGCGCGGTGCTGGGGCCTGCGCCCTGCGCCGTGCCGAAGGTCAACTACCATTTCCGCTACCAGCTGACCCTGCGCTGCCGCCTGACCCGGACAATGCGCCAGCTGCTTTCCTATCTTCTCCGGGAGTTCGGAAAGGACAAGGCAAACCGGGGTGTCAGCGCCTACATTGATGTGAACGGATTCGACTGACCGGCAACCCGTTTACCATAAGAGAAACGAGGTAATATCATGGGACTGCGCAAAATTCTGACATACAAAGACCCGGCGCTGCACAAGGTATGCCGTCCGGTGGAGAAGTTCGACTGGCGGCTGCACAAACTGCTGAACGACATGACCGATACCCTGGCCGAAGCCAACGGCGTGGGACTGGCCGCCCCCCAGGTGGGCATTCTGCGCCGGGTTGTGATCGTGGATACCGGCGAGGAAATTCTGGAGCTGGTGAATCCGGAACTGGTGGAGACCAGCGGTGAGCAGTGCGGCGCGGAGGGGTGCCTCAGCGTTCCGGGCAAGTACGGTCTGGTGAAGCGCCCCAACTATGCCAAGGTTCGCGCGCAGGACCGGAACGGTGAGTGGTTCGAGGCTGAGGGCGAGGAACTGATCGCCCGGTGCTTCTGCCATGAGCTGGATCATCTGGACGGCATCGTCTACACCGAGGTCATGGAGCGGTTCCTGACGGAGGAAGAACTGGAGCAAGAAAAGTAACGGAGGGATCATCCTTGCGTGTTGTGTTTATGGGTACGCCGGACATCGCGGCGACCTGCCTGAAAAAAATTCTGGCCGACGGCTTCGACGTGGTGGGCGTCTACACACAGCCTGACCGCCCCAAGGGACGGGGCATGAAGCTGGTGGCGTCCCCGGTGAAGGAGGTGGCGGTGGCTGCCGGAATCCCCGTATTCCAGCCGGAAAATTTCCGAGAGGAAGAGACGGTGGAGCAGCTCCGCGCCTTGCAGCCGGACATCTGCGCCGTGGTGGCCTACGGGCGCATCCTGCCCCAGAAGGTGCTGGACGTGCCGAAATACGGCTGCATCAACATCCATGCCAGCCTGCTGCCCAAATACCGCGGTTCCGCCCCCTATCAGTGGGCGGTGCTGGACGGCCTGACGGAGACCGGCGTTACCGCTATGTACCTGACCCGGGAAATGGACGCCGGGGATATCATTGACATTTCCAAGACACCCATCGGCGAAAACGAAACGGCGGGGGAGCTGCTGGATCATCTGGCGGTGCTGGGCGCGGAACTGCTGAGCAGGACCCTGACCCGGTTTGAAAGCGGGAAGGTGCCTGCCACGCCTCAGGATGCGTCGGGGGTCAGCTACGCCCCCATGCTGGACAAGTCCATGTGCCCCATCGACTGGACGAAGACGGCGCAGCAGGTGCATAACCACGTCCGGGGGCTGCATCCATGGCCGGTTGCGACCATGGAATTGCAGGGCAAGACCTTCAAAGTCCACGCCACACGGGTTGTGGAGGGCAGCGGCAAGCCCGGCGAAATCTTAGGCCTGACGAAGACCGGACTGCGCATCGCCTGCGGCGAGGGCGCGGTGGAGATCATTTCCCTGCAAGCCGAGGGCGGCAAGCGCATGGCGGCGCCCGATTATTTCCGGGGTCATCCCTTGGAGCGCTGATGGGCGCGAGAGAAACGGCGCTGAACGCGCTGATCGCCTGCCGCAAAAGCGGCGCCTGGTCAAATACGGTGCTGAAAGAATATATCGCCCGGGACCGCCTGTCCCCAAGGGACGCGGCGCTGGCTACGCGGCTGTGCTACGGCGTCCTGCAAAACCGGAACAAGCTGGATTTTTACCTGAAGCAGCTCCTGACGGGGCGGCTGAGAGACCTCCATCCCGTGGTGCGGGACATCCTCCATCTGGGGCTGTACCAGATTTATGAGCTGGACAAGGTCCCAGAAAGCGCCGCCGTGAATGAATCGGTGACGCTGGCCAAAAAATATTGCAAAAATCCGAAGGCCGGGGCGCTGGTGAACGCTGTTCTGCGCAAAGCGGCGGCGACGAAGGGAACCTTGCAGGAGCCGACGTCCTATGCCGACCGCTACAGCCACCCGGACGAGCTGATCTCCCTGCTGAAAGCAAACCTGCCCAAGGGCAAGCTGGAGCCCATGCTCATTGCCGACAACGCCGCGCCCCGGACAGTGGTGCAGGTGAACATCCTCCGGATTTCTGCGGAGGAACTGGCCGAGCGGCTGACGGCGGAACACGTCTGCGTCAAACCTCACGAGTGGATGGCGGACTGTCTGGTGCTGTCCGGCACGGGAAGCTTAGAGCAGCTGCCGGCGTTTCGGGAAGGGCTGTTCTATGTGCAGGACCCGGCGGCGAAGCTCAGCGTTCTGTGCGCGGGGCTGCCGGAATCCGGCGGAAACGTGCTGGACTGCTGTGCGGCACCGGGGGGCAAGAGCTTCGCCGCGGCCATTGCCATGGGCGGTAAGGGAAGCATCGTCTCCTGTGATATTTACCCTCACAAGACTGCCCTGATCGAAAACGGTGCGGCGCGTCTGGGACTGACGAACATTACGGCGCGCCAACAGGACGCATCCCAGGTTGTGCCGGAGTGGGTCGGCGCCATGGACACCGTGATTGCTGACGTGCCCTGCTCCGGTCTGGGCATCATCCGGAAAAAGCCGGATATCCGATACAAAAACCTGAAAGAGCTGGAAGACCTTCCGGCCTTGCAGTTAAAAATTCTGGAGACTCAGGCGTCCTATGTCAGACCCGGCGGCACGCTGCTGTATTCCACCTGCACCGTGCTGAAGCGGGAAAACGAGGACGTGGTTTCCGCATTCCTTGCAGCGCACGGCGAGTTTACGACGGAGCCGCTGCCGCTGCCGGAGGTATTTCCCAAAAACGAAACCGGGATGCTCACCCTGATTCCCGGCGAGTATGACACCGACGGCTTCTTTATCTGCCGTCTGCGGAGAAAAGCATGAATCTGAAATCCATGACCCTGCCGGAGCTGACGGCGGTTCTGAAAGAGCTGGGACAGCCCCAGTTCCGCGCCAGGCAGGTCTATACCTGGCTGCACAAGGGCGTCCGCGCCTATGACGAAATGACGAACCTGCCCAAGTCCCTCCGGGACACCCTGGCGCGGGAGTATCCTATTTGCGCCCCCAAGGTGGTGCGCAGGCAGGAATCCGCCCGGGACGGCACGATCAAATACCTCTGGGAGCTGTCCGACGGCAACTGCGTGGAGACGGTGCTGATGCGCTATCACTACGGGAACACCGTGTGCATTTCCACGGAGGTGGGCTGCCGCATGGGCTGCGCCTTCTGCGCCTCCACCATCGGCGGACTGGTGCGGCGGCTGGAACCCTATGAAATGCTGGACGAGGTGCTGTTCACGCAGGTGGACTCCGGCCTGCCCATTTCCCACATCGTGCTGATGGGCATTGGTGAGCCGCTGGACAATTTTGACAATGTGATGCGCTTTCTGGAGCTGGTGAACAGTCCGGAGGGCATGAACATTTCCATGCGGCATATCAGTCTCAGTACCTGCGGGCTGGTGCCGAAGATCGACGAGCTGGCGAAGCGGAAACTGCAGCTGACGCTGTCGGTTTCCCTCCACGCGCCCAACGACGAGGTGCGGGACCGGATCATGCCGGTGAACAAAGCCTATCCCAGCGAGGAACTGCTGGCGGCCTGCCGCCGGTATTATCAGGCGACCTCCCGGCGGATTTCCTTTGAATACGCCATGATCGACGGTGTCAACGACCGCCCGGAGGATGCGAAAGAGCTGCTCCGGCGCTTGAAGGGGCTGCCTGCCCACTTCAATCTGATCCCCTTAAACCATGTGGAGGAAAGCCCCCTGAAGCCCAGCACCCGGGCGGCAGTGGCGGCGTTCCAGAAAACGCTGGAAGACGGCGGCGTCACTGCCACCGTCCGCAGAACGCTGGGCGGCGACATCGACGCCTCCTGCGGGCAGCTCAGACGAAAGTACAATCAAAGCAAAGAAAATCCATAGATAAAGGGGGCGCAAGCCTATGCAGAGCTGGGGATTGACCGATCCCGGTTGTGTCCGGAAACAGAATCAGGATTCCTACAAAATTGAACAGCTTGACCGCGGCAACCTGCTGTGCATCGTCTGCGACGGCATGGGCGGCGCCAAATCCGGAAACATTGCCAGTTCTCTGGCGGTGGACGTGTTTGTGGAGGAAGTCCGCCGCTGCTGGAAGCCCGTCATGGAACAGGACAAGGTTGACCAGATGCTCCGCAGCGCCGTGAAGCTGGCGAACTTCACCGTGTATGACCAGTCCCGGCAGTTCGAGGAATTCGACGGCATGGGCACCACGCTGGTGGCGGTGATGGTGCGTGGCCGGAAGGCGACCGTAGTTAACGTGGGGGACAGCCGCGCCTATCACGTGGGCAAAAGCGGCATCCGTCAGGTGACCAAGGATCATTCTCTGGTGCAGATGATGGTGGACAGGGGAGATCTGACCCCGGAGGTGGCGAAAAGCTATCCCGGCAAGAACTTCATCACCCGCGCCATCGGCACGGAGACCACCGTTCTGTGCGACATCTTCCATCTGGATGTGGGCAAGGGCGACTATCTGCTGCTGTGCAGCGACGGATTGAGTAATCTCTTGGACGATCAGGAAATTCTTTTCGAAGTCGTCCACGGCGTGTACAAGCAGAATTGCTGCAAGCGTCTGCTGAACATTGCCAAAAACCGGGGCGCGCCGGACAATGTCACCAGCGTGCTGATTGCCATTTGAGTACCGCGAAAGGAGCAATTTCTGAATATGGATCAATATATTGGACGGCTCTTGGACGACCGGTACGAAATTCTGGAGATCATCGGTACCGGCGGCATGGCCGTCGTCTATAAGGCGCGTGACCACCGGCTGAACCGGTTGGTAGCCGTCAAAATACTCAAGGATGAATTCGCACGGGATGAGGAATTCCGCCGCCGGTTCCGCGCCGAGGGCGAAGCCGTGGCCATGCTGAGCCATCCCAACATCGTGCAGGTCTACGACGTTTCCGCCTCCGACAGCGCCAATTATATCGTCATGGAGCTGATCGACGGCATTTCCCTCAAGCAGTACATGGAGAAAAAAGGGGTGCTCAACTGGAAGGAGACGCTGCATTTTGCCATGCAGATCGCCAAAGGATTGGAGCACGCCCACAGCCGGGGAATCATCCACCGGGACATCAAGCCCCATAACGTCATGGTGCTGAAAAACGGCTCCGTCAAGGTGATGGACTTCGGCATTGCCCGGGTCATGAGCAAGAGCAACACCCTGACGAAGGAAGCACTGGGAAGCGTCCACTACATCTCCCCGGAGCAGGCCAAGGGCGGCCACACTGACAACCGTTCCGATATCTATTCTCTGGCCGTTGTCATGTACGAAATGATGACCGGCCGCCCGCCCTACGACGGGGAATCCCCCGTGGCGGTGGCCATCCAGCATATCAACGGCGGCGCGCCGCTGCCCTCCACTCTGAACCCCAATATTCCCAGAGGGTTGGAGCAGATCATCATGAAGGGCATGGCGCTGGAAGTCAACGACCGGTACGTCTCCGCCACGGAAATGCTCCACGATATGGAGGAATTCCGGCAGAACCCGGACATGATCTTCGATTACCATACCATGGTGGACGATGCGACGCGGGTGCTCCCCAACCTCTCCCGCGGCATGACCACGGCGGAGAAAAAGGTGCAGGCCAAAACCGGGGCGGCTCCCGTCCGGACGTCCTCGGACAGCATCCGCCTGCACCAGAACGCCCAGGCGGGGCAGGACAACGAGTCCATCCGCCGCGCCCAGCAGCGCCGTCAGGCGCAGCAGCAGCAGCGCAAAGAGGAACGCAAGGAGGAGCGCAGCCGGGTCGCCACCACGGCCATCGTGGTTTGCAGCGCCGTGACGGTGATCGCGATCTTCATCTTCCTGATGGCACTGTTCAACGGCGCGCTGCTGAGCAAGGAAAAGGCGCTGGTGGAGGTGCCCTATCTGGAGGGAAGCATTTACGACGAAAGTCTTGCGTCCCAGTACCCGGATTTTACCATCAAGCTTCAGCAGCAGTACGACGATACGAAGCCAAAGGGAGAAATCCTCCACACGGAGCCGACCGGCGGCAGCAAGGTGGTCAAAGGCTCGGAGCTTTGGATCACCGTCAGCCTGGGGCAGCGGCCGGAAGCCAAGACCATGGACAATTTCGTAGGCACCAGCGCGGAGGAGGCAAAGTCCATCCTGCTGGGGCAGGGCTTTGAGCCGATCACCCGCAACGAGATCAGCTACGTATACGAGGCGGGGCAGGTCATCCGCACGGAGCCGTCCGCCGGTACGGAAATGACGGCGGGACAGACGGTGTATATCTATGTCAGCACTGGCCCGGACGTGATCACGGCGAAAATGCTCAACGTGATGGGGCTGGATGTGGACAAGGCCAAGGAGCTGCTGGGTCAGGCGGGCTTCAGCAATATCAAGACCGAGGAGGTGGAGAGCCTGAAACCCAAGGGCGAGGTCATCCACCAGTCGGCGGCGAAGAACGCGGAGATCGACGTGAACACGGAGATCGTTCTGCAAATCTCCAAAGGGCCGGGGGAAACCACAGGCCCCACCCAGGCCACGACCCCCAAAGACCCCAACGAACCGGTGACCATCGGGGTGCAGTTCTCCCTGCCGGAACGGGATGAGCCGTACATTCTGAGCATTTTCCTGAACGGCAAGGAGG
>ENA-UOJE01001803-UOJE01001803.1-human-gut-metagenome-genome-assembly--contig:-C23-NODE-1803-length-17961-cov-62.682341_pt1 | contig 17961 bp, 18 predicted proteins | sample MGYA00242341_ERZ723888 | MGnify/ENA metagenome assembly ERZ723888 | reverse complement strand
GTTCCCTTTCACACTATCCTTCCCTCCGATACCTGTGACCGGGCAGGTTTTTTGAAAGTCTGACGAGTTTATGCTTTCGGGATATCCGCGAAGCGGCGGGGCTGCTCCTCGCCGTTGAGCACACGGCAGGCGCCGGCCGCCAGCGCCTCCAGCTCAAACTCGCCGGCCATGACCTCCACCGGTGCGATGAAGGACAGCTTCCGCGTCAGGTACTCCACCACATACCGGGAGTGCGCCAGTCCGCCGGTGAGGATCACCCGATCCACCCTTCCGTCTGCGGCAGCCGCCAGCCCGCCCAGAGCGCGGGCGCAGCTGTACAGCATCCCGTCGTACACCAGCTTGGCGTGCCGGTCGCCCTCCCGGATGCGCCGCTCCACCTCGATGGCGTCGGCGGTGCCCAGATGCGCCACCAGCCCGCCCTTGCCGCGGATGAAGCTCATGATGTCCTGCTTCGTATATTCCCCGGAAAAGCACATAGCCACCAGCGGCTGCAAACTCACGCCGCCCATGCGCTCCGGCGCGAACATCCACTCGTCGTCCCGGACGCCGTCCACCATCTTTCCGCCGATAAACAGCCGGGCAGAGCCGCCGCCGCCCAGATGCAGCACGATGAGCCGGCAGTCAGCCAGCGGCTTGTGCAGCACCTCGCTGGCGCAGCGCATGGCCATGGCGCGGCAGTTCAGCGCATGTCCCGTCATCATCCGGGGCAGCTCCGGCAAACCGGACATCCGCGCCTCATCGGTCATCTCGTCCACCGTGACCGGGTCGCAGATAAAGGCTGGGATACCGAGAGGCTGGGCGATCCGCAGCGCCAGCACGCAGCCCAGATTGGACGCGTGCGCCGCGTCCCGCACGGTGTACATAAAGTCCACCATGTCCTGATCCACCTGATAGGTGCCCGCCGCACAGTAGGGCAGCTGCCCGCCCCGGGCACAGACCGCGTCCAGGCCGTTCAGATCCACCTGCTGCTCCGCCAGCGCCTGTTCGATGGCCTTCTGGCGGAAGTCCGCCTGCTCCATGACCCACGCGAAGGGCTGCAAGTCCTCCCTGCTGTGGCGCAGCGTCTTGTCGAATACCTTCTCCGTGCCGCAGAACAGCGCGAGCTTCGTGGAGGTAGAGCCGGGATTGATGACCAGTACTCGCTTATCCATAGTGATTTCCGCCCCAGACAGGGCTCTCCTTCTTTTGTTATCTAAAGCAATTATACCCGTCCGCACCACTCCGCACAAGCGGGAAATTATCATAGGCTATCAGTTTTTCTGTTAGGTTCACGATTCCGTGCGCGTCAGCATCCGCACGGCGTATTTCAGGAACATCTTCACCGCCGGAGACGCCTCGGTATGGGAGTGGAGCGCCGCGCCCATCGTGATGCTGGCCGGCGGGTCGATGGGGATCATGGCCACGTCGCAGATGCGCTTTTCCGTGATGAGCCGGTTCATGACGCTGACACCCAGCCCCTGCTCCACCATGGACATGGCGGAAAAGTTCTCGATGGTGGTATACCGGATATTGGGGCGCACATGGCTGCGGGCGAAAAGCGCCTCCACATCGTCGTCGCAGCCCAGCGCCGGCATGATAAAGCTGTCCTGCTCGCAGTTCTCCAGCGGATAGCACGATGCCTCCGCCAGCGGGTGGCTGCGGGGCAGCAGCGCCACCATGGGATCCTCCGCCAGAGGGATCCACTCAAAAGGCATGTTCTCCTGATAGCTGAAAAAGCCGATATCCGCTGTGCGCTCCTCCAGCCACTGGGACACCTCCTGCCATATTCCCTCCATCAGCTTGATCTCCACGTGGGGATAGTCCTGCTGGAACGCCCGGATGACCGCCGGCAGCCAGTGGGTGGCGATGCTGGAATAGGCCGCGATGGTCACGGTGCCGATCAGCAGCCCGTTCATCTGGGCGGACAGCTCAAACAGGCGATCCTCCTGATGGAGTATCTCCCGGATCACCGGCAGCAGCAGCTGCCCGTTGGCGGTCAGCGCCACGCCCTTGGTGCTGCGGCTGAACAGGGAGAATCCCACCTCCTTCTCCAGCGCGGAGACCAGCTGGTTCACGCCGGAGGGCGTGTAGCGCAGCACCTCGGCGGCGCGGGAGAAGCTGCCTGTTTCGGCAGCGGCGAGAAAAGCGCGGCAGCGGGCTGTTTCCATGATATTTCCTCCTTTTCCAGCTGTTAGTATAACTTACATCCATTATAATGAAATGCAGCTTTACTTTTCCTGTGAAATATTCTACTATAGCATCAACAGGAAGGCAAGAGCCTGAAACCAAAAAATAACATCAACAGAAATACAAAATTTTTTCAAGGAGGATGTTACCATGAAAAACATTTCTATTCACGTTGCTATCGCCGTCGTTTCCCTGGTTCTGGTCGTAGCTTCCGCCTTTTTGATGACGGCTGCCGACTGGGAGGTCCGCGTACTGGCCAACTACCTGACTCTAGGCTGGGCACTGGTGTTCACCGTCTCCGCCACCCGCGCGCTGCTTCTGGAAGGCCGCCGCGAGGAGAAGGCCACGCACAAGACCGCTCACGCCGCCGCGTAACAGGAGTATCATACGAAAAGAAGCACCTCCGGGTGCTTCTTTTTTGTTCGCTTGACGGGCGGGGCAAAATACGGTACAGTATAGGCAGCACCGCATGCAGTACTGCCTATAGAAAAATCCGAACGGAGGAGCCTCTATGAAAAAGATCGCAGTCATCACCGGCGCGTCCAGCGGCATGGGCAGGCGCTTCGCGGAAACGGTGGATCGATATGGCCGCTTCGACGAGGTGTGGGTCATCGCCCGGCATCAGGCGCAGCTGGAAGCGCTGAAGGCGACCGTCCCCTTCCCTATCCGCGTGCTGGCGCTGGATCTGACCGACCGCACCAGCTTCGGCACATACGCGGCGGCACTGGCGGAGGAGCCGGTGCAGGTGGGGCTGCTGATGAATTGCAGCGGCTACGGCAAGTTCAGCGCCGTGCTGGACACCCCGCTGGCGGTGAACCTGAACATGACCGACCTGAACTGTCAGGCGGTGGTGGCCATGTGCCAGCTGACGGCACCCTACATGCCCTCCGGCAGCCAGATCATCAACATCGCATCGGTGGCGGCGTTCCAGCCTATCCCCTATATCGACATCTACGGCGCCACGAAAGCCTTTGTCCTCAGCTTCAGCCGCGCCCTGAACCGGGAGCTGCGCAGCCGCGGCATCGGCGTGATGGCGGTGTGCCCTTTCTGGACAAGGACCGCCTTCTTTGACCGCGCCATCCGGGAGGGCGAACAGCCCATCGTGAAAAAGTACGTGGCCATGTATGACGTGGAGGATATCGTCACCCGGACGTGGCGGGACGCCAAGCGGGGCAAGGACGTGTGCAAATACGGCTTTATCGCCCGCGCACAGGCGGGGCTGGCCAAAATACTGCCTCACAGCCTGGTCATGGACGTGTGGATGAAGCAGCAGGAGCTTCGCTGACAGCACGCGCCGCAAGGCTGTAGAAAACGCAAAGCAGCACCACCGTTTGGTGGTGCTGCTTTGCGTGCTGTTCCAAGGAGGGAACGCGGAACAACATATATGGCCATGTCTCTGAAAAAATGAAACAAGACAGCGCAAACCGCATGGAAGCCTATATGCGGGGCACTGTCTATGAGAAGACCCAAAACGGTTAAAGGGTCAAATAAAGGGTCAGGCACAAGAAAAGAGGTCTGAAGCCCATTGGTTTCAGACCTCTTGCTGGCAGCGGGAGAAGGATTCGAACCCTCACATACGGAGTCAGAGTCCGCTGTGCTACCTTTACACAATCCCGCTGTGTCCTGGCGAACAAAAACTATTATACATGTTTTCCCGCATTTGTCAACAGTTTTTTCGCCAGACTTTTCAAAGTTTTATTTCCCCAGCCACTGGCGCAGGCGCTCCCACAGCTCCACCGCACGGAATTTCAGCACATAGCCCTCCTGCCCAGTGATGAACTTCATGTCCGATTCATCCATGCCGGCCTGCACTGCCACGTCCTCCAGGTCGGTGCAGGCCGCCGTACACAGCGGCGGGTACACCACGCACCACCAGTTCCGCCCGGCGCCCTCGCCGATGATGACCCGCAGCGCCAGATACTCCCCCGCCGGCAGTGCGAAGCCGTCGTACTCCTTCAGTGGGAATTCCGTCATGGTCAGCTCCGCCCGCACGGGGTATGACCCGCCGCAGGCGTCGAAGGCCGCCTGCTCCAGCTCCGGCAGGGCTGTGCGCAGCCGCGCCTGTGCGTCCGGCCTGTCCGCCGCCTGCCGCAGTATTTCCTCGGCGCGGGAGAGCACGGCGTCCCGCGCCCGCAGCTTCATGGCCTGATCCGAGGCGCTGTCCGAGTTGGCGATCACATGCAGGCGGATCATCTTCTCCTGCAGGGCATCCTGCCGTCCCAGTGACGCCGCGCCGCTGACAAGAGCCAGCGCCAGCGCCGCCAGCAGCGCCAGCTCCACCGGCTTCCACTTTTTTATATATGTACGCATAAAAAGCACCGTCCCTTGCTGATTTTCCTACATTGTGGACGGTGCTTTTCTGTTTTATACCGGCTGGGTCAAAAAAACCTGCGGCCACGTCCGCCGCAGCGTCATCGCGGCCGCCGCCGCCTCCTTCCGGTCATCGAACACTCCGAACACAGCGCTGCCGCTGCCGCTGAGCAGCGTACCCAGCGCCCCCTGCGCCCGCAGCGCCGCTTTGATATCCCAGAGGCGGCTGTCCTCCGGCACAGCACGCTCAAAGCTGTTGCGCAGCTCTGCCGCTATCGCGTGGACGTTGTTCCCGGCCACGGCGTCCTCCATGCGGCTGTCCTCTGCGGTCATCCCGCCGCAGGCGTCCAGCCGCCGGTACATCTCCGCCGTGGAATAGCTCTCCTCCGGCTTCACCACCACAAACCAGCCCGCTGTCAGCGGCGGCAGCGGCGTGACGATCTCCCCCCGCCCGATGGCCAGCTGCGTGCCGCCGCGGATAAAGAAGGGCACGTCGCTGCCCAGCTTTTCCGCCAGTCTCTCCAGCCGCATGTCTGTCATACGCGGCGCGTACAACGTCCGCAGCGCCAGCAGCACCGCCGCCGCGTCGCTGCTGCCGCCGCCCAGTCCCGCCTGGGTGGGGATATGCTTCTCCAGCGTGATGGACACACCGCCGCTTTCCATCGCCGTCTCCGCAAAGAACACCCGCAGCGCCTTCATACATAGGTTGTCATTGACGTCCTCCGTCACCGGTACGCTGCAGCGCAGCGTATCACACCCCGTACCCCGCTCCACCGTCACGGTATCCCACAGGCTGATGCGCTGCATAACGGAGGTGATCTCATGATACCCGTCCGCCCGCTTCGCGCCCACGTCCAGCGTCAGATTTATCTTGGCATACGCCCGTTCCGTACATCTCATGGCCGTTCCTCGCAAAAAATAATGCTGCGGCTCTGCCGCAGCATTATTATAGCATACCGGTGCAGACTGCGCCAGCCTTACTTGACGATCTTACGCGCCTCGATGTAGTAGCGCTTGTCCTGGGCGTGACCCATGGAGAAGGTCTTGCGGGGCAGCACGCCGTCAGCCATAACGGTCTTGAACAGCTGCTCCTTGCCCATGGCGGGCAGCAGGAAGCCCATGTTGCCGGGCTTGCTGCCCAGCTCGCGGGTCACGTCGTCGCCGTGGATGTAGTCCACCTCGCCGCCGTTGTCCTTCAGGTACTGGTCGATGACGCTCTGAAGCGTGCCCACAGCCAGCTGCACCTTGGGATCAGGCACAGTGATGAAGTGGCTCTCGCCGTTCCACACGAACTCGATGGTGTGACCGTCGCCCTTGCCCTCGTAGGCGTTGGGATAGGCGGCGCGGAAGGCGTCCATGAACTTCTGGTGATCCACGCCGAACAGCACGCGGTGGATGGGCTCGAACTGCAGGGCATCGTCGTGGTTGTTGACCACCTCTACCAGCGCGTAGCGGGCGGGCAGAGCCAGATACTCCTCGGGGGTCTTGCCCTTCTTCTGCTCCTCATAGCAGGCCTTGGCGGTGGCCAGAGAGTGGTTGCCGTCGCCCACGGCGAACAGCAGGGGCGCCACGCCGGAGACGTTGTACTTCTTCTCCATAGCCGCGTCGGTGGTCAGACCCTCCAGCGCGTCGGCCACGGCGTCGATCTGCTTGTCGGACAGCTTGAAGCCGCGGATGTGGCCGCCGTTCTGCATCAGGTCGAAGTCGTAGACCTTTTCCATGGTGTCGGCTGCGGCGGTCAGCGGCTCGATAACGGTCTTGTCGGAATCGTCGATCAGCAGCATGACGTGGGGCAGCTCGATGGGCGCGTTGCGGCGCACCTTGGCGCGGGGCGGGATGCGATCCAGCACGGTGCCCTCGGTGGCGCGGATCAGGGCGCCGGAGCCGGGGGTGAAATCATAGGCATCCAGATCCACCATACCGATCAGGCCGTGGCGGATCTTGCCGTCGGACTGCTGGCGCTCGATGTAGATCAAAGAGTCGGGCAGCGTCTCGAACACGCCGTCGGCCAGGTACTTCTTCATGGAGTCGTTGATATTCTCGATGTACTCGTCCACGTTGGGAGCCTTCAGGTTGGCCTCCGGCAGGATCAGACGCAGGGTGGAGGGCGCGTCGCCCACCTTCTCCTCCACCGCCTGCCAGTACTCCGGCTCAGAGGTGAACTGATCGCAGGCGACGACCGCCCACTTGGTCATGTCCTGGCCCTTGGGCAGCAGGATGTCGGCGGGATAAAAGCCCAGCTTGTCAAACTTCTTGTTCATAGTCTCCTCCTTAGTGTGTGTACATGGTCGTGTACAAATTGTTCTGTGCTGATAATACCAAATTAACGCGGGATTTGCAATCGCTTTTCCAATTTTATTCAGGTAATCAGAAAAATTTTTTGTGCATATCCTCCACTTCCCCGGGAAATGCTACGGTAAGCAGCAGTCTCAAACGAATGGAGGTCATGTATATATGAAAGTACTCGATCGCATCGCGCTGGCGCTGGTCATCATCGGTGCCCTGAACTGGGGCGCCGTGGGGCTGTTCCGCTTCGACTGCGTGGCGGCCATCTTCGGCGGCCAGGCCGCCCCCATCAGCCGCGTCGTCTACGCGCTGGTGGGGCTTGCCGGTCTGTGGTGCATCACCATTCTGTTCCGCGATGCGCCCGCCGAGGCGTGAGGATAACGAAAAGACCGCCAAAAGCGGTCTTTTTCGGGTATGGCAAGGGTGGACAGAGTCGTCTGCCCCTACGACGGGACGTCGGGGACGCCGTCCCCTACGCCGGTTATACGGGTATGTTCGCCTGTCCTTTCGCAGGTGGCGATGCCCTCATCGCCCCGCCGCCAGCCGCTTCACCAGCTCCTCGCTGGGGTCGGCCAGAATGGTTTTGTAATTGGTGTAATTCACGAATCCCGGCGGCGAACCGGCGGGCTTCTTCACGAACTTTACCGGCGCATAGTCCACCGGCACCTTCGTGCCGTCCTGCGCCTGGGAGAAATACGCCGCCAGCGATGCCGCCTCCGCTATGCTCTGCTCGTCCGGCTGTGCGCCGCCGGTGCACAGTATCACGTGGGAGCCGTGTATCCTCTGGGTGTGGAGCCAGATGTCCCACTTTTCCGCGTCCTTGCCGGTCAGGCGGTCGTTTTGCCGGTTGTTGCGCCCCACAAGGATGCGCAACCCCGCCGTGGAGCGGAATTCCCGCGGCTTGCTGGGGCGCTGGGGCTGCTTTCTGCCCTTTGCCCGGAGGTAGCCGCCGTCGGTCAGCTCGGCGCGGATGTCGTTGAAGTCCTGCTCGGACTCAGCCAGTGTCAGCTCCTGAAGGACACTTTCCAGATAGGTCAGCTCCACCCGCGCCTTTTCCAGCTGCGCCGTGATGTATTTCTCCGCCGTTTTTGCCTTGGTGTATTTTTTGAAATACTTCGCCGCGTTCTCCTGCGGCGACAGCCGCACATCCAGCGGGATGTCCACGTCGGCGCAGTCGGGGTCGTAGTAGTTCTGCGCCGTCAGGCGGCTCATGCCCCGCTCCATGCGGTACAGGTTGGCGGTGATCAGCTCGCCGTACACGCGCCATTTGTCGCGGTTTTTGCTCTCGGCCAGCTCCTGCTCCTGAGCGGCGATCTTGCGGCGGAGCCGGGCAGCGCCGTTGGAGGCGGTTTTTACCAGATCCTGCCCCTTTTGCTTCACGCGCTCGGCCTGCTCCCGCTTTTCATAGAAGTCGTCCAGCAGGCGGGAGAAGCTGGTGTACGTCTCCTCCTCCGCCGCGCCGCCGTACTGCCCCACATGCAGGTAGGTGAAGTCCATGGGCGCGCCGGAGCGTTTCAGCATCACAGGTGTAAAGTGCTTTTCGTTCACAGTATCCCGCCACGCGGCAAAAGCGCTCCACAGCGCCGCAGTATGCCCCGTGACCGGGGCATCCGTGCTGCCGCAGGCGCGGAAAGTCAGTTCCCGCGCCACCAGCGGCGACAGGCCGTTGACCGTACGCACCAGCCACTGATCCGCGGGCGCGCCCTCCCCCGCTGCGGCGGCGAGAGCCGCGAATTCCTCCTCTGTCACTGTGAAGGGAGATACCTTGTCAGGCGGCGTGGGCAGGTGATAAAACAGCCCCGGCAGCACCTGCCGGTCGGGGTTTATCTCAAAGTCGATGCGGCGCAGACAGTCGATGATATGCCCGTCCTTGTCCGCCAGTATCAGGTTGGCGCGGCGGGCAACGGCCTCTAAAATCAGAGAAAATTGGCTGCGCTCGCCCAGCTCATCGGCGGCGGAGACGGTCAGCGTGACCACCCTCTCCAGCGGTGCCTGCTGAATGCTCTCGATAATGCCGCCGCTGAGGTACTTGCGCAGCAGCATGCAGAACATGGGCGGCTGGGCGGGATTGTCCCGCAGCAGCTCGGTCAGGTGCAGGCGGGGCTGTCCGCCGCCGGCGGACAGCAGCAGCCGGCGGTTTCCCCGGAGCAGCAGCACCACCTGATCCCTGGCGGGCTGCTGGATCTTCTCAATACGGCTGCCGGTGATCTGGGGCGCCAGCTCCGCCACCACAGCCTGCAGGCATACGGCATCCAGCGGCATGTTACTCCTCCTCCATCATGGCGCGGAACAGCTGCTCCGCGCGCTCCTTGTCTCCCCGCAGGTACAGCCAGCCCATCAGACACTCCAGACCGGTGGCGGCGTGGTACTGGGCGGGTGTGGCGCTGCGGGGCATGGCGTGTACATTGGCGTTGCGGCCGCGCTTGTAGACGGCCAGCTCCTCCTCCGTCAGCTGCGGCAGCACCCGCTGCGCCAGCTCCGCCTGCTTCTGGGCGCAGACCAGCGCAATGGTGGCGCGGTGCAGCTCCTTACCGGTGGCCTTGCCGTGAACGCACAGCCATGTGCGCACCAGCGTCTCGTAGACGGCATCCCCCATGTGCGCCAGACCGATGGCGCTGATGGCGCGAAGCTCGTCGGGCGTCAGGTGCGGTTCAAAATAGTTCATACTCCCACTTCCTTTTCTGCTTTAGTATGCCACCTCCGAAGGGATTTGGCAAGAAAAAGTATCGACATCGGCGGCAGAACATGATATAATTTAGAGGAAATTGTGTGCAGGAGGCGCGGTATGCCGAATACGGAAAAACGGTTCAAGAAGGGCGAGATCATCTGCCGTCCCAAGGAGATGGTCATGAGCATGTACAACATCCTCTACGGCAGCGTGGGGATCTATTTCGACTACGGCACGCCGGAGCAGGTGGATGTGGTCACGCTGCGGGAGGGCGATTTCTTCAACGTCATCAGCTTTCTGGAATCCCGGCAGCGGAACACCACGGCTGTGGCGCTGGAAAACACCATCGTCAGCGAGATCACCTACGACAACTTCAGCGCCTATTTCCGGGAGAAGCCCGCCAAGATCATGAGCCTTTTGCAGCACATGAGCGCCCGGATGCGCCAGATGCAGAAGGCCTATGTGGACACCTGCCACGCGCTGGAGATGTGCGGCGACAAGGAGAAGCTGGCGGCGGAGCACGGCGACTGGGTGGAGAGTCACAACCGGACATACAACCTGCTGCGCGCCATGTTCCCGACGCTGTACCACGAGGAGGAGCGCAAGGCGCAGGAATTATGCCGCGCCGAAAGCGATCCGCAGACAGCGATGCTTAACACAACGGCGGCAGAGAGGCCGCAGTGAAAGGAGGAGTTGCCTCATGGCACTGACAAACGCAAGCCTTCCGGCAAAGCGCCGGATACTGGCGGTATGCGTAAAGCTCTTTTTGGAGCAGGGGTATAAGAAAACCACCGTGGCGGAGATCGTGCAGAAAGCCGACGTGTCCAACAGCAGCTTTCAGAATATCTTCCGGGCGAAGGACGGTGTGCTGACGGAGCTGGTGGCGTTCATGTTCGAAACGCAGTTCGATATGGCGCGGCGCACCACCGGCGGGCAGCTGTCTCCCCTTTTCGTGTACGCTGTGGAGACATGCATACAGCTGACGCTGACGGAGCTGAACGAGAACCTGCGGGAGATCTACATCGAGGCCTATACCCACGAGGAGGCGGCAGAGTACATCCACCGCCAGACGGCCAGAGAGCTGCACCGGATATTCGGCACATATCAGCCCGAGCTGACCGTGGAGGATTTCTACGCCTGCGAGCTTGGCTCCGCCGGTCTGATGCGGGGCTATATGGCGCGCGAATGCGACCGGTATTTCCCGCTGGAGAAAAAGCTGGACGTCTTCCTGACCATGAGTCTCCGGGGCTATAAGGTCCCGGAGGAGGAGATCGGACAGGTGCGTGCCTTCATCAGCGGCATGGATATCCGCGCCATCTCCCAGCAGGTGATGGAGACGCTGTTTCAGGCGCTGGCCATGCGGTACGCTTTCGTGCTGGATAAAGATGCCCTGCAGCAGAAATAAGCGCAAAAAAAGAAAGCCCGCAAGGGCTTTCTTTTTTGCGCTTATATATCAGATGTGCATACAGACGTCCCAGGCGCCCCAGATGACGTTGCGCAGGTTGCCCCACTTCTCGCAGGTGCCCACACGGTATACCTTGTGGTCGTCAGCCGCAATGGGTGCGGGCACGAAGCCGATGCCGTTCACCACGCTGTCGCACTCGATGCGGATCTCGGTGCCGTCCTTCTGCTTGACTATGACGAAGCCGTCGCCGATCTCGGTGATGGTGGAGTTCAGGTACACGGGCACCTTCTTGAAGGCCAGCATCTCGCGGAGGAAGGACGCGTTGGCCAGACAGGTGCCGGGCGTGGCGATCAGGTCGTTGGCGTACTCCACGATGATGGGGTGCTTACCCTGCAGAACCATCTCGTAGGCGGCCTCGCAGGAGGACTGTCCGCCGCCGAAGAACACGATGCGGTCGCCCGCGTCCACCTGATTCAGCAGCAGCTGGGTGAAGTTGATGGTCTTGTTGAAGCCCTTGACCGGCAGGGTCTTGGGATGGGAGCCGGTGCAGACGATGATCTCGTCAAACTCGCGGCGCAGGGTGGCGGGCGCGTTGATCTCCATGTGGAAGCGCACCTCGATATCGTTCTTCTTCAGCTCGCGCTCGTACCAGCGCAGCAGCGCCTTGTCCGCCTCCTTGAAGCTCATGGCGGAGGCGGTGATGTACAGGCCGCCCAGCTCGCCGGTCTTTTCGAAGATCACGGGCGTGTGGCCGCGCTGCTTGAGCACCAGTGCGCACTCCATGCCGCCGATGCCGCCGCCGATGATGGCCACCTTCTTGGGCTTGCGGGTGGGGACGATCTTGTACTTGTTGTGCTGCATGGTGCTGGGGGTCAGGGCGCAGCGCGCCAGATGCAGCGAGTCGTCCATGGGCTGCATGTTGGGCGTACCGGCGGACTTGTTGAAGCTGAAGCAGGCGTTATGACAGTTGATGCAGGGCTTGATGTCCTCCACCCGATCCTCCAGGATCTTGTTGACCCACTCGGGATCCACCAGATTCTGGCGGGCGATGCCCACAGCGTCCAGACGGCCGGCGGCGATCTCCTCGGCGGCCTTGGCGGGATCCATCTTGCCGGCGCAGACCACGGGCTTGGTGGTAAAGTTCTTGATGTGCTCCACCTCGGAGAGGTTGCAGTTCTCCGGCATATAGACCGGGGGATGCGCCCAGTACCACGCGTCGTAGGTGCCGTTGTCGCAGTCGAACATGTCGTATCCGGCGTCCTCCAGATACTTGATGGCCTTCTCGGACTCGGCCATGTCGCGTCCGAACTCCACGAACTCCTCGCCGGGGACAGCGCCCTGACCGAAGCCCTTGGTCTTGGACACCACGGAATAGCGCAGCGCCACCGGGAAGTCCTTGCCGCACACGGCCTTGATCGCCTGCACGATCTCCACGGCGAAGCGATAGCGGTTCTCGAAGGAGCCGCCGTATTCATCGGTACGGTAGTTCATGTTGGCGATGGTAAACTGATCCAGCAGATAGCCCTCGTGCACCGCGTGGATCTCCACGCCGTCCACGCCGGCATCCTGCAGGAGCTTGGCGGTCTTGGCAAAGGCGTCCACCATCTCGTGGATCTCCTCCACGGTCAGGGGGCGGGATTTGCATTCGGGATACCACCGGTTGGGGGTGGCGGAGGCAGAGGCGGTGATGTAGTCCACGTTCAGGAAGGGCTTACCCACGGCGCCGAAGGCCTTGTTCTGGAGCATCTTCACCATGATCTCGTTGATGGCCATAGAGCGTCCCATACCGGCGGACAGCTGAACGAACAGCTTGGAGCCGGTCTTGTGGAACTCAGGCAGCCACTCGGCCAGATCCTTGAACATCTTCTTGTTCTGGTACAGCCAGCGGCCGCCCATGGTGTCGCGGACGCACTGCATACCCGGCAGCACAAGACCCACGTTGTTCTGGGCGCGGTTGAGGATGTGATAGGCGGCCTCCTTATCGAAGTGACAGGGCTCCAGCCAGCCGAACAGGGACGTACCGCCCATGGAGGGCTGCACGATGCGGTTCTTGATCTCCACGTTGCCGATCTTCCAGGGGGTAAACAGAGCGCTGTATTTCTCGTTCATTCGGTGTTCCTCCTCATATTTTCAGCATACTGCCGGATTTTACCTTTGTATTATAGCTGATTTTTGTCTGACCTGCAACAACGAATTCAGGAGAAGTGTCGTTTTTCTGGCAAAACGGGAAAATCAACAGGAAAAACGGCGGGCACATGCCCGCCGCCTGAGATTTATTCTTCCGTTTCCGCCGCGCTGCCCTGCTCCTGCCGGAACTCCTCCAGTGCCTGCGCCAGCACCTTCTTCTCGTGGCGGCTGTGTACCTGTGTCAGATCGAATTTCTCCCACAGGTCGGGACGGCGCGCCATGGTGCGCTTGTAGCTCTCCCTCGTCCGCCAGTCGGCTACGTTGCCGTGATGTCCGCTCAGCAGCACCTCCGGCACCTTGCGGCCGTGCCACTCCTCCGGGCGGGAGTACTGGGGATACTCCAGCAGCCCGTTCCAGTGGCTCTCGTCGGTGTAGCAGCTCTCCTCCGGCAGCACGCCGGGCACCATGCGGCACAGGCAGTCCGCCAGCGCCATGGCCGGTATCTCGCCGCCGGTCAGGACGAAGTCGCCCATGGAGATCTCCTCGTCCACGCACTCGTCCAGAAACCGCTGATCCACACCCTCGTAGTGGCCGCAGACCAGTATCAGCCTGTCGTACTGCGCCTTCAGTTCCCGCGCCACCTGCTGGGTCAGCACGCGGCCGCAGGGGGACATGTAGATGGTGTGCACCCTCTCCCCCGCCTCGTCGCAGATATGCTGCCAGCAGCGGTACAGCGGGTCGGCCTGCATCACGGCGCCCCGGCCGCCGCCGTAGGGATAATCGTCCACCTGCATCTGCTTGTTGGTGGTATACTCCCGGATCTGGTGCGTCCGGATGGTGACAAAGCCCCGCTCCTGCGCCCGGCCGATGATGGAGGAATCCATCATGGCGTTGACCGCGTCGGGAAACAGGGTCATGATGTCAATTCTCATCGGTGGCCAATCCTTTCATCATGTGTACGCGGATGATCTCCGCCTCCGGGTCGATGGAGGCGATAAACACGCCGGGCACGGCGGGGATCAGATACTCGTGCGCGCCGCCCCGCACCTGATAGACCTTGTGGGCGGGATAGAGCAGCACTCTGTCCAGCTTGCCCAGCTCCTCACCGGTGGCATCGTCCACCACGGCGCAGCCCTCCAGCTCCTGGTCGAAGTATTCGCCCTTGGGGAGCCGGGCGTCGGTGCGGCGGATGGACACCGCCCTGCCCTTCAGCGCCAGCGCGTCGTCCATGGTGTCCACGCCGGGCAGCGCCAGCAGCACGGTAGACTTGTGGACGCGGGCGGCTTTGACCTTCACCGGCTGACCGGCGATGTACATTGTCTTGAAATCCGCGATGAACTCCGGATCGAACCCGGCGGGGTTGACCTTCACCTCACCGCGGATGCCGTGGGCGTTGACGATGGTGCCCACTGTGATAAATTCAGGACGCATGGAACGCTCCTTCCGTCAGAACAGATTTTGCAGCCGGGACAGGGTAAACTGCATCTGGAACCGCAGCATGTAGTACAGCGCGGCGGCGCCCAGCGAGAAGATCAGCCCCAGCAGCGCACGGGTGCGACCCCGGCGCCTGAAGCGCACGGCGGCCACCACCACGCAGATCGCATCGGACAAAAAGGGCAGCCACAGCAGGATCTGCATGGGCCAGAAGGCCAGCCACGGGTCATAGTTGGCCGCGGTAACGGCGCTGACCAGCAGCTGCGCCAGGTCATAGATGAAAAACGGCACGATCAGGTTGATGATGCCGTGGATCAGGGAACGGGTATCCCCTCGCATAGCCGCCCCTCCTTTCGACATTCTTTCATATTTGATTGATTTTACCATATTTTGTGTCCCTGTGCAACGACAGATTTTTCCATCGGCGGTTTTTGACGCGTCTTAACGGCCCCGCCTGCCGATTTCGACAGCGGAACCGCCGCGTGTCACTATATTTAGTGTGTCTAACCGGCAAGCGCCCCACTATATCTTGTGTGCATTTGGCGATTTGCACAAAAAACATCTCCGCTTTTTGGCAGCCGATCTCCTACATTTTGGCTTTTCCCTCTTGCATCGGCACAAGATGTAGTGTATTATGTCAATGGGCAACTTACAGCGTCTCCCTCCGGGAGTACGTGCAGATACAGTTAGGAGGAGTTTTCCATGAAGATCATCAAGAGAAACGGAGCCGAGGTGGGCTTCGACATCACCAAGATCATCATCGCCATCACCAAGGCCAACGAGTCCGTGGCGGAGGCGGATCGGATGACGCCCATGCAGATCCAGCGCATCGCGGAGTCCGTGGAGCTGCAGTGCCAGAAGATGAACCGCGCCCCCACCGTGGAGGAGATCCAGGACATGGTGGAGCACCACATCATGGCGCACGGCGCTTTTGAGGTGGCCAAGCACTACATCACCTACCGCTATACCCGCTCTCTTGTGCGCAAGTCCAACACCACGGACGACAAGATCCTCAGCCTGATCGAGTGCAACAACGAGGAGGCCAAGCAGGAGAACTCCAACAAGAACCCGGTGGTGAACTCCACCCAGCGGGACTATATGGCCGGTGAGGTCAGCCGGGACATCACCAACCGCATCCTGCTGCCGCAGGACATCGTGGACGCCCACAACGAGGGTATCATCCACTTCCACGACACGGATTACTACGCCCAGCACATGCACAACTGCGATCTGGTGAATCTGGAGGACATGCTGCAGAACGGCACCGTCATCACCGGCACCCTGATCGAAAAGCCCCACAGCTTTGCCACCGCCTGCAACATCGCCACGCAGATCGTGGCGCAGGTGGCCAGCAACCAGTACGGTGGGCAGTCCATCTCCCTGACCCATCTGGCGCCCTTCGTGCAGATCAGCCGGGAGAAGATCCGCGCCAGCGTCCGCAGCGAGTTTGACGCCGTGGGCGTGGCCGTTACCGAGGACAGCATCAACGCCATCGCGGAGAAGCGGCTGCGGGAGGAGATCCGCCGCGGCGTGCAGACCATCCAGTATCAGGTGGTGACGCTGCTGACCACCAACGGACAGGCGCCCTTCGTGACCGTGTTCATGTATCTGGGCGAGGCCAAGAACCAGCAGGAGAAGGACGACCTGGCGCTCATCATCGAGGAGACGCTGCTGCAGCGGTATCAGGGTGTGAAGAACGAGAAGGGCGTGTGGGTCACGCCGGCGTTCCCCAAGCTGATCTACGTGCTGGAGGAGGACAACATCCGCGAGGGCAGCAAGTACTGGGAGCTGACGAAGCTGGCAGCCAAGTGTACCGCCAAGCGGATGGTGCCCGACTACATCAGCGAGAAGAAGATGCTGGAGCTGAAGGTGGACAAAAACGGCAACGGCCACTGCTATCCCTGTATGGGCTGCCGCAGCTTCCTGACGCCCTATGTGGACGAGAACGGCCAGCCCAAGTACTACGGCCGGTTCAACCAGGGCGTTGTCACCGTGAACCTGCCGGACATCGCTCTCAGCTCCGGCGGCAATATCGAAAAATTCTGGCGCATCTTTGACGAGCGCATGGAGCTGTGCCACCGGGCACTCATGTGCCGCCACGAGCGGCTGAAGGGCACCCTGTCCGATGCGGCGCCCATCCTGTGGCAGTACGGCGCCTGCGCCCGGCTGAAGAAGGGCGAGCCCATCGACAAGCTGCTGTACGGCGGCTATTCCACCATCTCGCTGGGCTATGCGGGACTGTACGAGTGCGTGAAGTACATGACCGGCAAGAGCCACACCGACCCGGCGGCCACGCCCTTTGCGCTGGAGATCATGCACCGGCTCAACGATGCCTGCAAGAAGTGGAAGGCGCAGCACAATATCGACTTCTCCCTGTACGGCACGCCGCTGGAGTCCACCACCTACAAGTTCGCCAAGTGCCTGCAGAAGCGCTTCGGCATCATCGAGGGCATCACCGACAAGGGCTACATCACCAACAGCTACCACGTCCACGTCACCGAGCCTATCGACGCCTTCAAGAAGCTGGAGTTCGAGGCGCAGTTCCAGCACCTGTCCCCCGGCGGTGCCATCAGCTATGTGGAGGTGCCGGACATGCAGAACAATCTGGACGCGGTGCTGGAGGTCATGAAGTTCATCTACGACCACATCATCTACGCCGAGCTGAACACCAAGAGCGACTACTGCCAGGTATGCGGCTGGGACGGCGAGATCGAGGTGGTCGAGGAGGACGGCAAGCTGATCTGGAAGTGCCCCCAGTGCGGCAACACGGATCAGGACAAGATGAATGTGGCGCGGCGCACCTGCGGCTACATCGGCACCCAGTTCTGGAACCAGGGTCGGACGCAGGAGATCAAGGATCGCGTGCTGCACCTGTGATTTTCCTAAAACGCGGGGCGGGCTTATGCCCGCCCTTTTTCCCGATTTTAACTTTATTTTAACCTTTGTGGGCTATACTCACCGTCAGGAGGTCGTTCCATGCATTACGGAGAACTGAAAAAATGTGATATTGCCAACGGTACGGGCGTGCGGGTGACGCTGTTCGTATCCGGCTGCACCAACCACTGTCCGGACTGCTTCCAGCCCCAGACGTGGGATTTCGACTACGGCAAAGAGTTCACCGGCGAGACGAAGGCGGAGATCTTCGCCGAGCTGGACAAGCCCTTTGTCAACGGCCTGACGGTGCTGGGCGGAGAGCCCTTCGAGCCGCGGAATCAGCGGGAGCTGCTGCCCCTGCTGCGGGAGATACGGGAGAAGTACCCCCATAAGACGATCTGGTGCTTCACCGGCTTCCGTCTGGACGACGAGCTGCTGACAGACGGCAGCTATCCCCGGTGCGAGGTGACGGACGCGCTGCTGGCCTGCATCGACGTGCTGGTGGACGGCCGCTTCGTGCGGGAGCTGAAGGACATCTCCCTCCAATTCCGGGGCAGCCGGAACCAGCGGGTCATCGACATGAATAAGACGCGAGAAACCGGAACGATCACGATATGGGATAAGCTGAGACGGTAACAAGTCCAATGGTATGAAGTCAAGTAGGTGATGCAGAAAAATTTTGAAGAAAAGC
>ENA-UOJE01001799-UOJE01001799.1-human-gut-metagenome-genome-assembly--contig:-C23-NODE-1799-length-18013-cov-5.986803_pt1 | contig 18013 bp, 14 predicted proteins | sample MGYA00242341_ERZ723888 | MGnify/ENA metagenome assembly ERZ723888 | reverse complement strand
AGCGCCAGCGCGGCATACTGAAGCTGGTTCTCCTCCAACAGGGCCGAAAAAGCATCCGGGTCTTCATACCAGCGCCCCATCATGCAAACTTCTGCCTCGATCCCGGTGAATCCGGCATGGTGCATGATTTGCATGATGTGAGGTAGGTTTCCGGCATATGTATCATAGGACATCTGCCAGCTGTAGGTCTGGCAGCCAAATTTCATCTGGCTCATACGTGCTCCTTTCTATGCGCCCGGAGGAACGAAAGCGTTTCCGCATTGAAGTCCTTTAAAAATTCCCAATGGTGAACATGACCGCCGGCGGGGCAGACATAGGATTTTGCACCTGGGATCGCTGCAATCAGCTCATCCGTGACGTGCATCGGCGCTAACAGATCGATACCGCCGCGTGCGACAAGCGTTGGAGCGGCAATCCGGTGCAGCTCGCTGCGGGCGTCATGCGTGATACAGGCATTGCACTGAGCTCGAAATGCTGCGACGGACATCGGGTGCGGATCATCAGCCCCCTTATTTTCACTGTCCACCAGCTCTGTGTAATGTGTTTCGTGATACTCTTCTGACCAAATCATCCAGTTGAGCAGATGTGTAAAGGTGTTGCCATCTACATTGCCGTTCGTGTCACGTAAGATCTCAATGGCCCGGCGGAACGAGTTCGTGGCGTAACCGAAGGTGCTGGTGAGGATCAGGGAACGAACACGCTCCGGAGAGCGTATGGCGATCCACTGTGCTATTGCGCCGCCCATGGAAATTCCATGGATGTGAGCACTTCTGATTTCGAGGGCATCCATCAGTGCTATGGTATCCTCTGCCATTTGCTTTGTGCTGTAGGCTTCGATCACCGGTGCATCAGTCAAACCAGCGCCGCGGTTATCTATGGCGATACAATGAAATTCCTTTGCATAGGCGGCCACGTGCGGAGCCCATTTTTCACCGCTTGCGCCCAGCCCCATGATCAGGATCAAGGGCTCACCTTGTCCAGCCTCTGTGTAGTGCATATGGATCCCATTGCAGAATACGTCACCCATTTCGCACCTCCGCTCAGTTCGCTTCTTTGCGTGGCTGCTTGCCGTCGTAAAGCTTGCGCGGCTTTGTCCCGATGTCCGGGAATACTCTGCGCATCTGATCAAACACCGGTTCATAGTCGAAGTTTGTGATCGGAAGATCAACGCGCGTATGATTCAACGCGCTCAGGCACATGCCCTCCAGAATTTCATAGCCATGATAACTGATCTCAATGTTGCAGTCATGGACCTTCGCTTCATCATCCAGCCATTGCGCATAGGAGATGTAATATGGAGTCTGGATCTGCTTTTCCTGATGATGATACCAGCCTGGTTCCTTACCGAGCAGCAATTCGCCGTTCGTGGCCCGAGTGAAAGCTCCCCAGTAACCGTCTGTTTCAGCCCAAACATATCCATGTGTACCATACACGGTCAACCGATTGTCAATGTCGGCATACTCCTCACTAAGATGCCCGCCCGCCAGATAGCCGCAGTCCAAGTAGACATGCACGCCGCTGTCCAATTGAAATTCGCCAAGGATATGGTCCGGTGACGGATGGGAGTCGGCCAGGGTTGCGGTACCGTGTGCATGTCCAATGACCCACTTTGCCCGGTGGCCGCCGCCGGCCCAAAGAGCGTAGTCGATATAATGTGTCCCGAGTTGAGCCAACCAGGGCTGGGTGTTGACGTGGATCCGCGTGATTTCGCCAATCTCACCAGCGTCGATGCGCTGCTTGAGCATCTGCATCTGCGATAGATATTTTTGTTGGTGGCAGACGACGGCCTTGATTCCAGCCCTCCTACAAATTTCCAGCATTTCGTGGGCTTCCTGCAGAGATTCTGCCATTGGCTTTTCCAGAGATACCGCGTGCACATTGTATTTTTCTGCCAGATGCAACATGGATAGGCGCAGATTCGGCAGCGTCAAAAATACGAATACTTCGGGGTGCTGCTCTTTCAGCATGGTTTCGGCGTCGGTATAAAGTGGCACGTCCAGAGAAAAATCTCTGGCAGCAGCTTCCATTTTGCTGGCATCGATATCACACAGGGCAACGATCTCAAAACGGCCGGATTCTAAAAGGCCTTTCAAATGCGTCCGCCCACGGACACCGATCCCCAAAACGGCAGTGCGGTATTTTTTCATGAATTATTCCTCCAATCGTCGTAATTGTAAGAATAAAACGTTTTAACGATTGCTCAAATAAAACACCTTCTGAGAGACCGCACGGTATATGCAGCCTCTTCGCTTGCCGGCCAGAAGGTTGTTTTATCCCACAAATATTTTTGAGTTTGGCGGATCGCGAGTTGCGACGGATTCAGCGCAAAATAAAATCCGCATAATCCTTGGAATGCAAAAGTGTTTCTGGAATCGGCGCAGAGTCACGCACGACCAGCTGCTGCGTCAGCATTTCAACATAGGGCGCTTGTTCTGGATGCGCGAGTAGTTTGTGCAGCATATCCCATGCGTGCTCGGCCACAGTTACAGCGCTCTGATGAATGGTAGTCAGCGGGGGATCGATATAACTGCTCAATTGCAGATTATCGCAGCCCGTAATGGCAACATCTTGAGGAATATGAAGTCCGGCTTTGCGAATGGCACGCAAAGCGCCCAGCGCGACTAGATCAGATGAGGCTACAAAGACCTCGGGCAGCTTGTGCTGGCCAATTTCTTCAATACGCCGCTGCATCAGCTGATATCCGATGCTCATCGAGTCGATCTCCGGCTGGCGGTTGATCAGAACATCGCGTAAATCTGTCTCCAGTCCGTTTTCCTGCATGCCGCAGAGATAGCCGATATACCGGTCGTTCAGGTTTTGAACGATCACACTTTCGGAAATATACCCGATGTGTGTGTAACCGGCGGCCTTGAGCAAACCGACCAACCGCCGTACGGTTCTGGAGTTGTCAAAGGTGATATAGGAGAAACCATCTTGATGACGATCCAGCAGAATCAGCGGGATGCCAGCGCGTTGAACCAGTTCAAGACTTTCCAAATCGTCGAAGCCGTTATGAACCAGAATCGCATCGACATTTTTGTCTATCAGGTTTTGCAGCTCCGCTGCCTCATAGGTGGGATTGTGCCGAAAATTGATGGCGGAAACGGAATAGGCATACTCATATGCACGACCAACGAAGCAACTGAAAAAGCTGGAATAGAAGTTCGTTGTGATATCTGGTACCAGATAGCCGATCGATTTAGAGTTGGGTTTACGCAGTGCCTGTGCGTGCGGATTCGGGCGGTAGTTGAGTTCCCGAATTGCGGCATTCACGCGTTCGGTTGTTTCCTCGGAGATCTTTGCTGTGCCGTTGAGTACATGAGAAACCGTTGCAATTGTAACATTGGCGCGATTTGCTACGTCGCGCATAGTAGCGCGAGACGGTTTCTGTGAGACTTCTGGCATAACTATGCGTGCTCCTTCCGTAAAGATGAAAATAAAACCTTTTAATTACTCTATAGCATGTATTAGTATAAATTGCCTGATACATAATGTCAAGCAAAATTTAAATTTTATTTTAAAAATCCGAAAAAAATTGAGTTTTTGTAATTTCTACAATAAAATATCGAAATTAGATTTGAGGAAATGAAGAGCACAGATGGCATTTGTGAAAAATGCACTATAAAAACGTTTGCATTTTGTGGCTACTTCTGAAATTCGGTTTTCTGGCGAAAATAACGAAAATTTTGGTTGACAACGGAGGAAATATGGTATTAAATGAAATTGCCGGCCAGATAACCATTTACTTTTGATTAAAACGTTTTAACAAACCACACTTATTACAAAATATCTCTGAATCAATCGCAACGTATGAATGACTTTGGGAGGTTCACAAAATCGTCATGAAAACCGCTGAAGAACTGAGAGCCCTGAACAAGACACGCGCTATCGACCAGGTGTGTTTCGTCACCGACGATTATAAGCGCACCCTTCGTTATCTGACAGAAGTGCTCGACTATGGCCCCTGGACCATCATCGCCAATACGAATGAATGTGCATTCCATGTCAAAAAGGATGGCGAGCCTGTCACGGAACCCTGGAAATTTTATATCGCCTTCACGCAGGTAGGAGAAATGCACATTGAGGTCATCCAGCCAGAATATGGCCCGAATCCGTATTCTGCATTCCTTGAAAAGCACGGCCCTGGCATTCACCACATCAAAGAGAGCATTTATTCCAGCGACGACGATCTGCATCGATTCATGAAAGCGTTGGAGGCCAAGGGACCCGCTGTAAATTATTACGGGGAATATATGGAAGACATCTATTATTATGCCAATACGTATGATGCGCTTGGCGCCTACTATGAGGTTGGCAACAGCGCTGTCTGCTCGGGCCATCCCCAGCTGGTCGGCTATTATCCGGAAGCGTAAGCACAGTCTTGAACGTCTATTCAGAAAAAAATCGAGGGAATCCTCGGTGATAAAAAATAAGGAGATGTCACAAATGAAAAAAGTTATCGCACTCGCCCTGGCACTGCTTCTCTGCGTTTCCTGCCTGTACGGCTGCGCGGCAAAGGATACCGCAAAGCCCACTGGATCCAACGATGCTGCTCCCGCCGAGACCAAGGATGATGCGGCAGCTCCCGCCGAGACCAAGGATACCACAGATTCTTCCGGCACAGACTATACCTTTGCGCTGATCGTCATGGATCTCAGCAATCCGTTCTTTGCAACTATGGTCGATGCGGCCAAGGCCTACTCCGAGGCGCATAACATTGAACTGCTTGTCACGGACGGCGCTGGTGATTCCTCTGTACAGATCGCGGCAATGGAGAACTACATTACCATGCAGGTCGATGGTATTGCCATGATGCCCGTTGACGGTGAAGCACTCAACGACGTTGTCGGCCAGGCAACGGCTGCCGGGATCCCTGTAATCACTCACTCTAACAAGTGCACAAATGGCACAGTCTATGCCTGCCCGACTGACCGAGATATGGGCCTTGCCCAAGGTGAAGCCACTGGCAAGTGGATCGCAGATACCTTCGGGACTGATGAGACGGTCTATTATGCTATTCTTGACCAGTCCAGCTCGCCGAACGTTATTAACCGTGTTGCCGGTATCAAAGAGAGTATCGCCAAATTTGCTCCGAATGCAGAATGCGCCATGCAGGTCGACGGATATACTGCAGAGATGGCGATGGAAGCTGCTGAAAACATCATGACAGCCCATCCGGAAGTTGTTGCACTTTGCTGTATCAATGATTCCGGCGCACTTGGCGCTTATGAAGCGGTCATGGCCATGAGCGGCATCGATTATGAGCATTTCTGGATCGCTGGTGTCGATGGCACACCGGATGCCTGCAAGCTTATTGCGGACGATACAATTTTCCGCTGCAGTGTTGATAATGCACCGGCATATTTTGGTGAATACTTCCAGGAGCTCCTCATTGAGGCACTGAATGGAAAGACTTGGGATGCTGATATCGATCTCCCTGTTACCCCGATCACTATTGATAATGTTGCGGACTTTATAAAATAAGCTCTCGCTGCGCGAAAACACACAAGAAGCACCATGTCTGGCCGGCAGCTTCGGCTGCCGGCCGCAGAGTGAGGGAGAAATATTGTGCTAAAAGAAACATGCTTAAAGGTCAGTCATTTGAGTAAGAGTTTCCCCGGGGTCAAGGCACTCAGTGACGTGTCGCTGGAGTTATATAAAGGAGAGGTTCACGCTCTGCTTGGTGAAAATGGAGCTGGAAAGTCTACCCTCTGCAAGATTCTCTCCGGCGCGTATAGCAAGGATTCCGGTACGTTGGAATTCGACGGCGTGGAATACGCTGGCTTTACACCGGCCTCGTCTAAAAAGGCCGGCATCGGCATGATTTATCAGGAACTCAACCTGGTTCCATATCTGACCGTCTATGAGAACATCTTTCTTGGCAAAGAACTGCGAAAGGCGGACCATATTACACTGAATCGAAAGGAGATGATCCGCCGTACCGAAGACCTGTTCCGGTCGCTCAATATTGAAATCAATCCCGAAATTCGGGTTGACAAGCTGACGGTGGCTTACCGCCAGCTGGTAGAAATCGCAAAATCCATCTCTGAAAATGCCAAGCTGCTGATTATGGATGAGCCGACCGCGCCACTGATGAACCAAGAAGTCGATATGCTCTTTTCCTTGATCGGACGGCTGAAAAAGCAAGGCATAACTATCGTCTACATTTCACACCGCATTGAAGAGCTTTTTGCCGTGGCCGATCGTGTCACCGTGATGCGGGACGGCTGCGCCTGTCAAACGTTCCCCATGCAGGCGGTGACTCGCACAGAGCTCATCCGTGTGATGGTTGGTCGCGAACTCGGAGAGAGTTATCCGGTCAAGTGCGAAAATACCATCGGAGAGGTGGTCCTTTCTGCTGAGCATTTGTGCAGTAAAAAAGTACATGATGTCAGTCTGGAAGTTCGCAGCGGTGAGGTGCTTGGCCTGGCCGGATTGGTCGGCGCTGGCCGAACAGAAACTGTTCGGTTGATTTATGGTGCGGATCCGATGCAGTCAGGAACGATCCGCATCCGCGGCAAAGAGGTCAAAATCCATCGGCCGGAGGATGCTATCCGTAATGGTATTTGTTTAATTCCGGAAGATCGCAAGGGGCAAGGTGTTTTGTTGAAGATGACGGTGGGTGAAAATATCACCATTGTGAAAGCGCCTGAGATCAGCCGGTTTCTCACCATCAACCGAAGCAAGGCTAAAGAAATCTCGCAGAAATATGTCGATGCCATGCAGATTAAAACGCCCTCGATCAATCAAACTTCGCTGCTTCTTTCCGGCGGCAATCAGCAGAAAGTTGCACTTGCAAAGTGGCTGGCGGTCAACACGGATATTATGATCTTCGACGAACCAACACGCGGTATTGATATCCAGGCAAAGCAGGAGATTTATGAGATTATTGACGAACTCCGCCGATGCGGCAAGGCCATTATCATGATTTCATCGGAAATGCCGGAACTGATCGGCATGAGCAACCGCGTCGTTGTGCTCTATGAGGGCAAATTCTCCGGAGAAATCCGGGATCCCAAACAGATCACCCAGGAAAACATTCTGAGCCTTGCCTCAGGAGGAGGAATTTTGGAATGAACAATAAAACCATTGGCAGAAAACTGCTTGATATTTACGGCAAGGTAGGCGTATACTTCCTACTGCTCGTCGTAATTCTGATTTTTTCCCTGCTCAGTGACGTTTTTCTCAGCCTTAACAACATTAAAAATATTGGCAAACAGGTCTCTATGATCGGCATCTGTGCTGTCGGCATTACAATCGTTCTACTTACCGGCGGCATCGATATCTCCTGCGGGTCGATCATTGCATTGGTCACTGTCGTTGGCGCTTGGCTGATTACGGAACAGGGCTGGAATACGTGGGCAGCCATGGCACTCTGCTTGGTACTCGGCGCGGTTCTTGGTTTCTGGAACGGTATTGTGATCACCTATTTCAAACTCCCACCGCTCATTGCTACATTGGCCATGCAGTCCATTGCACGAGGCATTGCTTTTGTTATGACAAAGGGTACACCGATTTACGGCCTGCCAGAAAATGTTAAGCTGATAGCACAGGGTGAGGTTCTCGGTTTGCCTATTCCGGTGCTCATTATGGCGCTGGTGTTTGTGCTGGGGTGGTGGTTCCTGGAGCGTACCTACATTGGACGCCATATTTATGCGCTCGGCGGCAATGCCGAGGCGGCCCGCTTGTCCGGTATTAATATCAATGAAGTCAATCTTTTGGTTTATACACTCAGTTCCTTCCTTTCTGCACTTGCTGGCGTTGTGATGCTCTCACGAATCAACTCCGGACAGCCGAACTGCGCGCTGTCTTACGAAATGAATGTCATTCCGGCGGCGGTGCTTGGCGGCATCAGTGTAAACGGCGGCGAAGGAAAAACGCTTAATGTGATTGCGGGCGTCCTGATCATGGGGTGCCTGTCCACCGGCATGACGATTGTTGGCCTAAACGAATACTGGCAGTATATCGTAAAAGGTATCGTCCTGACCATCACAGTTGCCATTGATAATGCACAAAAGGGCAAGCTCAAACATGCCTGACCGATCAAGCAAGGGAGCATAAAGCTCCCTTGCAGTTGGTTCCAACCGATTTGAAAGGAGCAATTATGAAGAAGACTGGTATTCTCAACCCACAGTTGATGCATGCCTTAACACAGCTCGGCCATACGGATCGCTTTATGATTTGCGATGCTGGATTTCCAATCCCAGATGGTGTGGAACGAATCGATCTGACTCTGACAGCTGGAATCCCGTCGTTTCTGGATTGCCTGCATGCAATTCTCGGAGAATGTGTGGTAGAGGCGGTCACGCTGGCAGAAGAAATGCCAACAGCCAATCCTGAAATCTACAGCCAGCTTGAAGCGCTCTTCGCCAAGCACCCGCGCACACTGGTCCCACAGGCAGAGTTGCTTCGCCAGTCCAAAGGGCTACGCTTTATTGTCCGCAGCGCGGAATTTGCACCCTATTCCAATCTGATCCTGACCTCAGCATCCGGTGTGGAGTCGTATTATCGCGATTTCTGGCTCTGATGGAGGCATACGATGGATCTGACCCAAACTGCCCTTGGCATTGAACTCGGTTCGACGCGCATCAAGGCCGTTCTGCTGGATGAAGACTATCTGCCTATCGCCTCCGGCAGCTTCACATGGGAAAACCAGCTCACCCGCGGCGTGTGGACGTATGCGCTTTCCGACGCGGAGACGGGCTTGCAGACCTGCTTCGCAGCGTTGAAAGCGGACTTCGAGCAGAAGTATGCACAGAAGCTCACGACGCTTGGCAGCATCGGCATTTCTGCTATGATGCACGGCTACCTGCCATTTGACAAGGCCGGCAATCAGCTTGCCGGGTTCCGCACCTGGCGAAACACCATGACCGGCGAAGCAGCTGGAAAGCTCACCGAACTGTTCGGCTTTAACATTCCACAGCGTTGGTCAATCGCGCACCTGTATCAGGCCATGCTGAACGGCGAAGCGCATACCACGCAGATCGATTATCTGACGACGCTTGCCGGATACGTCCACTGGCGGCTGACAGGCAGGCGTGTGCTTGGCATCGGAGACTGCTCTGGTATGTTCCCGATCGACAGCAAGGCGCTCGACTACGATGCAGAAATGCTCCAGAAGTTCCGTACACTTACCGGCGTCGATCTTCGCGTCATTCTGCCGCAGGTGCTGCCTGCCGGTGCAGACGCTGGTGGGCTGACGGAGGAAGGCGCAAAGCTGCTCGACCCGAGCGGTGATTTGCAGCCGGGCATCCCGTTCTGCCCGCCGGAGGGTGATGCCGGAACAGGCATGGCTGCGACCAACTCTGTACGAGTCAAGACTGGTAACGTCTCAGCTGGTACGTCAGACTTTGCCATGATCGTGGTAGACAAGCCGCTCGGCGTTCACCGGGAGATCGATATGGTCACAACGCCGGACGGCGCACCGGTTGCGATGGTTCACTGCAACAACTGCACCAGCGACATTAACGCATGGGCTGGACTGTTCGCAGAGTTTGCCGCCGCCATCGGCGCAGAGCTGGACACAAATGCGCTCTATACGCTTCTGTTCCGCAAGGCACTGGATGGTGATGCAGACTGCGGCGGACTTCTCAGCTACAATTATCTCTCCGGGGAGGGCGTTACGGATCTCGATTCCGGACGTCCTGTGTTTGCCAGAACACCTGACGCGAAGCTGACGCTTGCCAATTTCATGCGCACGCATCTTCTTTCTGCGCTGGCGACGCTCAAGATCGGTCTTGACATTCTGACCGGTGAAGAACACGTTGCCATCGAAAAGCTCTACGGTCACGGCGGCTTCTTCAAAACTCCAGAGGTCGGTCAGCGGCTGCTGTCGGCGGCGGTCGGTGCACCGGTCTCTGTGATGGAGACGGCTGGTGAGGGCGGCCCCTACGGTATGGCGCTGCTGGCAGCATACCGGCTGGACAACCACGGAAAAGACCTTGCAGATTTTTTGGATACGGAGGTCTTTGCAAACGCTAAGTCTGTGACCTTACAGGCGGATGCTGCCGACTGCGCGGGCTTTGATACGTTCCTTGCGCGCTATCAAAAAGCGCTGCCGCTGGAAAAGACAGCAACGGAGGTGCTGTGATGCTGAAAAAACTGAAACAAGAGGTTTTGGAAGCGAATCTGCTGCTTCCAAAATACGGTCTGATCACGTTCACTTGGGGCAATGTCTCCGGGATCGACCGCGAGAGTGGCTTGGTGGTTATCAAGCCCTCCGGCGTGCCGTATGACGGCATGACAGCGGAAGACATGGTCGTGGTCGATCTAGGCGGAAACGTCGTTGAGGGCAAATGGAAGCCGTCGAGCGACACGCCGACGCATCTGGTACTCTATAAGGCGTTCCCTAGCTGCGGCGGCATTGTCCATACGCACAGCCGTTGGGCAACGAGCTTTGCACAGGCGGGCGTCGGAATTGCGCCGCTCGGGACGACGCAGGGCGATTATTTCTACGGAGAAATTCCCTGCACGCGCGAAATGACTCCGGCAGAGATCGAAGGCGAATATGAAAAGGAAACCGGCAACGTGATTGTCGAGACGTTCCGTGGGTGTGACGCAGCGCAAATCCCGGCTGTTCTTGTGCATAGTCATGGACCGTTCACATGGGGCAAGAACGCACACGAGGCAGTTCACAACGCAGTCGTCCTCGAAGAAGTTGCGTTCATGAACTTCCACTCTCTGCAATTAAATGAACGCCAGACGCGGATGCAGCAGGAGCTTCTGGACAAACACTATCTCCGCAAACACGGAAAAAACGCCTATTACGGGCAGATGCGGGAATCTAGAAAATGAAAAACACTGCAAAACAATGCAATGTGATGAGACATTGATAAATAGAAACTCAAATGAGAGGGCGCTGCGGCCATCCTTTGGTCGTAGCGTCCCTTTTGATGTTCTTCTTTTATACACTTTGGGATAAAAATGGAGGGCAGATAACCAGCGATGTGGGGGATAGTGCAGAGCGGAAAAGCACGGCTGTGATGCGAGCTGCAAATGCGGCGCAAACGTATGCAGCACTTTTGCAGCGGACTTAAGGATAAATAGCCATGCTGTTCAGCTCTTGAGGAGGATCAGACGCTTTTTCTACGTACGAAAATACAGGCACCGGGGGGACATTTGTTATGGGAAGGGGACTATGCTGAAAATAGACGAGTTTTCCGGGGGTGTTCGGTTGAAAACCACGGGTGGTTATGCCAATATTAAAATAAATATTAGCAGAAGATGAAAACACTGGGAAACAGTTTTTCTCTTTGCAGGGGAGGACGATCATGAAACGAATCACAAGCAAGCTCTTGACGCTGCTTCTGGTGCTGTGCGTGCTGGTGCTGCCGGCCGCCGCAGCGGGCAATGCGAACGCGGGAGCGGAAGCGCCGCTGCTGACTGCACGGTATTATAACCGGAATGCGCAGAAGCCATTTGACGATGTCGCGCTGCCCAGCGGCGATGAGACGAATTGTCTGGTGGTTGACAACAACCAGATGGTCATCTTTTTCTATGGAGACGATCCGATCCCCCGAAGCAGACTTGCGACCAGCGGGAAGATCGATATTGCCGCAGTAGAAGACGAGAACATTCCGTCGGAATATCGGGACTGCGTCTGTAATCTTCGGATCAGTGATTTTGGCGGCGGGAAGATCCGGTATGTGGGCGATGGGACCAATCAGACTGTTGCAGAGCTGTCCGTGACCGGCACGCTCCCGTTCATTGGGCTGTTCAAAACGGAGGCTTATTCAAAAGACAGCTACATCTGGAACGACACTGACATGGCGTCGCTTCCGGACACGGTCTACCTGCTGGGAGAAGACGCGGTGCATATCACCGACGTATCCGTCGAGCAGGGTCAAAATCTGCTTACGGCCGAGGCGCCGAAGGACACATCAGAAGCGTGGAAAATTCACCTGAACAAGGATATCGGCACCTCCGGCTGGATGAATCTGCATGTCACCTATACGGCGGACTGGGATAGCAGCCAGAGCAGCTCGGAATACCGGGTCGGCTTCAACTGGAGAAATACCACTCCGCACCTGTATCTGCGCGACTGGGGCGGAAGTATCTGGGAATACCCGCCGGATACGCTGAATTACGGCGACACCTTGTGCGCGGACATCTGCTTTGGCTCGGGCGATACGTCCGACCCCGTGCTGACGGTCTCGCAGCTCAAAAGTGAGAATGGAAGCATCGTATTTGAACAGCAGGAGAACGGACTGAGATTTTCCGTAGAGTACAAGAAGGGCGACACCGAGGACGCGATCGTCTACGAAGCTCCGGACGGAAAGAGCTACCGGATGGCCTTCAAACTGGGACTCCCGGTATTGGGCGTCTATCGAGACACCAGTTGGTCCGCGGCGTCTCTGGTGGGCACCATGGAGCAGAGCTTTGATCAGGGCACCACGCCGGAGCTCTATCTGCATTGGACCTGCGACACCGACGAGATCAAAGGCATCTATGCCTCCGGCATGGACGGCGGCATGGAGTTTGAAATCACCAATCTGCTGGACGAGCGCACATATCCGGCGCTCTATGGCGTGACGTTTGCGCCGAACGAAACTGCAAACTATGTAAAGTTCGTCCCGATGATCACCAGTTACAATCAGTATCAGTTCCGTCTGGACTTCAAGAACGGCTCAGGGTTCGGGATCAGCTTCAGCTCGCACTCCAGTCTCTATGACCCGACGCCGCTTCCGGTCGTCACCATTCAAGGCGTGGAATACACCTTCGGCCTTGGGGAACCGGACTTTGGCGGCGAGACCATGATCCAGTATGGCAGCGGCTCCACGTTCGGCTCATTTGATACTGCGGAGATGCCGTGTGACTTTGATCAGGATACGCTCCTCGCGATCTTCGCAAACAGCGACACGAGCGAGCGCGCAGAGGCCCCGGCATGGCTGTATGACTGTGTGAAGGACGTTTCCTTCACGCTGACCAGCATTTCCAACATGGACGCCAGCGGCGTCTCTTCCGTACCGGGCGCAGACGAAGCAGCGAACATCACAATGGTGCAGATGCCGAATCTGGAGTTCCGCGGTAGGAGCATTCCGCGCGTCCATCTCCATGCGGACGCGGGCAAGTTCTTCAGCGCACGGCTGGAGCTGCAATTCACGCTGGATCTGACCGCATACGGTCTGGGAAAACAGACCTATACCGTCAGCAACGGCGCGCATTACACGCGCAGCGGCGAAGCGCATTTTGCGATTGATGAGAAGATGACTGCTGCCGAGCTCAACGAAGCGCTCTCCACCACGGAAAATCTGCTTGCTTTCCTGCAGAGGACCGACTCGGAGGCGTATACGGCATATCGACGTTCTACCGCAAATTCCTTTACCGGAGATTACAGCATTGTTTTGGATCTGCCCGCCGTCACCTACAACGAGCCGATCATTGTCGCTGCAGATCATCCGAGTTCGATGCTGCTGTGTTTGAACGGAAGCGTCGGTCAAGATGGAGCGCCGCAGACCAGGATGTGCGGCCTGTATCTCAATGGTGCATCGCTGTTCCATCTCAGCGGGATCGCGTTTGATCCGAAGTATGCCGCAGATCCATCAAAGCTTCTGCGCTACAATGATAAGACCTGCGCGCTGCTCAGCACCTCGTATCCCGCGTCTGAGAACGAGAACCGCTGGATCCCGCCGCGGCTCGCGGATCTCGGCAAAATGAGCGACTGCTGGTTCAGCGGCTTCGGCTATGGTGCTGTTTCGATGGAAAGCAGCTATTTCTCTCCGCCCGATCGCTGCACGTTCCGCAACTGCGGGGTTGGCCTGTACTACGACTGCAAGGAGAAAACCATCGGACTGTATGGCAGCTATTCAGGCACGGAGAACACCTTCGCGCACTGCGGCACTGCGATCCTGATCGAGTCGCTCCCCATGTCCGGCGACATGTTCAGTCCCTACATGTTCCGGTTCTATGACAACACGTTTATCCATGACGATCCCAATGCGCTGGACTTCGATGTCCGTGTCAGTGGGAAGTTCTATTTCTATCGAAACGCTTATAACGACAGCGAAAACGACGCTCTGCTCAAGTATCGGCCTGTGCAGCTCAAGACCAGCAACGGTGCCATTGTGATCACAAATCCATGCCGCCTGCCGGACGGAACGCTGTTCGTGCAGGCTGGACAGTATGCCGAGATCATCAGCTCTATGTCCGATCAGCTGGTCATCTCCGGCGTCAGCGATATTGTCGACGTGGATGTGGTCAATGAAGACGACCAGCTGATCGGCACGTGGACGCTGCATCCCAAGGAGGAAGTGAAATGAAAAAGTTTTGCGCGTTCCTGCTCGCAGCCGCACTGCTGCTCGCGCTGAGCGTAGGCAGCCTTGCGGCGAGCGGCCTGAATACCGGTATCCAGATCGATGATTCCCAGGCTGGAAAGATCCTCGTCACCGTCGCTGACAGCGACAGCGAGAGCTTTGAAACGCTCCAGCCCACGCTGACTGTCGCCTGCCCGTTCTCCGCGTGCTATGTCACATTTGGCGGGACCGTCATTGCCTCGACGCTACGAGACGGCAAAGTTTCGTTCCCTGTCCGTGCGGGCGGCGTCTATACCGTGCAGGAGGGCACCGCACCGGCTGATCCTGTAACGCCGTCGGACCCCGTGACGCCTGTCACGCCCAGCGGCAGCCCGAGCACTGCTACTCCCGCGGAAACGACGCAGACACCGCAGTTTTCCGACGTTCCTGCGGCAAGCTGGTATGCAGAGGCGGCGGAATACGCGGTGAAAAACGGTCTGATGAACGGCACGGGCGATAATAAATTTTCTCCGAACGCCGATACCACGCGCGGCATGGTCATGACCATCCTCGCCCGCATGGCAGGCCAAAATACCGTGGGCACTCCGTGGTATGCAGCGGGCATGGCTTGGGCCAAGACGGCCTCCGTTTCTGACGGCACGAATCCAGAAGCGCCCGTCACGCGCGAGCAGCTCGTTACGATGCTGTTCCGCTATGCCGTGAAGAACGGTCTGGAAGCAGTTACGCTCGCTGAGAATCTGTCTCAGTTTACGGACGCACCCTCTGTCAGTGCGTGGGCCGTGTCTGCCATGCAGTGGGCTGTCGGTCAGGGCCTGATTCAGGGCTCCAACGGGCAGCTCCGCCCGCAGGCAAATGCCACGCGCGCCGAGGTCGCCGCGATCCTCATGCGCTTCTGCGGGATGATGAACCGATAACGCAGGATCCCGCCCCGAAAAACCGGGGCGGGATCTTTATTTGCGGCGGCCGCGGGATGTTCGTTGACGAGGCGGAGGGTCCGGTTATAATCAGAGCATCAAATGCGTGTGGAGGAATGGCATGACAGAAATCGTAACGCTGCGGCACGTGATGGAAAAAACGCCGCTGGGGAAGGCAAGGCTCCTCGCTGGGGAGGCAGGGCTTGATAAAGAGGTCCGTGAGACAAATATTATTGAAGTGCCCGACACATTCCGCTGGATGCGGGGCGGCGAGATCCTGTTTTCTGCCGGCTATGCCTTCGGCGGCGACGGAGCGCAGGGGGCGGAGTTGATCGGCGCGCTTGTAAAAAGAAGGATCACTGCGCTGGTTCTGAAACCCGGAAAATATATGCCCGTGGTGCCGCAGGAAATGATAACGCGGGCGGACCAGCTTGGGTTCCCGCTGCTGGAGATGCCGGAAGATATGCCGTACAGCGTCTGCATGGAGGCGGCCTATGACCTCCTGAAAGACAGCAGACTGTTTGAACTGCGCATGGTGACGCATCTGCACAACGAGCTGCTGCAGGCCGGGATCCATGACGGCATCCGCGGGATCTGCAGTGCGCTGGAAAAACGGCTGTGCCGCACGGTCGCCTTATGGGATGCCGCCTGGCGGATGTGCTATGGAAGCGAACGGTTCCCGCTTTTGGACGAACAGCTGAAAGAAGGCGTACAAAGCGAGAAAACCAGAAAAACGATCTCATCATTTTATATTCTGCCGGCAGAAACGGACGCTGCCGGGCCGAAGCTGTTTTTGGGCGTACAGTGCGCGGAATCCAGCCTGCAGGAAAGCGAGATGGTCGTGCTGCGCTATGCGGCGTCCCTGCTGAGCCTGGAGGCCCTGCGGGAGGAGGAGCTGGAGCAGCAGTATATCCGGCTGAACGGAACGCTGCTGGACAATCTGCTGATCGGACGGCGGACGGACCCGGCGATCCTTCGCCGCCAGCTGGCGGAGTATCACATCGGATGGTATAACAACTGGGTCATATTTGCATTTCGCGGCAAAAATGAAGAATTGCCGGAACGTCAGCTATGGCATATTCTGCGGCAGCGGGCGAGAGAACATGAGATCTCTTTTTTGGTGACCAGAAAAGATAATTGTCTGATCGGCGCGCTGTTTTTCGACGGGAAAAGCCGCTTTGACTTCCGACGGCTGCTGGAGGAGCTGCCGGTCGAAGGAAAGTTCGGAATCAGCCGCCGCGGAAGCAAGCTCGCTGATTTTGCGAGTTATGCGCGCGAAGCGGAAACAGCATTGGAGGTTCTCTGCCGGGTACGGCTGGATAAGCGTGTCGCGGCGCTTTCAGAACTTGGGATCTATTATCCGCTGAGCGAAATGCAGGATCTTGCGTCCATGCGGCAGCTGTTTGAGCAAACGCTGGGTGCCGTTACAAAACATGACAGGGAAAATGAGAGCGCGCTGCTGGAAACACTGGAACAATATTTTGCATGTGGCTGCAACCTGAGAATGACCGCAGAAAAAATGTTCTTGCATAAAAATTCGGTATCTTACCGTCTGCACAAAGTGGAAGAGCTGACAGGCCGGTCGATGGACGACATTCAGTTTCGGTTGGAATTGCAGCTGTGTCTCCTCTATTGCCGCTTGATCTGAACGGCGCTTTGTGCCATTGAAACAAAATCCGATCCGTATCTTTTAGAACAGTCGTCCATTGTGAGAGGGAAATTTTCTGTGTCATAATGGAACTGCCAAAGGACCGGGGAAGTCTTTACAGGCTTCCCCGGTCCTTTTTGATTTCGGACATGAGCGCAGGAGGTAGTACCATGAACCAATTGGAGAAACTGGACCGCTGGATCGAAGGACATGAGAGCGAAATGACGGAATTTCTGGTCAAAATGCTGCAGATTCCAAGCGTGACTGGTCAGGAGGGAGATATTCAGTCATTTATGGCAAAAACGTTGGCCGAGAACGGAATGGTCGTGGATGTATTCGAGCCGTCTGTAGAGGAACTGCGGAAGCATCCGGCTTTCGTGGAGCCGCAGAGCAGCTATGAGGGCCGGCCGGATGTGGTCGGTGTTCTGCGAGGCGCGGGAGGCGGCCGCTCTCTGCTGCTGAACGGGCATATCGATGTGATCCCGGAGGGTGCTGCGGAAAATTGGACGCACGGGCCGTGGTCCGGCGACGTGGAGGATGGAAAGATCTATGGCCGCGGCGCGTCCGATATGAAGTCTGGTGCTGCGGCAATGACGATGGCGCTGCGAGCCTTACAGCAGAGCGGGATCCGGCTGCGGGGCGATGTGACAGCGGAATATGTGATGGATGAGGAACTGACCGGAAACGGAACGCTGGCCTGCGTTCTGCGGGGCTATCATGCGGACGCGGGAATCTGCTGCGAGACCTCTAGCATGTGTGTGCAGCCGGCGTCGATCGGGCGGATTTGGTTTGAGATCCGTGTGAAGGGAAAGAGCGCCGGCATCCAGAAGCGATATGAGGGGGTAAACGCCATCGAGCTTGGGTATTTGATCCAGCAAGCGGTCACGGCGTGGTGCGGGATCGCGGAATGAGTACGGAATTTGTAGCGACAGCACAATAAATTGCAGTATTGTTTTATTCGTTTGTCCAATGACGAGGCAGGAATCTGTGTTTTACACAAACGCCGCGTCCGCCCACCGTGGCGGCGTGAAGAAAATAGAATGAAAAACTTCAACTGGGTAATTCTTCTCGACCATTCAAAAAACAAATTTTGATCCCCAGAATGGGGGAGCAGTGTGAGGAACAAAAATGCGCGTGGCGGAAAATTGGACTTGCGATTCGGCTGTGCTTGTGGTAATCGTGTGTGCTAACCGAAAACG
>ENA-UOJE01001798-UOJE01001798.1-human-gut-metagenome-genome-assembly--contig:-C23-NODE-1798-length-18035-cov-5.694383_pt1 | contig 18035 bp, 15 predicted proteins | sample MGYA00242341_ERZ723888 | MGnify/ENA metagenome assembly ERZ723888 | reverse complement strand
GCTTTTTTTATTGCGATCCACCGTACTTTGCAACCGAAAACTACTACAAAGACGTAGGATTTACTGCAAAAGATCATATCAGACTGCGTGACGCTCTGCTTGATATCAAAGGCAGATTTTTGGTTTCGTATAATGATTGTCCTGAGATCCGTGAGATATGGCATAAACCAAACATTCACATTGAAGAGATAAGCAGACTTAACAACTTAGCACAGCGTTATGACGCAGGCTGTCAGTACGGCGAACTGCTTATCTCAAATTATGACACAAGCGAACGTGCGAAAGCTATCAAACAGCTTTCGCTTTTTGATTAGGAGGTTTTTATGAAGAAGATAATATTGGCACAGGTTTTAACGGCAAAAGGCAAAACAGAATTTTCAGGGCTTTATGACAGGCACGGAAATGCTGTAACGGTAGAGGTCGAACGTGACAGCAGCGGTGTTTCACTTATCGTGTGGCAGGACGAGCAGAAAAAGCAGCATTTTGACTGTGGGATATCCGAAGAGGAGATACAGCGTACCTGTGCGATGTTTGATGACTGCGGCGATTGTCCGCTGAAAGAGTATTGTGAAAGTGAGGCAAAAGAATGAGGATACTTGTGTTTGAACCTCTGAAAGAACCATATGTAAAGGATATTGAAGATGATATCCATGCCATGCAGGAAGTTGTGGGCGGCAGCATCGAGCCAATATATTTTGAACCAAAGCAGGACGCTATTTGCTGGTGCAACGATGAGTTTCTGCTAAACGACTCCGCACCTAACAGGATAGTTGGAAATACTCTTGTTCACGGCACTTTCTATATTTCTGGCAACTGCCTGAACGAATACGGCGAGTGGGATTCCTGTTCACTTACCGATGAACAGATAGAAAAGTACAAGCAGCAGTTTGATCATATCATAGTTGATCTGCCCGGTATCGGGCTGGTTGCTGTGAGAGAAACAAAGCCGGAAGTGATCCAACCGCTTGAAGAATATGAAGAAGAACCGGAAATCGAACAGACAATGTAAAGGAGAATGAAACTATGAGAATACACGCATCTATCAACAGAATGGTAAACAAAGAGGATTCAGCAATCAAGGCATATGCCAGCGTAACAATGGACGGTATGTTCGCCGTTCACGGACTGAGGGTCATCGAGACCGAAAAGGGCAGATTTGTCAATATGCCCTCCACCTCATACACCGATAAGGACGGCAACAAGCAGTACAGCGACACCTTCCACGCCATAACCAAGTCGGCGAGAACTGCCGTAAATCAGGCTGTGCTCAATGCTTATGATCTCAAGCTGCAGCAGGTTCAGCAGACGGATATCGAGGTGGAGAACACTCCCGATGAGGAAATGTCGGAGCCTGAAGATGAACCTGAACCGGAGCTAAGTATGTAGTTTGCTAAAGCATTTGCTGTGTATCTTGTAACAAAGGTAGAACTTTTGCAAAAAGTATAGATTTGTGGGCGGATATATGATATATTGCTTGACAAGGAGCGTGATGATATGAAAAGAGCGATATTAATTTTGATACTCTGTGCGGTGTTTTTATCAGCCTGCGGAAATGCAGCGGAAACTGCCGAAAGATCAGTAAGCGTCGGCACTTCGGCAGTGAGCCAAACTACGACTGCGGTCACAGTTTCCGCAGTAACATCTGCAAAGGAAGAAAAGGATACAAGCGAAGCCGCAACTACTACGAGGAAGAGTTCGCAGACGGTATCCGAAACTTCCGCTTCAATGGAAACTATCAAGGCTAAAACAACCACAAAAAGCACGCAACCACCGCAGGAACAAACCGAACAGCAGAATTATTCTCAGACGGAGCAGATACAGGAAAATACACAGGTCAATACTACTCAAAAACCTGCGGTAACAACTACACAGCAAAAGCAGACTACTGCAAAGAAAACCACAACAGCTCCGCCAAAGCCTGCGACCACTACGCAGAAACCGCAAACCACAACCCAACAGAAAACAACTCAAAAGCCAAGCACAACAAAACCGCAAAATACAGTGCAGTGGTCGGATACCATGAAAGCATGGAGAAAGCTGTGCGAAGGTAAAAGCCTCAGCGGAAAAGAGCAGGATCTCATAAGGTCTGAAATACTTGAATATGCCGAAAGCTTTAACGGCAAGAAGAATATTCATGTAAGCTTCGGAATAGATGAATACGATATTTCCTACGAAAAGCCGCTGAATCTTATTATCCGAAATGATATGACCGACCTTTCATACGCCCACATGGACGCATATGTTGACGCAGACAGCAGATGGCTGATAGATTATGCCGGAAGCGAAGAGGAAATCTACAGCATAGTCAGCAATACTAGAGAGGACTGCCTGCACGTCATTGACTACGGACTTTTCAACAGGTGGGAGATATACAGCATAAATAATTCCCTCAAATACGCAAGCGATATTGAGCTTAATGTAGGCTTTGACGGTACGGCAATATGGTTTCTTACAGAGGACTAACAACAACTGAATAAGCAAAGAAAGAGTCGAAAATTCGGCTCTTTTTTTCTTTGCAAAAACAAAGGAGTAAATGCAAAAATGAAGATCAAAAAAATATTAAAACGCTGCACGGCAGCTATGCTTGCGGCGGCAATCGGAATGACCACGTTGGCGGCAAATGTGTCTGCTGCCACATCGGGAATATCAATAGGCTACATCTGGAACAGCAGCGTTAACCCTACGATCAATGTCAGAAAGAACGGCGTGACCGGCGGCGTAAGCGGACAGTATATCAAAGCAGGAGAACAGATATGCAGATTCAGCCCGTCATCAACTTCTGACTGGGCGTTTTGTATCGAGCCTGCAAAATCAATGCAGGGAGCAAGCTACAAGGACTGGTATACACAGAACGGATTCACCGAGTATGATACCTTCGACCTTACCGACAAGAATAAGGCGGACAGCTTTGCCTACTGGAAGTCCATAGGCGGAACTGACGGACCAATGGCGAAATATCTCGGGCTTGTTCAGTATTACGGATATTCAAGTCATAAGAACGGTGACTACTATGCCGCAACTCAGCTTATCATATGGGAAATGATACTCGGATACAGAGGTCATACTCAGACAACCTTCGGAAAATGCTCCGATGTGCTGTGGAATGATTTCACCTACCCAAGCGGGGGCTGGTGCACAAAATCGGGAGTTGAAAAGGCGTACAATGATATCGTGTCAAACGTAAAAAATCATTACAAGCTTCCCTCAGCTCTTAAATCTACAAAGACACAGGCAAAGGACGAGCCTAATATTTTAAAATACAATGTGGTTAACCTCAGATACGAAACCAAAGTAACTGTTCCAACTTCCTATGTTAAAGCTTCAAGCCTTGCGCATAATTTCAGCGGTCTGAAATCAAAGCTGGAATCGCTGATAAAGTCTAAATTCAGCGGCACTTTCGGCAAGGATTACGGCATTGAAACAAGTACAAGCGGCAAAAATACTGTCTATACCATATGGTCAAAAGAAAGGCAGTTCACTTCAAGCGGCGACAGCAGTATCTATGTTACTGAAAGTATCCCAATGCAGATGAAGGACAGCCTTAAAAAGCAGGAAACTCTGTTTGCGAACAGTTATTATCAGACCTGTCTGCTTTCCACAAGGCTCGACCCGATCGCAGGATATGTGGGACTTGCTTCATACAATGAGCCGAATCTGACCGTTGAAAAGACATACACCGATTCAAGCAACAATCAGATAACGGCAACGGAGCTGAATACTCTTCTTGGAAAGACCACGTTTGCGGTTTCCTGCCTGTATGACGGCAAAAAGTATTACGTTCAGGCGGATAAAAACAGCACGGGAACGGCATATGTTTTCTCGAAATATGTGACCTCTATCAATGAAGCTACAAAGTTTAAAACGCTTAAAAATACCGAAACAAAGGGTACTTTCACCATAAACGACCTGCCTACTTCAACATCAAAGGGCAGGACATATACGGTAACGGAATACACAGTTCCCGATAATGAGAGGTATGAAAAGCTTTCTAAATCAGTACTTCTTCCGTCTCCTACAAGTGACTTTACAACAAATGCAGGTACAAAAACGGTCAAGATGAACAACAGCGAAACAAGCTACAATGCTAAGTTCGGCACGGCAACGCTTGACAAGATCGTTCGGAACGGTGACGGAAAAGCATTATCTTCTGATAACGAAAGCGACATCAAGACCCTTTCCGACATCTACAAGTCCACAAAGTTTATTGTCGGATATTGGGATAACGGAGAAATGAGATATTTATCTCAGGGTTACAAGTCCGCAGGCAAGGCTTTTGACGGAGATCTTAACGACCTTGACGGCTTTAAGGACAAGTCTTACTCCGCAGGCGATGGCATGTACTATATGCCCACCAAGCTGAACTCAAATCACGACCTCATATTCGATACAGCTCGTACTACGACCGATATTTCAAAAGCATATGTTTTCAGCACAGGCTCGAACTACAGCGGTTCCGACACCTGCGATCACTTCGGACAGATATTCTTTAATCTTGTTCCGCTGAACAGCTCTGGAAATGCAAAAGAGCTTGTGTTTATCGAGGTAAACGGTGCAAAGGGTTACGGCTATGAGGAAAGCTTTGATGCAGCAGATGCATATATGCTGAGTGCGCTCAAGGATGTGTCTTCAAAGAGGGATATCTGCGGCCTGGTGAGAAACAACACCGGAAGGTCATACACTCTGACCGACGAAAGCGGAAAGAATTATGTGATCGGAGCAGGAAGGCTTTATCCCATTTCTGCGAATAAGTTGGAGAGCAACAGGCTGCATTCTGATGCAGAAATTGTGAATCAGCTTGTGAATTACAGTCTTGTGCTTACAAAGAAAAGTGATTCGGGAGAACTGCTTCCGGGAGCAAAGTACGGCTTGTACAATTCGGCGAAGAAGCTTCTGAAAACTGCAATAACCGGAACGGACGGAAAAGCAAAGTTTGACTATGATCTTTTGCCAAATACCAACTACTATGTTAAGGAGATAACCGCACCTGACGGATATGTTCTTGACAATGAATACTACCTTGTAAACCGCTCAAATACGGTAGTGAACGACCTTGATAACTTCCAGAATGCAAAGCTTTCCGATTACAATTATTCAGTAACGGACAAGCCGTTTACTCTTAAACTGGAGCTTAACAAGTATGATGTGCTGAATAGCATTCCTATCGAAGGGATAACGTTTGATATTTCGCTCAATGGAAAGGTTGTAAAGAGTGTTACTACCGATAAGAACGGCTATGCAGAGGTAAGCGGACTGGCTCTTGGCAAGCTTAACGGTGATGCCTTTGAAAACGTGTATACCGTAACAGAGCGTGAAAACGACAAGTATATTATGCTTGACGAGAACGGAGAGTTAAGCCGTTCATTCTCAGTGACTACAACTTTGGCGGATATTGAGGATAAGACAAATCCAGTGATAACTTACACTGCGGATATTCCAAATACTTTGCAGCTTGTTGACCTTAAGGTTCACAAGGTTGACGAGTTCGGTAATCCCATAAAGGGTGTTGCTTTTGACATTGTTCCTACTCAGGATATTACTTTCAACGGCAAGACGGTACAGAAAAAGGGCGAGTCTGTGGGTACTGTAATTACCGATGAACAGGGTTATGCCTCTACCACCTACACAGAATACGAAGCCGACGGAACGCAGGGATATACAAAGACAATACCCATTTATCCGAACTTTGAGTATGAGCTTGTGGAAGTTTCCGTTCCCGAGCCTTATGTTATTCCTGAGAAAAACACAAAGTTAACGGCTAAATCTGAAAAGGCAGATACCCTTACTATACCTCACGAAGTGACCGTAACAAACGATGTTCAGCGAGGAACTCTTGAAGTTTACAAAACAGACAGCGAAACCAATACCCCCCTTGCAGGAGTTGAGTTTGAGGTGAGAGCGGCAGAGGATTTCTTTGTCGGTTCGGCACAGCTTCACAAGAAAGGAGATGTTATATGCACTATGACCACAGACAGCACAGGTCATGCGGATACGGGAAATGCACAGATGTATGTGGGTGCAAAGTACACTCTTACCGAGACCAAGACGGCAGAGGGGTACAAGATCAATAAGGATTCAAAGATCTTTGAATTCAATTTTGCAGGCAATACTGTTTCGTATTCAAAGCTTAATATTGATGTGGGAAACGATTCGCAGAAAGGAAAGATCTCGGTTTACAAATTGGGCGAAGCATTCACAGGTGTTACCGCTCTTGACAGTGCGATATTCGTTGACGAAAACGGTGAGATCATGGAAAGCGGACAGACCACTTACACGCCGGTGTTTACGGAATGTGCTCTCGGCGGAGCGGTATTTCAGGTGACAGCCGCAGAGGACATTGTTACAGCTGACGGTACAACAAGGGCAAAAGCCGGTGATGTTGTTGCAGAGATTACGACCGATGAAAACGGCTATGCGGAAACTGAACTTCTCTATCTCGGAAAATATGAGGTAAGGGAGATTAAAGCTCCTTTTGGTTATGTGCTTGATTCTAAGCCCAAGACGGTGGAGCTTACCTATGCCGGACAGGAAATTGCTGTGAGAGATACGGTAAATACGGCGTTTGATAATGACTATCAGGGTGTAAGAGTTTCACTTTCTAAGGTGATGGAGAATGACGAACTTTTTGGAATTTACGGCAAGGATAACTTTACAAGCGTTCGCTTCGGACTGTTTGCCGCAGAGGAGATTACGGCTTCAAACGGCACGTCAATTCCTGCCGGCGGACTGATTTCTGAGGTTTCTTTGGCTGAGGATATGACCGCAAAATTTGACGCTAAGCTTCCGTTTGGCAAGTACTATGTTCAGGAGATCGCTACTGACGATAAATATATCCTTAACGGCGAAAAGTATCTTGTGACCTTCAAGTATATGGGCCAGGATATTCAGACCGTGGATATCGACTGCGGACAGTTTATCAACAGCATTAAGCGTGGTTATGTACGAGGATACAAAGTAAATGACAGCGGAGAACCTCTTGAAAATGCGGTGTTTGGATTGTTTGCTGCCGACACTTCCGAGTTTACGAATGAAAACGCAATAATGACCGCTGTTTCCGATGAAAACGGATATTTTGAGTTTGCCGATATAGCATACGGCAACTACATTGTATGTGAAATCGAAGCTCCTGCGGGATATATTTTCTCTGATGAAAAGTATCCAGTAAGCATTTCTGAAAACGGTGCGGTAGTTGAGATCATTGCCGAAAACAAGCCAATTACGGTTGAGATATCAAAGCGTGATGTTTACGGAAATGAACTTAAGGGTGCGAAAATGAAGCTTATCAATGTAAACGGTGAAATTGTTGACGAATGGACTTCCGAAGGTACAAATCATGTTATATCTGAACTTCCTGCAGGAGCATACACGCTAAAGGAAATTGCGGCTCCTGACGGTTATGTTATTGCAACTGACATCGGCTTTACGGTTGATATTTATGGCAATGTAACAGTGGAAAACGTCGAGTCTATAGCAACTTCCGAGAACGGAAATCCGCTTATTGTTATGGTGGACGATACCACAAAGGTTGAAATCTCAAAGCAGGACATTACAAACGGAAAAGAATTGCCCGGCGCAATGCTTCAGATAATTGACGAGAACGGAAATATCGTTGAAGAGTGGATTTCCACAAACAAACCGCATTTTATTGAGGCTGAACTCATTGCAGGCAAAAAGTATGCTCTTCATGAAACTGTTGCACCAGATGGATATGTTATCTCAAACGATGTAGAGTTTACGGTTTCAGAAAACGGAACTGTGGATATTGTCGTTATGCAGGACGATACCACAAAGGTAAAGATCAGCAAGAAAGATATCACTACTGGTGAGGAACTGCCCGGTGCAACTCTTCAGATCATCGACGAGAACGGTAATATCATTGAGGAATGGGTTTCAACAAACGAGCCACACATGATTGAAGGAAAGCTTATTGCAGGCAAGGAATATACGCTGAAAGAAACTATGGCTCCCGAAGGCTATGAGATAGCAAATGAGATCAAGTTTACCGTAAATGCCGACGGAAGCGTGACCGAGGTAATTATGTACGACGAGCATAAGCCTGTTCCCGAAAAGCCGGAAACTCCGCCGACAGACACACCTCATACAGGTGTATCCGCAGATAACAGCGCCGCTGTTTATCTCATATCAGCCGTACTGCTTATGATTGTGGGAATCATTATCAGAAAGAAGCATTAGGACTCAGAACAAATGAAAGTGATAAAAACTATTGCAGCCGTTTTAGCGGCTGCGCTCCTTTTTGGAGCTGTGATTTACTGTGTTAAGTCCGGTGATATTGAATGGCGTAATCTATTGATTTGAAAGGAATGATGTGAAATGAAAACTAAAAAGAAGCTGATCGCAGCTGCCGCAAGTGCAATGTGCTTTGCGGCAATGCTGACGACCACGGCATATGCTGATACAGGCGATGTTGCCGGTGCTGTAACAAGCACATGGACAACTGCAAAATCTCAGATAAAGTCCGTGGTGGACAACGTGGTGTTCCCAGTGATAGACGTAATTCTGGCAATTTTGCTGTTTGTCAAGATTGCGACCTGTTATATGGATTACCGCAAGCACGGGCAGTTTGAATGGACGCCGGTAGCCATACTTTTCGGCTGTCTTATCTTTGCACTTACTTGTCCGCTGTACATCTGGACGGTCGTAAGTATTTAAACGGAGGTGGAAAAGAAGATGAAGACAAAGATCATATCAGCATTATCAGCCGTATTGGCATTAACAATGACCGCCTGCGGAACTATATCTCCGCCTGCACAGATGCAGACGGAGACTACATCTATCACTACCGCAACAGCCGAGTCCATACCCGACTCGGCTGCCTCTTCGGAGGCCGAAAGTACTGTGGATGAAGAACAGGTGAAGTCTGATACTTTTATAGCTGAGTTTTTCGACTCAAATATTAGCTTTGCAGAAGTTTCGGGCATAGTTACTGAGGCAATGAAAAACTGCAACTTTGAATTTGCAAAAGACGATTCAAACGAGGTGCAAAAAATATCCCTCAAAAGTAAAAACGGCGGAGGTACTATTGAGGTCCTCTGCATAGATCTGTCGCAGGCTCAGCTTGATTACGACATGGAATATATCCTTGAACATTTTGGAGATTACTATTACGGTCAGACCATCGCACAGATGAGCGGAATCACAGAGGACGATTTTGCGTCCGATTATCGCTTGGTAAATTCCATTGTTTCAAAGGGCAAGTATCAGCATTATGGCTCGATACAGAAAACCGACGGTATGGCTTCTCAGTTCGGGTACACGGAAACCTATGCTGTGCTGAACGAGAACAAGCTGACCGTGGTTTCGGGTGCATTTCTCAGTTCGGATATGATGGAAAGGCAGAGTTTTTCTCAGCTGATGGCTAAGTTTGCGGAGAATGTGAAGTACTGATTTAAAATGAAAAAGGACCGAGGTTGGCTCAGTCCTTTTGATGTTCTCCTAAAGTGTATCAGTTTACAATGAAAAATAATAATCCTTAATCTTTTGTGCCATGAGTTTACGGCGCTGTTCAAGAAATGTTTGATAATCATTAATGTCCATATTTTCAAAATCGTCAGGAACGCAGTTTTGACGTAAATTGTCCTTAAGGTCATTAAGCTCTACTATACCGCCGTACACCGGCTGTTTTGTATCGATTTGTTTATACACTTCTTTCATATACTCAGCGGGAGCATCATCACTTATCTTTATATTGATTTCTTGCTGCAGGAAAACATAATTTGCTATCTGATTATACTGTGATTGAGGTATACCATTCTGTGTAAGGTAATTCTTTGGGAACAGGTGATGGATATCCCCACGATTTTCAAGCATGGTTTCTACGTCAATTTGAGTTGAAAGAAAACCTTTATCATGAGCCTTAACTTGTGCAATAAGGAACATATTGAAGTACGGACTGCTTGCCACAGAAGTATTAAGGTGTTGAATCAGATTGACACTCCAGAATGCATCAGACAAGTCGCCGGCTTCTATCTGTTTCAAATAATCCATAGGATCATCAAAAGTGCTGAAACGTTTTATATCATAGTCAAACATTGATTCGGGAGAACCGGAATATCTTCCTGTAAGTATTGATAATGCAAGCCAACGGCGTACAATATGTTCGATTTTGTTACTGTCTATATTCCTTTCACGAAGAGCAAGATATAGAGCATACCCGAAATTGAGGACGTTCTGGGAGCGTATTAACGACTTGCGGACAATGCCTGCAGAACGGACAATCATCAGATAACGTTCATAGTTCGTTTGATTTACAGCCTGCATAACGGCTTCATGAAGCTGATTGAATGAATCTTCTTCGATTTCAACTTTGAATTCACGAGAATCAAAATCACGTCCTGAAAGCAAACTTACAAGGTCTGATAATCTGCCGCGTTTGAATTTATATGTAAACGCTACTCTGAGGATATCTGTATATGTTGTGCTGTAAATAGGCTCGTTCTTCTTTGAAGCCCATTTTATTGCTTCAAATTCAGGCAATTCAGAAAACTCAGTATCATTATGCTGTATTTCCTTTAAATCTTCAGGAGATTTTAAAAGGTGACAGAAATAATCGATGGTTTTTCTTGTTATGTTTCCGCCGTAAACTTCATTTGAAGATATCTTTGACATTACAAAATCAGCTTGTGATAATGGTTCTCCCTTTGAATTGATACGTATAAAGATCTCAGTAACGCTATCAATGTCAAGGTCTGCATTAAGCGTGATAACACCTATATTATTATTTACAATGCCGCGCAGTTTGTTGATTATTGCATTTATCTGTGACATTTTATCTTCCATATCATTCTTTTTGCAATAGTCCATTACAAATGTTAATGAATCAAAATCCGGCTCAAGCACAGGAGCTATGTCAGGAATCCATTTAGGGCTCTTTTTTATTGCGTTATTTGATACTTCAAACTTTTCTTCCTGTGGATTGAAAGCTATCGCTATACGCCTCCACTTATAGTGGTCATCGAGAACTTCTTTTCCGACAATAGCTGCGGTCATTGCTGTAATACGCTGTTGACAGTCAATAAGAACTCTTTTGCCAAGAGATTTTGTTCCGTCTTTAAGCTTGACATCAGGATTCTGCCATTCAATAATGTAACCAACCGGAAAACCGTTATATAGAGAATCTATAAGGTCCCTTACTTTCCATGCTTCCCACACAAAAGGTCTCTGCATTTCAGGAATAGCAATAGTTCCCGACTTGATATTTGAAAGGAGTGTATCCACTGTATAGTTATTCACGCTATACCTTGCCATAACTCATATCCCTCCCTGTATTGTTTTATACTTCTATTTTTTTATTATACTACAATTTTTCTCAAAATTCAACCTCAGAAAGGAGTTTTTATGCCATATATCCCATTCACAGACGAACAAAAAATCCTTGCCAACAGCGTTGACCTTGAGCAGTTTCTCAGAATGAGAGGAGAAAAGCTTGAACGTGTCGGCAGGGAGCATAAGCTCATTTACTATGACGGTTCCGGCAAGCACGACAGCATAACTATCCACGGCTCTACCTGGTTTGATCATAAAAATCAGGTCGGCGGAGGAGCGATAAAATTCATGCAGGAATTTTACAATATGGACTTTCAGACGGCGGTGCAGGAACTGCTTGGTCAGACAGTAACTCCGTTGTCTCACAGTCCGCCGAAAGCAACGGCAAAAGAAGAAAAGAAAGAATTCAGACTGCCCGAAGCACACGCAAATATGCACAGAGTGTACGCCTATCTCATAAAACAGCGGTTTATTGCTGCTGAGGTCATAACGCATTTTGCCAAACAGCATACTCTGTTTGAGGATAAAGATCATCACAATGCGGTGTTCGTAGGAATAGATGAAAACGGCGTACCACGTCAGGCACACAAGAAGTCAACAGGCACTTTCGGAAACTCATTTCGTCAAACAATAGAGGGTTCTGACACAAGATACAGCTTTGCCCACTTTGGCGAGTCGGGAAAGCTGTTCGTGTTTGAGGCTCCGATAGATATGATGTCCTTCCTGACCCTCTATCCTCAGGACTGGCAGAAGCACTCATATATCGCAATGAACGGAGTGTATGAAAATGCTGTTTTAACGGCATTAAAGAATCATTCAAACCTTACTGAAATTGTGCTGTGCGTGGATAATGATGAGGGCGGAATCGAAGCTGTTGACCGACTTAGGGATATTCTTGCGGAGAAGGGATATACCGAAGTAAAACGGCTCGCACCGGAGTACAAGGATTGGAACGAGGTGCTGAAAGCAAAGAACGGTGCCGCAGCTCTGCCTGCTGTTCCTCACAAGCGGAAGGAAGAATATCTGAAAGAGGTAAGTCAACTTCTTTATCTCAGATGCCGTCCCGATAAGCTGTCCTCGCAGATTTATGCAACATTTAAAAACGGACAATACAAATATCTTGCCGAGTATGCGCTTGCAGGCTCGGCTTTTTTCATGCCCAAAACAGAGCAGATAAACAGCGAGTGTAAGGCGTTTGTACGGCTTCAAAACAAGCTCAAGGGTAGTTACAAGCCCTACACCGACAAGGGCAGAAAGGCACAGAAACTAAGGAATTTGCAGGACTGTGTGCAGGCGGTTATGCGTGACCTGAAACAGACCGCCCGAACCCGAGAGCAGTCGGTGAATACGGCAAGATTGATGTATCAGCTTGCAGATAGTGCTGTAAGAATGTCGGTTGAGGAAACAATAACCGCTCCTGTTCAGGAGCATATCCAATCAGAAGATATTGTTTCAGAACCTAAGCAATGTATGGAATTTGGATAATGCGATATCCTCTGCGTCACAGTGCAATACCTTGAAGATAACAAACTAACTAAGAAATATATATAGCAGAAAGAAGAAAATATCATGTTAGATTGGAAGTGAAAAATTGAATGATAAACAAAAGCTCATAATAGCCGCCCTTGTTATTCTTTTCATAGCCTTTATGGTCATAGTTGAGCTGCTTGACAACAAGTCGCTTAACGGAATAAAGGCTAAAAAGGTCGGCAACGGACAGCACGGAACTGCAAGATGGGCTACAAAAGCTGAGATAAAGCGTACTTTTATCTCTCTGCCATTCGAGCCTGAACTCTGGCGGCAGGGAAGGAATCTTCCAAATGTACAAGGAACAGTTGTAGGCTGTCGGACGCATGGTAAAAAGACTGAGGCTCTTGTTGATGACGGAGATGTTCACACGCTGATGATAGGAGCAGCAGGAGTGGGAAAGACAGCGTACTTCCTGTATCCCAATATAGAACTTGCCTGCGCAAGCGGAATGTCGTTCATATCAACTGACACCAAAGGAGATGTTGCCCGAAACTATGGTACAATCGCAAGCAAGTACTACGGCTACAATGTTTCTGTTCTCGACCTGAGAAATCCCACCAGAAGTGATGAAAACAATATTCTGCATCTTGTGAATAAATACATGGATATGTATCTGGACGATAAGAAAAACCTTTCGGCAAAAGCTAAAGCGGAAAAGTATGCAAAGATAACGGCAAAGACGATAATCAATATCGGAGGCAGTGACAGCTCAAACTACGGACAAAATGCTTTTTTCTACGATGCAGCGGAAGGACTTCTGTCTTCTGTTATCCTGCTTTTAGCTGAGTTCGGTGACAAAAACGAAAGGCATATCGTATCTGTGTTCAAGCTGATTCAGGATCTGCTTGCCAAGTATCAGCCCGACCCAAAAGCCAAGCCGAAAATGTATTTTACAAAGCTTATGGACAAGCTGCCAAGTGAACACAAAGCAAAATGGCTTGCGGGTGCTGCTCTCAATTCCTCGGACCAGTCCATGCTTTCGGTAATGAGTACGGCTTTGTCAAGGCTAAACAGCTTTCTTGATTCGGAGCTTGAACAAATGCTGTGTTTCGGAACGGCAGTTGACGCAGAGAAATTTTGCAATGAAAGGTCGGCGATTTTTATTGTTCTTCCCGAAGAAGACACAAGCAAGTACTTTATGGTCAGCCTTCTGATTCAGCAGCTGTATCGTGAGATTTTAGTAATAGCCGATGAAAACGGCGGCAAGCTTAAAAACAGAGTTATGTTTTATTGTGATGAATTTGGCACGTTCCCTAAAATAGAGGGAGCTGAATCAATGTTCTCCGCAGGACGTTCAAGGAAAATATCCATAGTTGCGATAATCCAGTCCTTTGCACAGCTTGAACAGAACTACGGCAGACAGGGTATGGAGATAATAACCGACAACACTCAGCTTACGGTTTTCGGAGGGTTTGCACCGAACAGTCAAAGTGCGGAAGTGCTTTCAAAAGCTCTCGGAGAACAAACAGTACTAAGCGGTTCTGTTTCACATGGCAGGGATAAAAGCCAATCGCTCCAGATGATAGGCAGACCGCTTATGACCGTTGACGAATTAAAGTCCATGCCAAAAGGACAGTTTATTGTTATGAAAACAGGAACTCATCCTATGATTTCAAAATTAAAGCTGTTCTTCAAATGGGGAATCAGATTTGAAGAAGGATACCGTTTGCCGGATAAAACCGCAAGAAACGTTTCATACAAGGAGCGTGACGAGCTTATTCGTGATATTGAAATTAAATATCCGCAGAAGAAAAAAGCGGCAGCTGCTGCAGAAGCTGAGATAGCCGAGTATGAGGAAGATTTTGAGGAACAGCCGCCAAAGAAAAAAACCAATGTAAAGACATAAAAGGAGTGATGTTTATTGATATTACCGAGAAGAATTTACGATTTAGGACTAAGCCACAAGGCTGTATCCGTGTACTGTTATCTGGCAAACCGTGCGGATAAGAACGGCGAATGTTTTCCGTCCGTTGGTCGGATAGCAGAGGATTTAAGCCTGTCAACATGCACGGTGTTTCGTGCGTTCAACGAGCTTGAAGAAAACGGGTTGCTAGAGCGTTTTCCCCGTTATCACCCACAAGGCGGACGGCGAAGTTCGCTGTACCGCATAAAGGGAGAGATAACAAAGTCAGGTGGTGACCAATGTCACCTTGAAAAAGGTGGTGACATGAATGTTTGATTGGATAAGCGATGCTATTGACTGGATAGGCGACGGTATTTCAAGTCTGTGGGACAATACTGTCGGTGCGGCAGTCGATACAGTTACCGACGCAATTTGGGACGTTATGTTTGAATGGCTTTTCAACCTCATTTACGGAGCGGTCGCAGATCTGTTTGAATTTATCAATTCTACCACAAGCGACATCTTTACGCTTTCATGGGTACAGGCGTTTATCAGTCTGTTTCACGCACTTGGCTGGATGCTGTTTGTATGCGGACTTGTAGTTGCGGTTTTCGACACGGCAGTTGCATACGAATCGGGGCAGGCGAACATCAAAAACACTTGCATAAATGTGCTGAAAGGCTTCATGGCGGCAAGTCTTGTAACAGTAGTTCCGCAAAGGCTGTACACATTTTGCGTTGCCTTGCAGGGTACTTTCGCTCAGGACCTGCTTGGCGGTTTCATAACCGGTACGACCGCTTCTGTTGCAGATTCGGGGCTTGCGGTCATAATCGCTCTTGCTTCGGACGTAAGCCTGTTCAGCTTGTTTTTCATAATTCTGTTCGGCTACTGCACGGTGAAGGTGGTATTTTCAAACATCAAGCGAGGCGGCATAATGCTGTGTCAGATAGCAGTTGGAAGTCTGTATCTGTTCGGAGTTCCCAGAGGCTACACGGACGGATTTTTCAGCTGGTGCAAGCAGGTCATAGCGACTTGCCTTACTGCGTTTTTACAGACCACGATACTGTATCTCGGACTGCTTACCTACACTCAGCACGCTCTGCTTGCGGTGGGACTTTGTCTTTCGGCAACGGAAGTGCCGAGGATCGCTCAGATGTATGGACTGGATACTAGTGTGAGGGTTAATATGATGAGCGTTAGTCATACGATGAGTATGGGGGCTAAGGCGGTCGGAATGCTGAAAGGAGGAGCAAAATGAAAACCTACATCTACCCCGAAAACCTGAAGGCAAACGTAAAGCTGTGGCTGTGGAACGTCCGGGATTTTATCATAATCTGCGGCGGGATAATTCTGTCGGTGATCGTGCTTGTAAATCTGTGGAACGTTATTCCCATAGCTGCAACAGCCTGCTTTGCGTTTCTCTCACTTCGGGTGGACGAAACCGCAATAATGGACTATCTTTTTAATGCTATCCGGTTCTTCTGTGTTTCACAGCAGGAGTTCCGCTGGCAGATAAGGAGTGAAAAATGAATATGACAAAAAAGAAAAAAAGCGTTCAGGGTCTTATCGGTCTTGAACGCTTTACTAAATACGGCGTAAAAGCCGATAAGGCTGAGATAGCATTTTTCAGCGTTGAGCCTACCAATATTTCCGTGCTTTCTGCTGCGAATATCGACGTGAAGATACACCACCTGATGATGCTGTTAAGCACTATACCCGACCTTGAAATACTTGCTCTGGATTCCTGCGAGTGTTTCGACAGCAACAAAACATATGTCAAAAATCGTTTGCAGACAGAGCAGAACGAGGCGGTACGAAAACTCTTGCAGGCAGACTATGATTTTCTTGACGAGATACAGGTGGAAATGTCCTCGGCAAGACAGTTTGTGTGCGCTATGAGATTTCGACGTGAGAAAGACGAGCAGATCTTCAATACCATAAACCGAGTGGATAAAGCCATAGCCGAGCATGGATTTTCTGCAAGGAGAATGAGCAAATCTGAGGTGAAAAGAATGCTTGCTCTGTATTTCGGAACGAGCATTTCGGGAGAAGATATTCCCGATGTTGAGGGAGAAACCGAATTTGAATTGGAGGCGAAAACAAATGAAGAATAAAAAGCAAAAGAAGAAAAAAGAACTGTCCATCAATCAGATTGAGATAATGGACGCAAAGGATTTTTTCGACCGCACAGTGCCGGGCATAATCAAATTCTACACAGACCACTACATCTGCGGCAACTTCTACAAGTCCTGCTGGGCGGTGACGGAGTATCCGCCAAGTACGGAAGAAACGGCAATACTTGCTCACCTTGCGGACAGGAACGGGGTAACTTTACGAATCTACAACCGCCTTGTCACAAGCATGGAGCAGAGAAAAATCGTTCAGCAGGCAATGCGTAAGAACCATATGATGACCACCACAAACGATGTAAATGAGTCTATTAAGGCTCAGAACAATATTGACGATGTTGTGGAACTGCTGTCGGAACTTAGAAGAAACAAAGAACCTCTCCTGCATAATGCTGTGTTTATCGAGCTGAAAGCAAGCTCTGAGGATAAGTTGAAAGAATTGCAGGCGGATATTCAGATGGAGCTTACACGTTCAAAAATATCTGTTGACAGACTTTTGCTTCGTCAGAAAGAAGGTTTCCTTTCTGTTCTTCCGCCGGGCAATAATACTTTTGCAAGTCAGTTTGAAAGAGTGCTTCCTGCAAGTTCTGTGGCTAATCTTTATCCCTTGAATTACAGCGGAAAAACCGATGAAAACGGCTTTTATCTTGGCAGGGATAAATACGGCTCGAATGTTCTTGTTGACTTCGATAAGCGTACCGAAGACAAGACAAACTCAAACATCCTTATCCTCGGAAACAGCGGACAGGGCAAGTCTTATCTTATGAAACTGCTTCTCTGCAATCATCGTGAGGCTGGCAAAAGTGTTCTGGTTTTGGATCCGGAGCATGAGTATGAGGACTTATGTTCAAACTTAGGCGGAACGTATATCGATATGATGTCGGGTGAGTATATGATAAATCCGCTTGAACCGAAAGCGTGGAGTGATGGAGAAAAATTTACAGATGACAGTCCAGAAACGTTCAGAAAAGTTACACGTCTCAGTCAGCACATCAGCTATCTCAAAGACTTTTTCAGAGCGTACAAGGACTTCACGGACGCAGAAATCGATACGATAGAAATTATGCTGATGAAGCTGTACGCAAGGTTCGGCATTGATGATCTCACAGACTTTGACACGCTGATAGATGAGGATTATCCGATGATGTCCGATCTCTATGATCTTGTGGAAAAGGAGTTCATGGCATTCGATCACGAAAAGAAACATCTCTATACCGAAGAAATGTTACAGAACATCTGTCTTGGACTGCACA
>ENA-UOJE01001792-UOJE01001792.1-human-gut-metagenome-genome-assembly--contig:-C23-NODE-1792-length-18088-cov-7.126102_pt1 | contig 18088 bp, 16 predicted proteins | sample MGYA00242341_ERZ723888 | MGnify/ENA metagenome assembly ERZ723888 | reverse complement strand
TCGTTCATTCCTGCCGTTTGGTTAGTGCGTCATAAGAACGTCTGTAATATATGGGGTGTTCGCAGCTTTGTCAAATCGCATCGTTATAATTGCTGAAAGAATGTTCGCATTGGCAAAGCTATATCCCTTCAACCCGCCCCCCGAAGGCAGTAGAGCAGAGAAGCGCAAAACAGACGGTTTGAAGATTGAAAGTCCCTGCTGGGACAGGGACAAAAGTTGATGTTTTCGGCTTCAGCATGGCAGATGACAGCTCCTCCTTGAAGACCGGTTGTCTTCAAGGAGGAGCTGAACTCATAGTAATCTTGTCGCATCCATGCTTGAAAAACATTGGAATCGCTGTATAGTAAGGTATTGGAGGATATGACCGATGAAGGAACTCACAGACAGTGTTTACGCATTTGCCGATCTCCGGCAGGGGAAATACCTGTATGTTGACAAGACTGAATATGTCTGGAAGCTCGTTCGTTCCTATAAGGGCATCTACTTCCTGTCGCGTCCCCGTCGGTTCGGCAAGTCCTTGATGGTTTCCACTCTCAAAGCGATCTTTGAGGGACGCAAGGAGCTGTTCGACGGCTTGGCGATCTCAAAGAAAGAGTATGACTGGAAATCATATCCGGTCATTCATTTTGATATGGGCAACTGTTCTGCCAAAACACCCCAGGCGTTGGAAAGCTTCATTGAGGACAGACTGTGCGATGTCGCGGCAGAGCATAATGTAACGCTGCGTGGTCAGTCCTATGCTACACGCTTTGAATCCCTGATTTCAGCATTGAGCAAGCGTGGGAAGGTGGTCATTCTTATTGATGAATATGACAAACCGATCTTGAACAATGTGACGAATCCGGAAGCCGATGCGATTCTCGGTGTTTTGAAAGGGTTCTATTCAACGATCAAGACCTGCGAGGATCTGGAACGTTTCGTATTCATCACGGGAGTGACGAAGTTCTGCCATGTATCGCTGTTCTCCGATCTGAACAATCTTACGGACATCACCATGCGTTCCGACTATGCGACGATGTTCGGTTATACGCAATCGGAACTGGAACACTATTTCAGCGACCGGATCGAAGCGACCGCACAGGCGCAGAAGGTTTCGGTGGAGGAGCTGAAACGGAAGCTCAAGGCGTGGTATGACGGCTACTGTTTCGAGGAGACTTCGGAAACGGTCTACAACCCGGTGTCCATAGCGAAGTTCTTTGAGAATGACGGCAAGTTCGACAACTACTGGTTCGCCACGGGAACGCCCTCGTTTCTGATGGAGCTTGCCAAGAAGACCGATTTCAACTTTGAGGATGCGGTGTCCAAAGCGGTTCCCGGTGTGACGTTCGATGCGTTCGAGATACCCAATATCGACCCTGTAACGCTGCTGTTGCAGACGGGGTATCTGACGATCAAATCCAGCGAGATTCGTTTCAACAAACGCTGGTTCTGGCTCGACTTCCCGAACGAGGAGGTTGCCGAATCTTTCAGCACCTATCTGCTGAACAGCTATGTAGGCAGAACACAGCGAGAGGTCAGCAGCTTCTCCGCTGATCTTGCAACCGCGTTCCTGGAGGGCAATCTGAATCAGGCGAGGAAGGTTCTCGAATCGTTCTTCGCCGGGGTGCCTTACACGATCCACAAGAAGAGTGAAGCGACGTTCCAGTCCGTCTTCTACGCGATCTTCCGGCTGCTCGGATTCAACGTCGAAGCGGAGTCCTGCACGAACGATGGGCGGATCGATGCGGTTGTCCAGACGGATGATCACATCTATCTGTTTGAGTTCAAGCTGGACGATGACGATACCGCGTTGTCGCAGATCAAGGAAAAAGCCTACTTCAAGAAGTATCTTCAGTCCTCGAAGAAGATCACGATGATCGGAGTCAACTTCGATTCGGAGAAAGGCCAGCTCATCGACTGGCAGACTGAGGATGTCGTAGAGTAGAATATGATACTTGTTTGATTTGTTGTTTGATTGTAATATATTAATAATCAATAAGTTGCAATTATTTTATATTTGTTCTCCATGCAGATGTTGCTCGTGTGGAACGGGGTGGTCGTCAAGATGGAAGATGCCCTGAAATGACTTCCCGGAACAGCTCATTTCGATGGTCGTAGGCTACCGGGCAGAGATGGTCAAATCAGCATCGTCAGCAAATCCAACATCCCTGCTGCACTGGGCATAAAACATGCTCTGTCTGAAACAAACGGTCGATCATCAGTTGGAGGCTGTTGTCCCCAACTGATGATCTTGTGTTATTGAGGTTTCACGTTGAAGTTGACCATGCCCGATTTCAGGAAGATATCGAAGATAGAGTTACGCCATGCCCAGTCAAGCTCGGTCATGGTTTCCTGTAATGTCAAGTCCTTCAGCGTACCAGACCGATTGGAGAAGTGCGGATTCCCGTCTTCGTCAACAGTGCATTCCGCTGTCTCCAGAAAATCGCCGATCTCTTTCCAGCAGTAAGTGCTTCCCGCTTGTTGCTGAAAATACCGGATGAGCTGCTCTCTGCTCTCAGGGTCAACCACACAGTTCGGCATCTTCATGACGAAGTCAATCTGATGTTCAGAAGCGTCTTCTTCGCACTCAGGCGTTATCGGATCAGTCGCTGTATCGGAACCATCCTCTTGCAAGCGGGAACCGTCAATGTCGCTTTTACGTTTGTTCATGGTAAGTTATCCCCTGTCCGGTTATTTGATTTCACATTTGATCATGCCGTTGCTTTCAAGCAGGGAGGGCAGACTGCTGCTCCAGACCTCTTCGGCCTTGTGACAGAGCACGCTTAGTCTGCGAGGCGGAAAGTTGGCTGGCACCTCCCGTTCGATCTTCAGGTGCCCCGATTCATTCACAGAACAGGTCGCTCCGTTGAGAAAGGGCTCCAGTTGTTCCGCTGCTTTGGAATAGTTCTTTTCTGCATAGTTGACAAAGTGTTTAACGGCCATCTTGCGGGCAGTGGTGTCGGTGATGAATGACGGCATTTCCAGTACGATCTCGATTGTCTTGGTTGCGGCTTGCTTGGGTTGTGGTGCGGGTTGCGTGTTGGAGAGTTCATTGGATCTTTTCATAATCCTATCCTCGTGTTGTTGATTGAAACGAGCCAGCGAACACCGTGTTCCTGCTCATCGGATAGCGATTGCGAATACTTTTTTACTACACCGTTCACGAGCCGGTGCACCGTAGATCAGGATGCCTTCCCGATGTCAGAGAGAACGATCAAGATCCCTGCTGTGACAGGGATCATATCGCTTCATTTACGGAACTACAGCGGCAGGTCGTCATCGAACTTGAGATGACGGAACGGATGCCTGACCAGATCGATCAGCGTCCGGAACTGCTCGCCATTGCGTATCCGTCCCTTCAACTTCGGAAGGAGGTTGAGTCTGCGCCAGTCCTCATCGCTGAACTGGTCAAGGTACGGGCAGTCCGTCAGCAACTCGGCTGAACTGTAAAGGATGCTCCACCACATCGGCTTCGTAAACTTCTCCTGACAGGGGCAGTGAGTCCAAAGCCGCGGGTTGTGCTTGACGACCCAGAACCAGTCGCCAACTGTGAAGTCGTGCGTATCAATATCTGCGCTGAAATAACTGTCACTCGCCAGTAATCCGCTCCGTATAGCGGGGTGATTCGGTATTTCGCAATAATGGAGCAAAGTCGGCTGGTGCCGTAACAGGCGTTGCCATTGGGGAGGGGTGAAATCTTTCCAGCACGTACACCGCCATGCAAACGTTGGCTGCTTTTCAAGAACGGTGAGCCACTCGTCCGGGGTAAACTCGGAGAAGGGGCAGAGTTCCTGAAGCTCCGGGTGTCGGGAGATGATACGAGCCCACTGCTTCGGTGAAAGCGGAGCGGAAACAGATGGTTCTTCGGGAGTAAAAGCTGCACAGTTCCATTCCAGATCGAGGAATACGTTCAGTTCTTGTTCGGTCATGGTGATTGCCTTTCATTGGTTATTTTTGAATGCGGGATGAGAATAGTTCCCGTTGATGCTTGGGGAAGGAATCTTTCTGGTTGACCTTGGCAAGGTAGCTGCAACGACGGAAACACTGGTCGTATTGGCTGTTGTAGTTCGGGTCATCCTTGCGGAGCATGACACCGTTCTCCTGAGGCTGACCTTGCCGGTTCCTCATACAATCGTCAATCAGTCCGTAGCTGGTTGCCCGTCCTGCGTCATCGTATTTCGGATGAAGGTTCAGCGTCTTCTCCCATAACCGTTCTGCCGTCTGGATGTGATCGTGGATGCTCTGGGTCTTGTGTCCGTCCAGCATCAAGGCAACGTGGTAGTGCTGATGTTTCTCTTTGGAACACTCCCGGACTGCGATATACGCCGGGTCGTAACCCGCTCGCTTACGGTTCTTGATGAAGCTCTCTTGAAACTGGCTGAAAAGTTCGTTGTCATTCGGATGCCCGTAGCCTTGGGGGAATCGGACATCATATCGCATAAAGTAAACTTTGCTGTGACGACTGCTCATATCGGTCATGATCTGATCAATCTTCTGCAATATCGACTCTTTGCATCCAAACTGCTTGGCTTTATCCGTCATGATGGGATGTCCCTGGTACTGGTCTTCGTAGGTGATTCTTTCGTTTCTCATAATGCTGTTTTTCTCTTGTTATTATTCTGCTTTGGTTACTGTTTATTCTGTTTCTCTTTGTGTAGGGATGAGCCCCCGGTGATGCCTAAAGCCCTCACCGGGGGCTCATATAGGTACTACCAATTAACCTGCTTGGGATAACGTGAAACCTGCCTGCTGACGCGGGAGCTTTCGATCCGCAATCTCCAGCACAGCGTAGATATTACTCTGACCGGATTATTCCCCGCATAGGATATAGGAAGCAGCAGATAAAAAATAATACGCATGGAGCATTACATGTGCGAGCGAATGAACGCTTCGCATCAGCGCAAAGGAATGAGCCATGGAATTAAATGCAGAACAACGGCAGGCCTTAGAACTCATGAAATCAGGACAGAATGTCTTCCTGCGAGGAGATGCGGGGACCGGGAAGACGGTCGTCATCAACCGCTTCATCGACAGCGACCCGGACCGCATCGTCAGTCTTGCCCCTACTGGGCTGGCGGCAAGCAATCTGAAGCATGGAGGAATGACGATACACCGCTTCCTTGGGGCGTTATCGCAGGATTGGCTGCAAAACCCGGAGAAGGTTCGGGAATACCTACACTCTCTTCGCGGTCTGATCATTGAAGAAATCAGCATGGTCCGCAGCGATCTTTTCTGCCGACTTGATCACGACCTGCGTATTTACACAGGCAGAGATCAACCATTCGGTGGTATCCCGCTTGTCGTGGTGGGAGACTTTTACCAGTTACCCCCGGTCGTGAAGAGCAAGCCTGAAAAAGAGTTTTTGGAAAGGAACATGAACGGCATTTTCGCCTTTAACGCACCGGCATGGAAGTCTGCTGAGTTTCGGAATGCTGAATTGAAGACCCCGCATCGGCAGACGGATCAGGAGTTTCTGAATCTGCTACGCACGGTTCGTACCGGAGCGGATGGGCTTGAGGAACTGCTGCGGCGACTTGACTCTCAAGTTCGACGTCAACCGCCTCCGTTGTCGCGATCGCTTTGCTGCTACCGTAAGCAGGCAGATACGATTAATACTGCCCATGTAGACAGGTTGCTGACTCCCGGAGGCCACTACACGGGGAAGTGTAGCGGATGTTATCCTGAGTCTGAATGGCCAGCTCCGGTGCATTTGAACGTAAAGTCTGGCATGCTCGCACTGCTTTCCGCGAATGATCCCGAAGGCAGATACGCCAATGGCGATGTCGGTGAAGTGCTGGCCTGTTGGGACAATTCCATCTGGATTCGGCTCCTGCGCGGTCCTGAGATCGCAGTCTACCGGCATACGTGGTGCAATTATGATTACCGCATTGTAATTCAACCGGATGGAAGCTTAAAACTGGACTCACACATCATCGGCTACTTTACACAATTCCCGGTGCTGCCTGCCTACGCAATGACCATCCACAAGGCGCAGGGGCAAACCCTGAATCAAGTGCATCTTGAGCTGGGAGGGCGACCATGCTTCGCATCCGGGCAGCTTTACACCGCTCTGTCGCGAGTTCGCAACCTCGAAGACCTCACCCTGAACCGGTCCCTGCAAGTTGCGGATGTGGTCGTCGACGGGCAGGTGCAACGCTTCTATGAAAGACTCGAAGACTGATCGGTTGCTGAACCCGATTCCTGTATTCTCTTAGGGCATTCAGGTGCCCGTTTAGGCCGGGGATGGACTAACCCGGCTTCTCTTTTCAGCTTCTTGACATATGAGATTGTGATCCCAAATTTCATGGCTGACTGTGACTCCGTATATTGTTTATGACGTTTCAGAAACGAAAGTATCTCCTGTTTTGAGCTTACGGATCGCTTCTGCTGTGTCCAATATTTGCTTCCTTGGGAATGCTTCAGATACATTCTTTTCCGTATGCAGGATTGATTGGGATTGTCATAGCGCTCAAAGACTAGGAGGAGATTCTGGTCTTTGAAGGTTGCTGCCTTTCGTGTTTGGACTTGAATAATACTGTCAAACGGAAGGTTATAGCCCCCGGAAGAAGCATGCTGACATGAGCTTGAAGTTGAAAAGATGATCGTCAACTCAGAACGCCACTGAAACAGAATCTTGCTAAAGGAGGTTAGCAAATCAGGGGATTTCAGCATTGGGAATAAAGAGAAAGTGTCAATAAAAACAACCTTCACATCAGGGGTATATTTTTTCAGATTGCGTATGAGTTTCCGTAATAGCAAATGATGTTGTTGAGGTGAGCTGTAAACAAAATAATGAAAGTTATTCTGATAGAGTCCCTGCCGGAAAGTGTCGTTCAATTCGGGATAGGGTATGAACTGGTTTTGAAGGAGCAGATGGTTTGCCTCTTCAACACTTTGAGGCGCTCGTCCTGGGACCGGGAGCGGAAGGTCAACGTCCGGATAGAGGCGTTGAAAGTGCTCCCGTAACTCACTGAAGAAAGTGTCGTCATGAGGTCGGGCTTCATGAATGAAAGCAACCTTCAGTGGTGCCGTTGGTTCCACTGTCTCATTCAGCCAGCGGTGCCCCTGACTCGCTGCAACTGCCATGCTTAGTAAAAGCTTGGTTTGAGTTGCTGGTTCGCCACTGTGAAACAATGTTACAGTTTGATTCAAGACAAATGGTGGTAGTATAGTTGTTCGAGAAACTGGATGAGGCCCTTCACTCCACAGCACGCCTAGTTCTAATGGTCTCGATACTTCAGGTTCTTCACATGCCTCCCGAAATTGTTCTTCCGAAGAAAACATCGGCACAGCATGATTCCCTTCTAGCGTGATGAATATTACTTCAGGCCCTCCATTTGTATCCTCTTTCGGTTTCATGAGATTCAAGATCTTCAAGGCATGATGCCAGGTTTCTGACCTGTTCCTCCCTGAGTGTTCAATCAAAAAATAATAGATTCGCTTCCCTTTCAAAAGTTTCCAATCCAAGTCTTGAGGATCATCATTCAAAGCCCAGTATGAGATCACGGGGAATTGCAATTGAAGTATGTGCCAGGAGAGATCAAAACTATTCGCGAGCTGAACATCATCAATAAACAATATGGCAGGTCCTGCATCTTCGATAAGATATTCATTGAAAAAACAATTTTTATCAGGTGGCAAAGGAACTATATCGTGTTGTGGTAACTTTCGGTATAATGGCAATAGAATCCGACAAGAATTACTGCTGTCTGTGAACTCCGCATGCAAGTAAAAGCGAAACCTGCGTTTATGAGATATCATAGTGATACTGTTTTTATTTTTATGAGGAACGAACGAGGATTGCTTATCCAAGCGTTGTTCCGAGGCCCTGATGCGGTTATTTTCCGTCTGAACATCACGAGGATACGGCATTGTTGTCCAGCCCCTGCAGAGTATATGTTGTTGTAACAGATCAGAAAAATATTTCAGTTCATCGTTCAGCTCTATGTGGTGCATCTCACGTCCCGATCCTTTGTATGTTTAGATACTATTAGATTACTATAAAGTACACTAATTATCTGAAAAATCAAGAAGAAAATCGGGTATTGAACCGAGGAAATATTCTATCTGGACTGAACCCGGCTCCTCATGAAAATCAAATTGTATTGATTGAAAAGCTGTCAATCCTTTGGTGTAATTCTTCGCGTTGCGTTTCCGTTAAATGCTCGTCAAGCCATGCGCCCAGCCGGAACAGTTCGGATGTCGGAAGTCCCGAAATCAACTCCGCTAGGCTCCTGTCTTGCAGGGAATGTTTCACGGATACCAAATCGGGGAGAGCTTCAATCGCCTGAACTTTCGTTTGCAAGCCGATGTGGGTATAATGGGCTGTCATCTTTTCGCTGCTATGCCCCAGCAGTTCCTGCACCGTCCGAATGCTGACTCCACGGTTCGCTGCCAGCGTGGAAAAGGTATGTCGGAAGGAATGAAATGAATATCGGATTACCGGAAGCAACCGATGAGGATCATAACTCTGTTCGACAGTATGAAGCCCGGCGGCTTCCAACAACCGCTTGGTGTCTTTGGCGATCCCTGCCGGATTGCGAGTGTATCGCTCCGCGACATGCGGCAGGACATACGGGGATGTTTCTGTATCGTCATTGACAAACGGAAGCAAAGCGATGTAGAGAGCTTCGGCAATGGGAATCTGAACTTTGGCTCCTGAACTATGGATTGTTTTAGATGGCATGAAGTTGATGATCCGGCTTTGCATATCGACGGAACGTTTCTTCAAAAGACAGAGATCGCCACACCGTGCCCCGGTGTACAGAGCCAGCAGATACAGGCATTTCATTTCTTCCTTGTGGAGCTGGTGAAAGTCATCCGATGTCAGCGTCTGCCAGATCCGTTCCAACTGCGGTATGGTGAATGGTTCCCGCGATTCCATATAGAACGACTTGGCTTTCAAGTTTTCAAACGGACTGTCGGCACCGAGAAACATACGGAAGATCATCTTCAGTATTTGCAAACGGGCATTGTAGCTCTTGGGGGACACTCCCGTTTTCCAATATGCGTTCATACAGACTTGAGCGTCTTCCGGAGAGAGGTCGGCCAGCAGCTTATCCTTGGGGAAGCACTGTTGAATGAATTTCATCGCTGCGACCTTATGCGGCATCTGCCCTGTGGTATGAGCCGGATGCTGTTCGTAAGCGGTGCTTATGTCCCCGATGCAGACCCGGCACCGGGTAATGATCTTCTTGTATTCCGCCACCTGGGTGATGTATTCAATCTTGCGTTCTATCCGGGACAGCGACCGATCTTCGCGTTCCATATCTTCAATGACACGCTCGGCTGTCTTGCGGTCTGCAACGGGGTTGCCGTTGTCGTCATAGAGCGTCTTGTAAACAATTCGACCGAGGGCCGGATCGCGGTGCTTATAGATAAATCTTCCTCTTTTCAGGAACAGCGATCCAGTGCCTTTGGCGCGTCTTTTCTGAGTGCTTTTCGTCTTCATTTCTACCCCCATAAGTGGGCAATAGATAGAACACTCATTCAAATCAAGCTCAAAAAATCCTTAGCTGTTAACCACTTGGTCGCTGGTTCGAATCCAGCTGCCGGAGCCATTTTATTTTCTTGACAATTAGAGAGTTGTGATTTATATTAAATCACACTTGCAGGAAAATGTTCTGGGATTTCCCACCGTTTTCCCACTTTGGATGGAGAAGTAAACCGAGCAAACCTCCTTGCTGAATCACAAAACAGCACAATGTTTCAGGAGGTAAGTTATGTCCATCCGAATCCACGGAAGCAACTTCTATTGCCGTTTCAAACTCAACAACAAAAGTTACGAGCGTGTCTGCAAAGGCTGCAAAACGCTGAAAGAGGCCGAGGCTTTTGAAGCCGCCGAACGTATCCTCATCGGGAAGGAAGTCGCCGCACTGAAGGAAGAGGAACGGCGTATCCGGCAGAACAAGACGGTTGTTGCCCTGATCGAAAACTACAAACAGGAGCTGACCGGAGCCAAACCGATTCCGCTGGCGGAAGCTTATGAGCTTGCGGTCAAAAAGCCGAGCAAGCGGGAGCCTTCCCTCCATATCGCCAAGCAGAAGCGCCGTTACTGGTATGATTTCGTATCGTACATGAGTGCGACTTATCCCGATATTTCGACTCTGGACAAAGTCCGCAAACTGCATTGTGAGGCGTATGTCCGTTACCTGATCGATCACGGCAGGTTCAATCAGGAAGTCCGCTTTGAATCATTGCGGCATGGCAAGACGGTCCAGGGGACATACAAGCGCACCTACAAACTTGCGGGCAAGACCATTCATGAAATTGCCCGCGTCTGCAATGAAACCTTCACGAAACTCTCCGAGGATGCCGGGCTGATTCTGAATCCATGGAGTAACGTCATCACGCCCGAATGGAACCAGACCGACCGGGAAATTTTCTCCGAACGTGAACTTATCCTGATCAAACAGGGAATTTATAATACGGAAGCCGAGTTTTCGGACTTCTGCCGTCCGCTGTTTCTGGTCGCCGCCGTGACCGGCCTGACCGAGGGCGATATCTGCACATTGAAATGGGATGAAATCTCGTGGTCGATCCGAATGATCTTCCGCAAACGCCGCAAGACTGGCGTCGATATGGCGATCCCGATTCTGGGTGAACTAGAAACTTTTCTGCGTGAAATTCCTCACCGTGGAGAATATGTGTTTCCCGAACACGCGGAAATGTATCTCAAGGACCCGACTCTGGTTTCTTACCGCGTCAAGAGGTTTCTGGAGAAGCTGGGAATCCGCACCACCCGACAGTTCAAAGATCGCAAGGCGATCAGTACGAAAGACCTGCATTCGATGCGGCACGTGTTCTGTTACTACGCAGGACAGGCGGGGATTCCGCTGGCGACGGTTCAGGCGATTGTCGGGCACATGACGCCGGAGATGACGAAGCATTACATGGTGCATTCCACGATCAAAGCCAAGCACGAAGCGATTGCGAAGCTGCCGACCTTCCTGATTTTCAACATCCGTGAGGATCGGTGTTCCGAAGATATTTCAGAGCGGCAGCGGCTGGTCGAACTGGCTTATTCCCTGCCGCTTGAGCAGATCAAATCGCTTTTGAATACGACCGAACCGAAAGCGATCACCGCGTGAGTTGCGTTGCCGCATTTGATTTTTCGGAAAACAGAGGATAATTTACTGGCGGAATGATACGGAGGTCCCATGACACAGCCGGAAAAATTCAAACAATATGATGCTTCCCTGACGAAACATCCCAATCAGTCGTTTATTCAGCTGTTTTTCGCGAAACCGAATGACATTCTTCGCTTTCCGCTGTTTTTTGAGGACAATCCCCGGAGGCTTGAGGCGATCAGGGTCAGAGGCGGGTTGTCGGATTTTTCCCCGGAGGCTTTGAAACAGCTTCAGGATATTTTTCATGCGCTCAAAAGCGGCGATTACAGCCGCTATTCTCCGGAGCGGGTAACGTATCTGGATTTTCTGAAGCACAACACGCTTCATGCACTCAAAGAGTATACCGCCGAATACGACCGGTTGGAAAACGATCTGTTCCGGGAGAATAACCGGATTTTCGCAGCGGAATATTTCAGCCGTCTTTCGGAGATCACCAGGCAGCTCGGATACGTCAACGGCTATCTCACCATGTTCTCCTTCTCGCTTGCCGGTTATCGCAAGATCGAAGAGTTGGAAAACACGATCCGGGAGTTGAAACGGCAGGTATCCCGCGTCCCTGAACTTGAGACAGCCATCCGCAATCTGGAATCCCTGCAGGAGGCGGAAAAAGAACGGAATCAGGCGTTGCAGAACGCGCTGGCGGCCCAGTATGGAATGAAGCCGGTTCTGAGTGTCAAGGAAAAGACCGATATCATCAATGACTGCTTCCGGGAGCTTGCCGGTCTTGATAAAAAGTATTCCTATACGGAACGCACCATTCGGAATTGGGATGCCGGAGGTTGTCCGTTCAACGGATACAGCACACTCTACAATGCCGTGGAATTGAAGGCGTGGTGTTTCAAAATCGTTCGTGAACTCCGCATGAAAGAGAGTATTGTGAAGCCGATTTACGGCATGACCGAAGAAGAAATGTCGCGCAAAGCCCGGCGGCACTGACTTTCTCATAATTCTTCAATGGTTTTATGACGCTTCTACTTCTGGGGCGTCTTTTTTTGTCTTAAAATCCGGAAACGATCCGGAAATGAAAATCAGAAGTATTGAACGTGATTTCGTGATTTTTCCTGAAGAAAACGGAAAAATCCGCCTCCCTGATGCAGGCGCGTTTGCAAACCGAAACGACAAACCAACATCAGGGAGAAAAATCAATGAGAATTCAGAATCAATCTCATGCCATCGTATTGAACACGGCGGTCAATCTGCTGCGCGAACACTATCCCGCCCTTACAAGCGAGCAGTTGCATGCAGCCTTGAGCCATTCGGAAATTCAGAATAACGTTCAGAAAAAACTGACGCGCCGTGAATGCGCCGAGCTTCTGGGCGTGTCGGTCAACAGCGTGAACCGTTATATCAAAAACGGCAGGCTGAAGGCAGTCAATATCAGTCCGCGGCTGGTCCGTATCGATCCCGAAAGCGTTCGGGAGCTATTGAACAGTGGCGTACCGGAGGATGAAATCATCGTTCCGCAATGTCATGGGAAGGAGGCGGCCAGATGAACACCGGTGCCGTCATTCCTGCGGAAATCCTGTCCCGGACGGATTTGCCCATCTACGTCAAACTCGTTTACGGCCGGATGACCGTTCTGCTTGAGCGGCATGGTTCGCTGGTTCTGACCACGGAAGAGCTTGCGACCCAATGCGGCATCACGCCGCGTCAGGCGGCGAAGTCGTTGCGGTATCTGGTGATGTTGGAACTGATCCGGTTTCACCGTTCCCTTGATGACCGCAAATCAATCCATGTATTCCAGAAAATGAAGTAAACATGCGGCGGCGAACGGGCAGTACGACCGTTCGCCGCATCCTGCCATGGATATTTTGATTTCCATTGATAAACTGAATCTCCCCCCGGAAATGCTTCGCGAACTTGCCGCATGTCGCAAGGACTCGGAGGCGGCAGTTTACGCCTACCTGCAAAAGATCATCGACGATGCCGAGAAGTTTCGCAAATTTCACCGGAAACGGCATGAAAAGGCATTACGGCGGAGCATACAATGGGGTGCTGAATACGATGTTTACCTGCAAAAGCATCTTGCAGCGGGCCTCAACCTGAAAATCGCCAAGACTCTTGCGAAACGGGATTTCATCGCCGCCCACCCGTTGACGGCAGACGGTGACGATTATCTCGGACACTCCAATCCGGCGCTCAGGCGCTACCATCAAGCCTATCTGCAATCATTGCCGACTACTCCAGTGGAGTAATTTTGCAAGCGAGCAAGCGTCCATCAATTCTGCGGACCGTTTCCGTTTGCATACACTCGAACAATCTTTGCAATGATTCACTAGATGCCAGCAAAACGATCCCGTATTCGCACAGAAATCGAATCGATAGAAAATCCTCCGACGCTTCGATTTGCGAAATCATCGCCCACGAGAGCAGTAAGTTTTTCTCCCCGGTTACGAGCCACAACCGGGGATATCCCGGGCCTTTTCCATTCTGCTCGAACCACCGTTCTTCTTTTTTCTCTGCCATTCGATACCTCCTGACTGTTTATAGATCTCTGCCGACGCTGTGCTTGGGTTTGGTCTGCGGATGGTTGCGTTCCCATCGGGCAGCGGCTTCGCGCACTTCCCGTGCCTTTACCTGCAATTCTTTGTATTGGCTTTTTGTCAATTTCGGCAGATACTTTTCTGTGGAATACGGCAACATTCCTTCCCGGATCGCTCGATTGATTTGGCTTTTTTCGAACTCGTTCGCCGGATCGTCGGCAACGATCCGGTCGATGAGTTCACGAGCCTCCTGCTGACTGATTCCTTCCGGAACTTTTTCAAGTCGCCCTTGCTGATGCAGTTTTTCGAGTGTCGTGCGCTGCCATTTGTCCAGCGGATGCAGACGCCGTTCCTCCGCCAGACGAAGCTGTTCCGGCGTGGTAGGAACGATTTGGGGCTTCAGTTTCAGGCTTTCTTCATATTCCGCGTATTCCTTTTCCGCTTCGCGTTTCCTGACGAAAACCCGGTGACGGTCCATCAGCGTCATCGGCAAATCTTCATCACCTTGCGTATAACCGTGTTTCTGATAGAGCGCCTCGAGAATCCTCGCTTTCAGTTCCGGAGTCGGATGCCGTTCCGCCATCCATTCCGGCAAATTCCTCTGCTGAGCTTCCTGTATGGCAGCTTCGGCTTCCTGACGCTGTAGCTCCGCATCGGCGCGATCTTTCCAGTCCTGCAACTCCGGCGGAATCGGTTGCGGCTCAGCACCGTCAACACGCCGTTTGGCCTGCTCATCAGCAAATTGCTTTTCCTCCGGTCACAATTCGAATCGGTACTTCGCTCTTTGAGTGAAATAATGAAGTTTCCGTTCCGCGACATGGGCCGACCACCGGTCATCTGCGTCCGACCATCGTTTTTCCCATGCGCGCATCTTTGCTTCGGACAAACGGTTTTGTAATGCTTCACGGGATTTTCTGGCCTCATATTCTGCCGTCATCTGCCAATTTTCCATCCCGCTTGGCAATGGCTCCGGAGCTTCGTTCCGAAGCTGCCGGGCCGTTTGGCGTTTCCGATAATTGATCTCACGCTTTGTCAATTCGAATGCCTCCCCGCCGCCGTACAACGCATGGTATTCCTTGCGCTTCTCCACATAATTCGACCAGGCCGATTCGAAAATCTTCCAACGGTTCGCTATTTCCTGCTTCTGCCGGATTTCCTGTTCAATTTGTTCCGGTGAAATCTCCGGTTCTTCCGGCTTCTTAAACCATCCGGCGACCGCATCGACTGCCCTACTGAGCAAACCGACTGCCGGTTCCTGCGATCCCAGATAAAGCCTTTCCCGGTGTTTCCGCATCCGGCAAATCGTTGCGGAATCATCCAGCATTGCCTTGACTTTCCGCAACGCCGCTTTTACCCGCTTGGCAACCTCTTTGTAACTGAAATCAGGCAGAACAGCCGCTTTCTGTTTTCGTACTTTTTCCGAGAGCGGCAGGAGCGTATTCACCGGAATCTCCCGGTCGCGGATCAGATCATGGATACTCGCCCGTTCGCCGGTACGGTACGCAAGACCGCGCTTCAGATGTTCTTTATCGGGACAGTGTAACGACATCTCCCGGCGGCCGCGGCTCAGCGCCACATAGAACGCTTTCCGGTCCAGCGACTCGGCCGCCACCACGACGTTTTCGGCGGTTCGCCCCTGCGATTTGCGGGAGGTCGTCACCCAGCCGTAATCGAACGCCGCATAGTTTTCCGGCATGTCGATCAGCTCACGCGGTCTGCCGTCCGAATAAAGTATTTCGACCTTGCCGGGATCGGCGCTCACCCACGCGAGCGTCCCGTTGTAAATCTTTTTCGCTTTCAGGTTCACCCGGAACTGGATCAAATCGCCTTCGCACAGCTCGATCTTCCGCATCTCTCCGACATCGATGAAATCCGAAGCTCCCTTCGCAAAAATTCGCTTGCCGTTGGCCAATACCAACTGCTTGCCGTCTACGGCTTCAATGCGCGTTACCTCACCGGCTTTGCCGACGCCTTTCATGTTGCGGATGAAGCCGATGGTCATGCCCGGCTGGAAGTTCGAAGCATCCTTCAGCCATGCTTTCGGTTTGTTCCACGAACGGAACACCTCCGTTTCACGTCCTGCACCTTGGAGCACCTCCGCTTCCTTCAGTTTTGCGCGCACCGAAGCCGTCAGCTTATCGCACTCCTCGTGCGTCGGCGCAACCAGAATCGCACGGTTCAGATACCGCCCCTGTTCCGTGTACTCCATGTACTTCACGGCGGCTTCCTCCAAGTATTTCTGCTTGCCCTCGTGGATGAAGTGCTGTTTGTCGAACCGTTCGAACGCCTGTTCATGCTGCCCCATCGCGCACTCGAAGATGCCGCGCCGGTATTCCGCATTCTGCTGGCGGTGGATATCGGTCAGCGAAAACTTCTGAATCTGCGAGTAATCCTCCAGCAGCCGGAAAAAATCGCCCGATTCGACGGCGCTGTGCTGCCGCGCGTCGCCCACGAACAGCAGCCGGTAGTTGTTCTTCCGCGCCAGCTTCAGAATCTCCACGCCTTCGCGCAGCGAATTCAAACCCGATTCGTCGATGATCACGTATGCCCCCGCCGGAGGCTTCTGCTTCGACAGCAGGAAGCCCGCCACCGTCTGCGACTGTTCGAAACCCTCCTGTTTCAGCACGTCCGTCGCCGAATTCGTCGGCGCGACGAGGCGGATATCTGTGACGCCTCCCGAACGCAGTCCCTTGCAGAACTCCTGCAAGGTCGAAGTTTTGCCCGCACCCGCCACGCCGCGGAACAGGTTGAACCGGTCTTTGGAGCTCAACAGGCCGTGAATCAGCATCGCCTGCGCCTCCCGCGACCGATCTCCCGGAAACGCCTGAAACTCCGGCGCAATCGCATCGAAAACATCCCGCTGCTGATCCACCAGCCCGATCGCCGACAGTTCGCGCTCAATCACAACTTCCGGAGCATAATACGGATTCGCCGCATTGCCGCCCAGGTTCCGCAGTTCCGGAATCTCTTTGACGGCCTTTTTCAGCTCTTGCAACTTGATCCTGCCGAGGTTCCGGTTCAGCACTTCAGCCAGTATCTTGTCGAGCTTCAGAACGCTCTCCCGCTCGTACAGTTCACCGATCACATTCCGGATCTGTTCCACGGTCTTTTCGCGATCCAGCACATCTGCAACTGGAGCGTGTTCTTTGGCGCGCTTTGCCGCCGCGTACAGCTGCGCTTCTTCCCGATGGCCCAACTGCCCCATCTGGAACTCCCGGACTTTCTCGCTTGTCGAAGTCAGCATCTTATCCGTGCGCGTCGAAGTCGAAAGATAATTGTTCTCGCTCAACGTCGGCTTCCGGCCATGCTCCGCGATGAACTCCGCCTCGGCTTTCTCGATCTGCTGCCGCCGCTTGGAAAACCGTTCCATCACGTCACCCGGAACGCACGCCAGATCGTACCAGATGACATTGCCTTTCCGGTCCCGCGTTTCGACCGTTTCGTAACCCAGTTCACGGCACCTTGCCGCCATCTCGTTGTGATAGACCTTGCCCACGTAACGGATCGCACGGCACATCTCCAGCGTTTCGAGCGCCTTGTACCTGCCGTCACCCGCCCGCGTCACATTGCAGACCACGTTGTGCGTATGCAGTTGAGGGTCAAGCGCGCGGCTCGTATCGTGCATGAACTCCGCGTAAACCAGCTTCCCGGTCGTTTCGTAATTGTTGGTCCGAACGTTCTCGCCATCACGCACCCGAACCGCCGCCAGCCGTTCCAGTTCCGCCATCGCAATCCGAACCGATTCCCGATGCGCCTCGATCAACCGTTCGTCGAACATCGACATCACCGAAACCGACTTCGGAGCCGCCACCTGAAAGTCAAAGAACCGCGGACCGCCGGGCATATTCTTCTGCGTCAGCCTGTCCAGCGTTTTCGGATTCACATTCCGTTGAAACAGACTGAACTCCTCACTCGTCACAACCTTATCCCGCAAACCGAACGCCTCCGTAAGCTCTCCCCTCCAATATCCCTGAACTTTCTCATGCTCCGAATAATAATCGTTTGAACACAGATGATTCGCATAGAAGCTCTTCCCCGAACCATTCGTCGCACGAATCTTCGTCATATTGAACATAGCCCTATGCTCCTCATCCATTATCCCAATCAAAAACTATCTGGATATAGTCTATGAGAAGCCCAGCTAAACTTCAAGCAAACAGCACTTTACGATGAGAAAAACTACGTCGTTTTTCTCATCAGAAAATCAGGAATTGAAAATAAAACGCAATACCCCGATCCAAATCAGTGAGCGCGTTATCCGCGTTTCAGGAGTGCCGCTTGATTTCTTTAAGATATCGTGTATTTTATAAATAAAATGAAAATTGCACGACAAAAAAAGGGGGAATAATGCAATACATTCACCGTAATCTGGAAGATTTTTTCAAAAAGAGCGGAATGCACTATCCGGCAATTCTGCTGACCGGACCGCGGCAGGTCGGCAAAACGACTTTTCTGAGACATGTCAGTGAAGAGTCGCGAAATTATGTTTCGCTGGAT